>Ga0163109_10002446_pt1 | contig 14470 bp, 12 predicted proteins | sample CRUFie1St13metaG_FD_108704 | JGI IMG/M metagenome (GOLD analysis project Ga0163109, IMG submission 108704) | Marine microbial communities from the Costa Rica Dome - CRUD Field 142mm St13 metaG | ecosystem: Environmental > Aquatic > Marine > Oceanic > Photic zone | place: Costa Rica: the Eastern... | reverse complement strand
GTCTATGTCAACTTGAAAGAGCCCAAGCATTCCTGTAAAAAAGGCAAGGGCAACAAGCATTGTAATCAGAGAAAATCCAATGGACGTTGGATTTTTAAAAAAGACAATGAATGCGGCAATAACTAACGCTACGGAAAGAAGGGAAGTCTTTACAAACTCTACGATGGCTATTCGCTTGCCCTCTCTTTCGAAGTTGGCCCGTCCTACGTAGTGATGGTCCCCTGCCCATTGAGTGCTTATGATCTGGTGTACTTCGTCCATAAATGCTACAGACGTGTCAAAGCCCATTGAATCCACAAACAAAATGATCGCTGCACTCGTGGAGTCATTCCCTAGGAGTCTTCCATAAAGTCTTGGATCTTTTTTAATCCGTTCTACATCGTTTGTGAAACTCGAGTCAAATCGTAATAGAGGAATCGCTACAGGACTCAATTTTGCAGGTTGTTTTGTATTTGGCATAAAGCCGACTACTTGCTTTAAAAAGAGTATATCTTGAAAAGATGTGATGCTTTGCACATTCCGCACATTGGGAATGTTGGATAGCTGCGCGGTAATCGTATCAAGTGTGGCTAACTCTGTTTTCCTTAAGATTCCCCCCTCGTTGGACTCAAGGGCTACAAAGAGAAAATCGTCATCAGATCCAAACGTTTCCCTGTAGGTTTCAAAAGCCTTTACCGAGGCATCATCTTTTGGAAAAAAGCGCTTAAAGTCAAAATTGAAGCTTAGATTTTGCGGTAAAGAAAAATACACGGCAAAAACCAATAAAGTGCAGAAAACGCCAATAATTGAGGCTCGATACTTGTGGATAAACATTAGGCCTGGACTCGTGGTTGTAGAATAGGATTAATCACTTTTACATAACAATCGATTTCTGATTTTGTTATCAAATTGATCTCGAAAAAATGTCACGTTGATGGAACAATATCATGCCTTACTTCGCCAAATTTTAGACCAAGGAGTGGTCAAAGGTGACCGCACGGGCACAGGGACTAAGAGTGTCTTTGGCCATCAATCACGCTATAATCTTTCGGCAGGATTCCCTTTAATGACTACTAAAAAGGTATACATGAAGGGTATTATTCATGAATTATTGTGGTTTATAGCGGGTGATACCAATATTGCCTATCTCGTGCGCAATGGGGTCAATATTTGGAATGAGTGGCCTTTTCAAAACTTTCTCATTCAGCAAGGGCTGGCCGAATCACTGCCTAAGCACGGTCAAGCATGGAATGAAGAGCTAAAAGCATTTGTCGAACGAATAAAAATAGATGATGATTTTGCGCGAAAGTGGGGAGAGTTAGGTCCAGTTTATGGAAGGCAGTGGCGCAATTTTGAGGGAGTTGATCAACTTGCTAAGGCTTTAGACATGATTCAAAACGCTCCGAATTCTCGTCGAATCATCGTGTCTGCTTGGAATCCACCAGAGATCGATGAAATGGCTAAGGCCGGTCTTCCTCCATGTCACACACTGTTCCAATTCTATGTAGCAAACAACAAACTGTCTTGTCAGCTTTATCAACGTAGTGCAGATGTATTTCTAGGAGTGCCTTTCAATATTGCGAGCTATGCCTTGTTGACCCATATGATTGCTCAGGTTTGTGGCTTGGCCGTAGGGGACTTTGTCCATACAATCGGTGATGCTCATTTGTACAGTAATCATATTGATCAGGCGAATGAACAATTACGTCGTGATTTCCGCCCTCTACCAAGGCTTACATTAAATCCTTCTATAACTGATTTATTTGCGTTTACCTATAATGATATTGTGATTGAAGACTATAATCCTCATCCACCAATTAAGGCGCCCATTGCCGTCTAAACTCCTCTAAAATGATGTCAATTCCAACGTATACCCTTGTCGCGGCACTCGGTCAAAAAAATGAATTAGGTGATGGCAAGGACTTGCTGTGGAGACTTCCAGACGATCTAAAATTTTTCAAAAAAGCTACGCTTGGTGGTCTGGTCATTATGGGGCGTAAAACCTATGAGAGCTTACCTCCAAGTTTTCGTCCACTTCCCGGACGAGAAAACCTAGTGCTTACCCGACAGAAATCATGGAGTATGGAGGGTGTTACATCGCTCCATTCGTGGGATGCTATCCATGACTATGTCCGTAGCCAAGAAAAACCTGCCTTTATTATTGGGGGTGGGCAGTTATACGATCATGGACTTTCCATTGCACAAACCATGTTGTTAACTAGGGTCAACGGCAGCTTTGATCAAGCGACTGTATTCTTTCCAATGTGGAAGGAAAAGAACTGGTCTATGGAAGTGGTTTATGAGCACGAATCAGACGACAAACACGCCTATTCATTTGTAATTGAGCGGTGGGAGCGCAACTAATCTTCGCTGCCCAATAAGGCTAAGGTAAGCCAGTTAGCCATCTTTTCAGGATGAGCGTAAACCATATAGGTATAATCTCGCGATTCTAGCACGGCCACGTAGTCTTCTAACTCGTTCATCATCGTGCTTATAGTTTCTTCATTAACATCTGAAAGCATTAATTGAATGGGGTCTATGAAATATAGAGCTGTGGTATTCATCAGGTCGCTGATGTAAATGAATTCCTCCTTTGTAAATGAAAGGATTATCCCTTCTTCTATCTTGATTGCTCCGCGATCAGCATTTTCTGGGCACTGAGTTAAGGATTCTGTAAGTTCAAGCATTGCTTCAATGGGATACAATTCTAAATTCTCTTCTATTGCATTTACATAATCCTCGCAATTTCTTGGGAATAAATCCTTAATCTCCTGATCTGAAAGATTTCCTTGATGCTCTTTTAAAGTAGCGGTTGCCATAGTCTCGAGGCATACACAGGTGTCTTGGCCGAATACTATGCCCTGCATACATAACAATACGAGATAAAGTGAAAATGATTTAGAAGTCATAATTAATAGGCTTTAGCAAAAAGTACTTTTTCTACAGCAGCTTCTCCAGTAAACAAACATTGTTGACCGCTGGAGTCAGCATTATTGTCTTCAAGACGAATACAGCGTGCTGTGGCTTTAGTTTCTTTTCGAATCATCTCTTCGGTACTGTCTTGTCCATTCCACCAGGCTTCTACAAACCCTCCTTCAGCAATTTTAGACTTGAACTCCTCATACGTGCTTGCGGTTTTTATCGAATCTTCAAGCTCTGCCTTTCGACGGGCGTAAAGGGCATCTTGCATGGCATGTAGCATAGCCTCAAGGTTTTCAGAAAGTCCTTCAAGTGAATAACTATCCTTTTCCCCGAGGTCTCGGCGCATGACTTCAACTTGCTTGTTTTCCAAATCCCGAGGTCCGATCACAACACGTATTGGGTATCCTTGGAGTTCATACTGGGCAAATTTGAAGCCAGGTCTTTTGGTTTCATCTACATCGACTTTTACTCGAATACCAAGTGCCTTCAAATCATTTGCAATGCTGTCAGCTGTTTCAACGAGTGCCTTTTGGACATCTTTATCCTTTGTCATAAAGGGAACAATCACTACTTGGTACGGAGCCACTTTAGGAGGAAGTACAAGGCCTTTATCATCGGAATGGCTCATAATCAAGGCGCCCATTAATCGCGTAGATACCCCCCAAGAGGTTGCCCATACAAAGTCAGATTCACCTTCTTTATTGAGAAACTTAACATCAAATGCTTTGGCGAAATTTTGCCCCAAAAAGTGTGAAGTTCCCGCCTGCAGCGCTCGGCCGTCTTGCATTAAGGCTTCAATGCAATAGGTTTCTTCTGCTCCTGCAAATCGCTCATTTTTTGTTTTGACTCCTTGGATAACTGGGATGGCCAACACTTCTTTCACAAAATCAGCATATACGCCTAACATGGTTTCTGATTCTTGGATCGCCTCTTCTCGGGTGGAATGTGCTGTGTGACCTTCTTGCCACAAAAATTCAGCAGTACGCAAGAATAGTCTAGTCCGCATTTCCCATCGCACAACATTTGCCCATTGATTGATTAGTATAGGCAGGTCTCGGTAAGATTGAATCCAATTTCGATAAGAATTCCAAATTATGGTTTCGGAAGTAGGTCTTACGACAAGCTCTTCTTCGAGTTTTGCCTCAGGATCTACGACAACTCCGCCATCAGGATCATTTTTTAAGCGATAATGAGTAACTACTGCGCACTCTTTGGCAAAGCCTTCTACATGATCTGCTTCCTTGGAGAGATAGCTCTTAGGAATGAAAAGAGGAAAGTATGCATTTACGTGCCCAGTATCCTTAAATCGTTGGTCTAAGTCTGCTTTCATGGCCTCCCAAATAGCAAAGCCATAGGGCTTTATGACCATACATCCCCGTACATCTGAATGCTCGGCCATATCAGCTTTGATCACTATGTCATTATACCATTGGGCATAGTTTGCTTCCCGTGTTGAAATCCCTTTACTCATTTTTGGTATACTCTTTGTAACTAGTCTTTGCGATAAATGTATTGATTATTCAACGCTTGCGCTATGCGAAATGTAGTATTTCTTTTTCTGATGGTTCTTGGAACGACTTCCTGGGCTCAGTTCGATGATGTGTATTCTTCTTCTCCTTGGGATTACGAGGAGGAGGAAGCAGTAAGCTACACTTCTTCTGATGAAAGTTATAATGCCTCTGTTCATGATGCAACGATTTACTCAGATATTGATTTCTATAACGATGAGTATTGGATGTATGACGACTATGATTTCAGGTATTCGCGTAACATCAATCGCTTTTATCAGCCTATCTATGGCACTACTTATTATGACTTTCGTTACACTAACGGATTTTACTACACCTACAATCCCTGGGATTGGGGTGTGAACATATATGTGAATGCTTCACCTTGGAGACCACGTCGGTGGGGATGGAATGCAGGTTGGAATAATGCATGGTGGGGTGGAGGTTTTGGCCCTACATACAGCGTAACCACCTATTACGGCTGGGTAAGCCCTTGGCCATCTATGGTCAATCCATGGCATACCTCATGGGGCTACGGTGGATTGGGTTGGAACAATACATGGTTTGGGGGGTATACAAACTGGTACGGCCACCAATACTGGGCCTACAATAACCCGTTTTGTTCAGGATTTGGATTCAATTACAATGATTGGTATGCTGATGCAGGAAATGTACATTACGGTCCTCGCTTAGGAGGAATATCCTATGGCAATCGAGACAAAAACAAGTCTTTTGTAATGCAAGAGGATGGTTTTGACAACCCACGTATGCGTACACAAGGCCTTTCACTTTCTTCCACAACTTCGGGAAGTAGGGCTAGTCAAGCAGATGGTGATAAAATGAGTTCATCTTCTTCCAATAGTGGTGTTACACGTCACGACAATCAAACATTGAATATATCTCGATCTACAGGACAAGCTTCCATGTATAACCGATCATCAGAAAGTAATACAACGTCAAAAAATGGGGATAATGCATCTAGTCAAGGAGTCGATCAACAGGCTACGTTTCGTGGAAACATTCAGTCTGGTGATAACACTCAAAGGCATCAAAATACGGGGGATGTAAACTCTGGATATTCTAACACCGAGAGAAATACAAATCATTCACAAATTGACCAATCCTCTAGAGGGAATAAAGTGGGTAGCAATGCTAATGTTCAAAGGAGTCAAGGCCAACAATCTTCTCATGGAAATGGTAGCTTCTCTAACTCTCGTCGTTCCAATTCTGGCAGTTCATCTTCTGGAAATAAAGGGTCTAGTCATGGCAACGTTAATCGCTCCAATGGAGGGAATACAGGTAACATTGGCAATAGTGGACGATCAAATAATGGAGGTGGAAGTAATCGATCCAATGGAGGAGGCAATAGTAATCCACGTAGCCGAGGAGGTGGACGATAATAGATAGCTAAACAAACTTAATTATGCGCAAAATTGGAATTTTAACCCTAGTATTTTCTTTATCTGTCCTTAATGTGTGGAGTCAATTGTACTCTCGTCAAATGCTTCAAATGACAGACTTGAATCCCCACTTTAGAGGTGCGCGGTATAGTGGAGTAAGCGGAGCATTCTCAGCTATTGGGCCAGATTTGTCGAGTGTTACGGATAATCCCGCAGGCATTGCACTTATCAAATCTTCGCAATTTAGTATTACTGCGGGTGGGATGGTTCAGCAGAGCAACTCTACCTATATGAATTCAACGAGTGTTGCTGACCAATTAGGTGTCCCTACTTTTAATGCCATAGGTTTTGGGGTTACAACTGAGGGTAGTCATCGGTGGTCTGTTGGCCTAACGCTTAATCGACTGGCAGATTATAATCAATCTTTGACGTTTTCTGGATTTAATCCTATGAATAGTATGGCGGCTTCGCATGCGATTACTGCAACGGAAATCACCAATTCGCTTGGCCTTCCCCCAGATGGGATTAGCGACAGTAATGCGCCATTTGAGGTCACAAACGCCTACTTGGGCTGGCTTGTAAACTGGGATTCTACAAGCAATAGCTATCAGGCGCCAGCTTCCGACTCAGTGTATCAAAATGGTCGCTATGAAAGTCGTGGAGGATTTTACGAGGCGGCCATGAGTCTTGGAAGAAGCTATCTGTCTGATCGAGTGCATGTCGGGTTTTCTGTTGGTATTCCGTTTATGAACCATAAGAATCGCCTAATCTTTAATGAAGAAGAAGGGTCTTCAACCGACCGTGGATTTTATCGAAGTGAACAGCGGACCAGGGTACAAAATGAAGGCTTTGGAATTAATGCAAAGTTTGGAATTGTCTTAAAGCCTGTTGATGGCGTTCGTTTGGCGGCGTCAGTTCACTCGCCGACAAGGATGTTCATCACAGAAAATTATAATGCGAAGATTACGTCCTATATTGATACGCCTGTTACACCTACTAGTGGGTTTTGTCTTCCCTGTGAAGAGGAATCTCCTCGAGGCGTATATGAATATTCCATGCGGATGCCATGGAGGGCTAATGTTGGCTTAGGCTTTGTGATTGACCGTGTAGGGTTCTTATCGATGCAATATGAATGGACAGGACTAAATGAGGCACGATATTTCTTCGGGAATGGATTCGGTGAATTGGGTCGTGAGATTAACAAGGATATTGCTGAAACATATCGTAACACGCATAATGTACGATTGGGTGTTGAACTTGCGCCGGGTCCTTTGAGGTTTCGTGCAGGAGCGCACGCTACGTCGTCCCCTTTAGCAGGTGAAGAAATCAACGGCTTATTTTGGAAGCACGGCATCTCAGGAGGATTTGGTGTGGTAGGAAAGAATATGGCATTGGATTTTTCCTACGTCCAAAATCGACAAAATCAACAGGATATGCCTTACGACAACTTCGGGGAGGCATCACCTCAGGTCCTTTCAGAACTTACACGACATTATGTAGGGGTTACGCTTAGCATGCGCTTACAATAGTAGCCTAGACAATATTGACTTCACGCTCTAGCTGAATGCCATATTGATTGTGTATATCTTCCATGATTGCACTTGACAGGGAAAGAATTTCTTGCCCATTACCCTCGCCATGGTTTACAAGGACTAATGCTTGGTTTTTATAGACGCCCACTTTGCCGTGCGTCTTACCTTTCCATCCTGCTCGATCAATCAGCCAACCCGCAGGAACCTTTATGTTATCCGTTTGAGCTACTTCATAACCAGGGATATCTGGATAGCGATTCTTGAGCTTGTCAAATTGCGCTTTTGGGATTACGGGATTTTTAAAAAAGCTTCCTGCGTTACCAATTTTATCTGGATCAGGTAGTTTAGCTTGACGAATTTCAATGACGGATTGAGCGATATCTTGAATGCTAGGGTTGCTGATATTTTTGGAATCCAGATGGTTCAAAATGCCACCATAGGACGCATTGATGATATGATCATTCTTTGTCAACTTAAAGGTTACTTCATGGACAAGAGTGCGTCCCTTTAGCTCATTTTTGAAAATGCTATCCCGGTAACCAAATAGGCAATCTTCATTATCCAATACGAGGTTCTCGTTGTCGAGCAAGTCGTGCGCCTTTAATGATACCATGACATCTTTACACTCAACGCCATAGGCTCCGATGTTTTGAATCGGTGCAGCACCTACATTTCCAGGAATTAATGCCAGGTTTTCTACGCCCCCCCATCCTTGCTGGAGGCAATGCATTACAAAGCTATGCCAATTAACGCCTCCTCCAACTCGAACCCATACATATCGGTCAGTTTCCTTTTCAACTACAATACCTGGGAGTTGATTATGGATGATTACCCCGTTGTACTGCTGAGTAAAGACCACATTACTCCCTCCACCAAGGACCATAAATTGGTTGGAAATGGAAACAACGTCGCTGAGATCTTTGATGTACCAAGGATCTCTTAGGGCATAATAATACCGTGAGGAGACATCAAAGCCAAAGGTGTTCTTATCCTTTAAACTCTTATTGCCTTCAACCCAGTGCAAACTAAATGGGATTTATACGTTATTTGGCTTCCGCGAGCTTTCCGTAGTCCGGAGTTAAAATGCGCCCACAATGTTCGCAGGTTGTTACGCGTTTTTCCGCGTCAATGTCAATCTGAATCTGAGGTGGGATTTTCGCAAAGCAACCACCACAACTTTCTCGCTCAACCGAAATAACAGCTAGACCATTTTTGTAAGAAGAACGAATGCGTTCGTAAGCCTTCATGAGTCGGTCTTCGACATTAGCCTTGGCTGCATCTCGCTGCTTAGCCAATGCTTTTTCTTCTTTTTCAGTTTCTTTGGTAATCGTCTCTAACTCCTTGATTTTCTTGTCCAATTCTTCCTTCTTAGAAGCTAATAACTCCTCGATTTCTCCGAAACTTTCTTTTCGGCTTTCAAGTAGTTCCGAGGATTCGCGGATTTTCTTTTCAGCGAGTTGAATCTCTAATTTTTGGATACTGACCTCTTTGGTAAGGGCTTCATATTCCCGATTGTTTTTGACATTATCCATTTGTTTCTCATACTTATTGATGAGATCATTGGATGCATCGATGCTTGCTTTTCTTGCGTTGAGTTCTGTTTCCAACTCAGAGAACTCTTCATTGGTGCGGGTAATTCGATTTTCGATTCCCGCGATTTCATCTTCTAAATCTTCAACCTCTAAAGGAAGCTCTCCTTTGAGTCGTTGAATACGATCGTACTCTTTATCGATCGCTTGCATTTCATACAATGAACGAAGCTTTTCTGATGTACTTTGCTGTTTAGTCTTTTTTGCCTTTGCCATCTTTTATAGATATAGAATAATGTACTGGATTGGTTTTAACCGTTGTTGAAAGGACGGCAAAATTAGCAAAATTCCGCGTTAAATAGTCTTTTATTTCTTGGATAACCCAATGCTCACTCTCATAATGCCCAATATCGCACAAAAGCAAGCTGCTACTAGCTTCAAAAAAGTCATGGTATTTTAAGTCAGCCGTCACGAACGCATCAGCTCCTTTTTGCCTCGCATTCTTCAAAAGATCAAAACCAGCGCCACCGCAGATGGCCACTCGTTTAATCTTATTGTTTATAAGAGGGCTATGCCTAACGAGTTGCAAGCCGAGATGGTTTGTAAGGTATTGAATGAAATCATCTGGGGAAAGGGGTTCTCGTAACTCGCCTATCATTCCACTACCATGGTTTTGATTCTTGTTTTGAAGCGATACAACATCGTAGGCTACTTCTTCGTATGGATGATGCTCGTGCAAGGTTTTGAGGGCAGAGGAAAGCAATGTGTCGGTTAGCAGGACTTCAAGTTTCTCTTCCTCCACTTCGGTAAACTCACCGGCTTTTCCGACACTAGGGTTAGACGATGTGCTTCCTTTAAAACTTCCAACACCCGATGTGATGAAGCTTGCTTTTTCATATTCTCCAATGCTACCTGCGCCGATGGCAAACAAGGCATTTCGTACTGTTTGAAGGTGTTTGGTTGGAACAAAGGTGATTAGCTTATACAGGTTGGACGCTTCCTCTAAGATGGAACGGTTGGTAAGGTTAAGCCGATCGGCGAGCGCTTTATTGACCCCGTCATCTACGCGATCTAAATTGGTATGAATCGCATAAATCGCAATATCATGTTTGATGGCAAGAATAATAGCACGTTGACTGTCAGTCGTTGGTTGTATTGATCGTAATCCTTTGAAAATTATAGGGTGGTGGGCGATAATCAGATTAGCTTGTTGACTTATTGCCTCTTGAACAACCGCTTCAGTAACATCGAGGGAGACAATAGCCTTCTCTACCCCTTGATTAGGGTCGCCAACAAGTAAACCGCAGTTATCATAGCTCAGCGCTAACGAAGGCGGCGCCCATTGTTCTAAGGCATTGGCAATGGATTGAATATTTAGCATTGTACAGAATACATTAAACGGTGGAGAAATTCGTTAATAAATGTAAAAAAGCCCTTTTATATGTGGTATTTTCGACGAGGTAAAATTATGGTATGTCAAATTCACTTTCAACAGATAGCCTTATTGATTTAGGATATTTGAATCTCCATCCAACACACAACCTATGCAATGCCAGTCCTGAAGAATTGGCAGAGATTTCAGTTCAGTCTTATGGCTGTGAGGTCGCAGACAACGGAGCACTGGTCGTAATGACCGGTCGTTTCACAGGGCGCTCTCCTAAAGATCGATTTATCGTTCACGATGATATTACTCGAGAAACAGTAGACTGGAACGCCATCAATCAGCCGATTGAACCAAAGTACTTTATAGGACTGAAGCAAAAAATGATTGCCTATCTCAATGCAAAAAACATCTATACTCGTGATGCTTTTGCTGGTGCAGACAAAGACTATCGTCTTGCTGTACGGGTGATTACTGAGTATCCGTGGTCCAATATGTTTGCTTACAATATGTTTTTAAGGCCAACGGATGCAGAGTTATCCGCATTTAGTCCTGAGTGGCACGTTATCTGTGCGCCGGGTTTTGAGGCTGACCCAGTGGTTGATGGTACGAAAGACAGTAATTTCTCGATAATCAATTTTGCTGAGAAAACGATTCTTGTCGGTGGCTCGGCATATACAGGTGAGATAAAAAAAGGAATCTTTTCCGTGCTGAATTATACACTGCCCCAATATGATAAAGTGCTTGCAATGCACTGTTCTGCCAATATGGGAGATGGTGGTGATACGGCTCTATTCTTTGGACTTAGTGGTACAGGTAAGACAACATTATCCGCAGATCCTGATAGGGCACTAATTGGCGACGACGAACATGGTTGGACGGCATCAGGTGTGTTTAATTTCGAAGGAGGATGTTATGCTAAAGTCATCGACTTGAGTAAGGAAAAGGAGCCTGATATTTTTAATGCGATAAAGCCGGGTGCTATTCTCGAGAATATTGTCTTTAAGGATAGTAATAAGGCTGTAGACTATGCTGATGGCTCGATTACCCAAAATACAAGAGTTTCTTATCCAATCGATCACATTAATAACATTGCGGATCCATCAATGGGAGGAATTCCAAAAAATATATTCTTTCTTACCTATGATGCTTTTGGCGTTTTACCTCCAATAAGCCGTTTGTCTGTGCCTCAGGCGATGTATCATTTTATTTCAGGATTTACGTCGAAAGTTGCGGGCACTGAGGCAGGTGTAACAGAACCTCAAACAGCCTTTAGTGCATGCTATGGTGCTCCTTTTTTACCACTTCATCCCTTCAAATATTCCAAGATGTTGGGTGAAAAGATTGAGGAATCAGGTGCAAGAGTTTGGCTGGTAAACACTGGGCTAAGTGGTGGAGTGTATGGTGTGGGGAAACGAATGTCTTTGCCTTATACACGAAGTTTGATTAGTCAAGCCTTAGATGGATCCCTGGATAGTGGAGAGTTTATGATCGATGAATTTTTCGACATGGAAATACCCATGGCTGCCGGTGAAGTTCCTGTTAACATCTTAAACCCTATTAATACCTGGACCTCTAAAGAGGAGTATGCCAAGACAGCTAATCGCTTGATCAAAGCGTTTGAAAGCAACTTTGAGCAGTTTCAAGCGGCTTGCTCTGATGAAATTTGTGCGGCAGCACCCAGGGTGAAATAAATTGAATCCAATACAATGCTCGAAGGAGTAAATGCTTTATTTTATACAAGTGATTTAAGTTCCAACGAGTGTGTTATTGATGGTCAGGAGGTAAAGCATATTACCAAAGTCCTGCGTAAGCAAGTGGGTGATGCGATTTATTTGACCGATGGAAAGGGTAATATTGCCCAAGCCACGATTCGGAAGGTTGGAAAGCAACAGCTAGTCCTTGAATCTAAAGAAGTCACAAAAGTGCCTCGGATAGAGCCGCAAGTGACCTTAGCTTTTTCTGTGTTAAAGCAACCTTCTCGAATGGAGTGGATGATAGAAAAAGCAACTGAGTTTGGTGTGAGAGCATTTCAACCTTTGCTTAGCGCCCATTGTATTCGAAGTCAGTTTAATGCAAAGAGACTGGAGTCTGTGGCACTCAGCGCGATGAAACAGTCTCTTCAATGCTACTGTCCGGAGATTTATCCCATTCAATCTTTTGAATCCTTTGTGATAAGTGATTCAGGTTCTGTTCGGCTTATGGCCTACACGCCTGAGCGAAAAAAGTCTTTTCAAAGCACTTGGCCTGCGCTATCCAATACTAACGAGATTACTGCTATTATCGGCCCAGAGGGTGGGTTTACAAAGGATGAAGCAAAGCTCGCATCAGATAATGGGTTTTCATGGGTGTCTTTGGGGCCAAACCGTCTTCGAGCGGAGTCAGCATCGCTTGCTATAGTCCAACAAATCAATGTATTTTCCAAGCTGTCATGAAAAGAGTATCAAAGGTTTTAGGGATAATATGTTTATGGGTAGGCTTGCTGCCCTTCTGTATACAGACTTTATCTTCCCAATCCTCCTTTTCAATTGCCTTGCTAACCTATAATGGGGGAGGTGATTGGTATGCTAATCCCAGTGCCTTGCCCAATTTGGTTGCCTTTTGCAATCAAGAGCTAAATACCAATATTGACCAGACCATTGCTGAAGTCAATCCGGGAGATCAGGCAATTTTCAATTTTCCATTCATTCATATGACGGGTCATGGAAATGTGACCTTTTCTGCTCAAGAGAGAGAAAACTTGCGAACTTATCTCAACCACGGGGGCTTTTTACATATTGATGATAACTATGGAATGGATCCTTTCGTGCGGCGAGAGATTCAACAGCTCTACCCTGATAAGATTCTAAAACCTGTTCCAGTAAATCACCCGATTTATACCACATTTTATTCTTTTCCAAAAGGCCTACCTAAAATTCATGAGCATGATGGAAAGCCCGCAGAAGCACTTGGAATTTTTGTTGAGGGCGAGTTGGTGTTATTGTATACCTATGAGGCCGATCTTGGTGACGGTTGGGAAGATCCTGATGTGCACGGAGATAGTGAAGAACTCCGTCAAAAAGCGCTGAAAATGGGGGCCAATATTTTGGGCTATGCCTTGACGGGCGGTTATTGAGCCATCTCAACTTCCTGCTGCCATCCAACGATCTTAGCCGTTCGTCTTTTCATAACAGCAATCGCCTCTTCGCGACTTGCAAAGGCTCCATCGATATTTACTAAATGGTCTGCAAGCTTATCGTAATTCTTGCGCATCAGATTAAACCAAACCCCTCCAAACTCGATACCCTCAAAGACCATGGCTTGATGTTTTGCGTAGGTGGCGCGGTTATCTAACAAGTGGTTTGGATGCTCTGTCCAGTGCAAATTAGGCTTAACGTGATGGCTGATATGGTATCCATCGTTCCAGCAGTTGTGATTGTATTGGTGATTAATGCAGGTCACGCTGTTTTTGTATTCATTCCCTGGGTCTTCTGGATCAACAAAGGCATGTTGTGCCCAGTTTCCAAGCATCATGGTAATACGTGTCGTAACAAAAGGCAGAATAAAGACAAAAAGCGTTGCCCAGAAATTCACAAAGCATAGCCCGACTACAGAACTAATGTAAAGGAGCTCTCCAAGAATGGCTTGGTTTCTTATTTTTCTGCGACTCTCACCAATCTTGTTAAAGTAGATTACCAAGCGAACCACCCCAAAAAGAAGAAAACTAAACAAGTATTTGGCAAAGTCTTTTCCGCTATCGCGTTTAAAAGGCATAGTTGTACTATCGTCGTCAGGTAAATTACCTTCAAGGTGATGCATGGCTATGTGGTGTGCAAAGTACGTCTCAGGACTCTGTCCCATAAAGGGTCCTAAAATCCATGGCAAAAATTTATTCCAGACCTTATAATCTGTTTTAAACCAAGGTCTATGGCTTGTACAATGGAGCATCAGCCCGAAGGGGCTCTTATTTTTCATCGTGATTAACAACGTGTATACCACAGCAGTGGGCCAAAAGAGCCAGGGTATTTGAGCGAAACCATACATAATCACCACGCAGGGGAATACAATGGCAAGGAGTTTCATGGTGAGATAAATAAATGGGAGGTCTCTAGGGTCTCGCATTCTTTTTAACCAAAATGAATCAAAACGGTTTGGGTTGGTTTTGACTGTATAGGTCTTGTCGGTGAGTTGGGCCGGAAATGTTCGTAACTGTGCCATAGCGTAAAAATCGTCAATACTT
>Ga0163109_10002445_pt1 | contig 14471 bp, 6 predicted proteins | sample CRUFie1St13metaG_FD_108704 | JGI IMG/M metagenome (GOLD analysis project Ga0163109, IMG submission 108704) | Marine microbial communities from the Costa Rica Dome - CRUD Field 142mm St13 metaG | ecosystem: Environmental > Aquatic > Marine > Oceanic > Photic zone | place: Costa Rica: the Eastern... | reverse complement strand
CAGGTTAGTTGTCTGGGGCATCTCTTAGAACTCTAAAATAATTTTGAAATCTTCCGTCTGGTCTTGTGCTCTGGAAATTGTATTCCTATTATCTATGTAGATGATTTCTCCAGACCCTCTTACGATGTCTGGTTCAGAAACAGTGTCAATAGTAACGGTTTCAGAACCAATAATAATAGTTTCGCCATCTACAAAAGATGGTCTAGCACCATTACTATTTTGACCAACACCTAATTGATTTTCTTGTGTGAAATAAATTGTGTAGATGTTATTTACAGTGTCTGGTTCATAATGGACAATTCTACCAGACGCACCACTACCACCGCCTGGGGTAGAAATTAAAATATCGTCATAATCTTCTTGTGAATTCGATAAAGGACTTACACCAGGATTGGAGTAAGATAAAGTCATTCTCCTAGCACCATTCAACGTCGCTGAGTTGCTAGTAGTTACTGGATTGTAAATTACACCAACAACACTAAAATCATTACCAAATACAAAATCATTGTTTTCTAACTTACAATGAAGTGCTAATCTATATGCACCCAACTCCAATAACATGCCAGTGGTTGCCAAACCTTCCTTAGGCGAAATAATTGGTTCTAAAATAGCGTTAGAACCTCCTGTGGTGTTGATCTGTGCAAATGTATACCCAGTTCCAGGGTTAAGAACTTTGATGCCTGTGATGGCACCTGATGCGTCTGTAGAGGTAATTCTAACTCTACCGTTCTGACCATCTCCAATAATATCAAACTCAGAGTTTGCAGTATAGTTTGTACCAGGTGTTTTAATTACAACATTATAGATTGCACCACCGTAATTTGATGCTGGTGCAATAGCATTATTTAAATCAATTCCAGAAACTTCTGGGATTGGAATATATTCATCGCTCTTAAATTTTTCAAAATCATTAGCATTTACACTAAACATAAATTTCCAAACATATCCATCTGCTAAAGTAAATGGAGCACTAGTTGTCGAAGAAGGTTCAATAGTAGATGCCGTATTATTATTATTGCTTAAGCACTTATATACTTTATACTCTGACGTTACAACAAAATAATCAGTTTCATATAAATGAGTTTCAGTGTTTAATCCCTCAACATAATTGATTACATTATTAGTAGAATTAATAATAGAACCATAATCGTCACGGTAAATGTCATACGTAGTTCCAGACGACCAAGTTTTATTTGGAATTACCGCTCTAATTTCAGAAGAAGGAATTTTCTTCAGACCAATCATTTGGTCGTAAATATTAAACGCTGCTTCTTGATTATCAATAGGATTTACTGGTTGGTTATTTGTCCAACCATCAGATTTTGCAAAAAACAAATACAATCCAATCGGATCTACTGTTCTATTGCCGTTTGAGTCAACAAACTGGGGGTCCTCACCTAAAGCAACCCTTCTTCTGAAATTTTCAGCAAGAACTACCCTAAATCTATCGGTTAAAATTGCCGCCATCGTTAAACAGTTTTCTTTTTATTTATAGGACTAGAAGTTATAATATACTTCGGCACCAACAGTCAATGACTGATATACTGCAATAAGGTCATGATCACTACATTCTAAGTTAGTGCCGTTAATTCTATCTGATACTTGAATAGCTTGGTTTGGATCATCAAGTTTCAAATACAAATAATTGTTAGTAGTATCCCAATTAATTACCTTAGCAGTTTTTCCACTTAGGAATGTCACCCCATTATAGAAACTTCTGATACCAATTGCTGATGGATCATTTTCAAATGTTTCTGTAATAGCATTACCATCATAAGATTGCACCTGAATAATTTGATCAAATGGTAAGTCAGTACCAACTTTGACACCTTGCAGTTCATCCTTATCTCCAGCAACTGCTGGGTTTCTGGGAATAAACGTAGTGTACCTTGAATTAATTTGTCTAGCAGGGAATTGACCCACCGCTGGTAATGAGAATATGATTAAGTTTGTATCATCATCTGGATTTGTTGGTAGATCAGGAGAAATCTCATCAATCTCAATGGATGGAACCGCAGTAGTATATAATGTTTCTCCTGTTAATGGGAACACGCCACCTGGGAGAGTAGCAATCGCTGATGATAAAGTTCTTCTAGATCTTAATGATTCTCTGACTTTAGCATCTTTTACCAAATCACTTAACCACCAACCATACTCACCAATACTACCTGGATTGATTCCAGACAATGGATTTGTGTTCTTTTGTCCATTTGAATTAGTAACTGCTAATCTAGTTGCACTAAGGATATTAATAATACCCCTTTCCGATACTTCATTTTGTTGAATTATTCTGTCACCTGCCTCAACAGTAGCATCAACATCAATACTCTCATAATCATCTGCTGAACCTACAAAGATATACCCTTCAAATTCAGAACCAAATTTTGGAGGTGATGAAAATTCAATCAAACTACCAAACAATTTAAATGATGATAGTGACTCTGGATATGCTTCCTGTCTTCCAAACTCACTAGTTGATGGAATTTGATATACACCATCAATAAACAAAATAAGGTTAGCAGAAATATTTGCCTCTGCTCTTCCGTTAGAAATTAAACTAAAAATTTCACCATTAACATCACGAAGGTCAAATGCAGTTTCAACACCATTAAATTGATTTGAGATATCTCTAATAGAAATCTGCTCACCAACATAGAAACAGTTGAATGGCGTACCATCTGAAGGTGCTTCATCAAATACTAATGTAGAGAAAGATGTTCCATTTTCAACTAAGTTATAGGAAGATCCTCTCTTTTGCAGAATACCATTAACAATTACAAAGATATCTTTATCTGAAGTGATGAATACAGGAATTCCATTCTCTTTCAATACAAATTCTTTTTTATTGGAGTCAAATCCTCTTTGGAAAGATTCGACAGTCAATGTGTATGGGATAATTTTTTGTACTGAAACTTGATCGCCATGGAATAATGGTGCTGCAGTATTTAACTGAGATCTAGTAACTGTGAGTGTATTACTAGAAATATTGGTAATTTTTACGATTTCAAAATTATCAATTGCAATATAATCATTTTGGGCAAGACCTGTTGCATCAGCAACATCAAATACAGTATCAGCAGTAGAGATACCATAAGTTTCATCAATACTTGTAATTACGTTGGTTTTTTGAGAACTTACAAAACCACTAACAATAGTTTGACCATTTGTAAATGCATTGTCTCTATTTGTAATTGATACATCAGTTACAATATTTTCAATAGTTAATGTATGATGTAAGAATACAATGGTAGTATCTTGTGCCATACTAATGGTCAAAGAACCAGAACTAATGTTTGTAAGCGTAATGGTTTTAGTGCCGACATTAATTGAGGTAATTTCAAGTTCATCATCACTAGAACTTGTCATACCATAGGATGCTTTAAATTTAACTCTATCTCCAACAAAAATATTAGTTAAAGAGTTAACGACAATATCAAATGTTGCTCCTGCAGCAACTGCACCACTATGACCAGTTTCAATAATAACTCTAACCTCAGAGGTATTTTTATCTGTAATTATAGAACTTACTAACTCATTTGAGTTAACAATGAAATCACCAATAATGAAATTGTCAATTGGTTCCTTTGTATGAATAATGTTTTTACTAATATCATCAAACTGATAATTTTGAGTAGTTCCTAAACTTCCATCAGCATCAGATCTTTGATAAAGTAAACCAATAAATTGTCTACCCACGTCAAGATCAGGACCAACATATCTTTGAGGTGGTTCAAAGAAGTTAATTTTTCTAATACCGCTAGTAACAGTATCATATACAATATATGGAGTTTGAACAATACCAGCAATTTCAACAAAATAATCTTCAGCGTTAATTGTAAATCCTACTGGAATTACAAGTTGACCATCATTAACTTTATAATCATATTTTGTTGATAAAAGAACTTCTTCTTGTTCTTCTAAAGAAACACCAAGAGGATCAATTATAACAATCAATGAGTCATATGCAAATCCGTAATCAAATACTAAATCATTACTACCATCAATTTCAAAGTCGTCTGTGGTAATACAAATACCATCAACAAATACAAAATAACTATCTTTGGATGTAACGCCACCTGGTTTATTACTTAAAGTAATTGCAGCACCAGCAGTGACTGTGCCTGAGGTAAATTCATTCTTTAAGAATCCAGAAAGATATCTGATAGAAAGTTCAGAATCAACTGGAATTGTTTCTGTAAACTGGATTGTAGGCGAACCTCCACCTGCAGAAATACTAAAGGAAGAATTTAACTGTACTGCACCATCAACAATAACCAAATAGTTATCTTCATCAATAGAACTAAAAATACCCGCTGGGAATACATTACCATCTTTTTGTACAAGATCAAATGTATCAGTAGCAGCAGTTGTTGTCTGCGTCATACAATATACAACGGTATCATCATTAAACTGCCTGTAATATAATTTCTCATTAGGCATAATTTCACCAGAATCTCTATTTGAAGTAAATCTGATGGTTTTATCAGCATCAGTTACAATCCAAGAGGTTCCATAAGTTTGAATGATATTATCAAGTAAAACAACCATTTGGTCTATATCATAATTTTCAATATAATTGACAACATCGTTTCCATTTACATCTTTGACTGTAGGTGTAACAGGATCCACTACTTTAAGTGGGAATGCTGTTTCAATTCCATCAAATTGATTAGAAATATCTTCAAAAGCAGCAACAACAGAATTCTTAATATTTTTAACGTCTGTCAATAATCTGTTTTTAACTTCAACTTCATCTAAACCATTATTCTTTGTTACAAGATAATTATATTTTCTCCTAAGTGCTACAACTTCATTTACATTTGTTTCTACCTTAACAACAGATTCAATGGTATTTTGTTTACCAACAACATTAGTAATTGCAGTTCTTGCAAATAAATTATATCCAGTTGGGTGTGCTGCTTTTTGATATCCTTCTTTCCACTCATCAAAAGGAACTTCAGTTCCAATTTCATATGCAAATTTTTGATATCTGTAACTATCCTGTAATCTAAGAGCACTAGAACCCAAGAAAGATTTAGTATCTAAGAATTTTTTAGGTGTTTGTACAATAGCACCAACATCAGTAACGGCACTAATACCAAATGCTGTTTCAATAATACCAAATGCACCAGAATCTGATCCACTAATTTCATCATTTTCTGTAATGAGGTAATTATAATTTTCAATCCTAAGAATAGAACTACCTTCTTGCCAACCCTTGTTATTTGAAACAAATCCAATTTTTGAAGGGTCTCCATTAACAGTTACTTTTTCACCACTGATAAATTGAGATTTAGATACCAAAGCAGTAACCGATGCTTTCCTTGCAAGTGAGATAAGTTCATATCTAGTTGGAGTTGCACCAGAAGGTAAATTTACCTGTGTCATTGGATTGACATTAGGTGTATTGTTTGATACTGGTTCTTCTCTAGCACTGATCGTAGTACTATTGAGTTTAGCATAGAAGTTAATACTACTGTCAACAAATTTTTCTATACCGTTCTCTTCATAGTATGCTCTAAATTTAAAGATATCATTTTCAAGAATATACTGGTTAAATGCAAATTTAAAAGATAATTCTCCACTAGATGTTAATCCAGCATAGTAATATTTTTCTACATCGATACTTGGGGCACTATTGTATCTAATACCAGGAAATACTAGTTCAATATCAATAATACGACCATTTGTTACCTCTGCTTCAATAATTGCATGGTTTGTGCTATTATCAGGTATTCCACCACCACTTAAAATAATCCTTGGTGCAAAAATATACTGTTGTCCAGGATCATCAATTCTTAAAGAAGTTACAATGAAATTGTTTTTAATTTTTGTAATTCTTGGGAAAATGACAGATGGTTTTTGTGTAACATCTGGACTATAACCATATCCAGAAGATATTGCTTTAATTTTATTGATTTTACCAATACTATCAGAAATAGGTTCAAGAATAGCACCTTCTCCTGATGTGGTGACAACATTAGAAATAATAGGAGTGGTAGTATAGTTAAATCCACCAGATGTTAATGTAGCAGTATTAATTCCACCTGTTGCAACTTTTGATCTAGTAATATATGAAATTTTATTAGAAGTATAAACATAACTAGCGTCTGGAAGGGGATCTTCCTTTGTGTATACCTCAAAATAAGTAGAAGCAGAATTTACAACATTATACTCACCATTGATAGGTTCAGATACTGTTTTTATAATATAATCCTTATAGTCAGATGAACCAACAACACCAATTCTCATAATGTAATCTGTTAAATCAGAATCATCTGGGAAAATTGTAAATTTTGTAATATTGCCACCAACAATAACTTTTTTAATATTAACATCAAAATATTTTCTACCAATTGTAGTAGTTTGAGTATTTACATCAAATGAAGGACCATAAAACTCAACAGTAAGAGCACCTAAGTTAATATTCGCTACTTCAAACACATAGGTAGATCCTTCATTAAATTCTAATGAAGAAATTGTATGGTCAAATCCATTACCAGTATTGACTTCAAATCTTGGAGGATTGTTAATAGAATTATACTGTATTTGATAAGTATTTGTAAGATTTAATGCAGCACTAATTTTTACAAAATCATTTTGAACCAATCCATTACCAGCAGAGTTTAATTTTGCTAAAATTCTATCTTCTTCGTATTCTTTAACTATACCATTGATAAATTTCAATCTATCAACAGAACTTCTTGCAAAATGAAATTCGGCAGCACTTGCGAATGCTGCTCTCTCTACAATTAATGTGTGCCTATATGCTGACGCTTTAATATCAACATCTAAGAAACTTTGACCAACTGCATCATATGTTGACAAAGTACCAATTTGTACAATTGGGTTACTAGTAATCCCTGTTTGTGGGGTAAAGGTTAAATCCTCTACATTACCACCTGCACCAAGTTGTACAACTTGAGATGCTTGACCAGCGAGTGTTTGTAGAACACCATCAAAGAAACAATAGAAAGTACCAACGTTACCACTACCACCAGCATCAATTCTAGTACCAACTACTTTGTCATCTTTAAATATTTGAATATCTACAATTTTAAATTTCTCAGTACCAGATTGAATAATATCATTTACTTTAAACAAACTACTATCAAATACTCTCAGTTCTTCAGTAAGAATTATATTAGTACCAGAAGAATATGCTTCTGGAACAGTTTTATTAACACCTCTACGTACAAGAATTGCATTGTCGGCAGCAAATACCTGAACGATTTTACAGTATTCAGTATTGATTCTGATAAATTTACCAACAGTGTACAATGAGATATTACTACCAAGATTATAATTTTGTAATCTAAGGTATCCAGAAATACTATCTACATTATCAACTAATTCTGCTTGATATACTAAATTGTTTGTTCTATTGCCTACAGCGTCAAATTCAAGTGTTGAATCAATTGCTGCAAGTTCTGTAGATATTCCAGGATCAATAGTTAAACTAGTATCAAAAATTTGCACACCTTCTTTTAATGGTCCATTATTCACACCAGTTAAATACATTCTCTTTAACTTTTGATCTACAGCATAGATACTTGCTGAGTAATTACCTGCAGTTTGAATAACAGCACCCGATGAAAATGGAATATTTTCCTCATCATACTCTAAGTAATCATAAGTTGCTTTACTAACAGATGAAATAGTTCTTCCTTTAATCGTACTGACAAAACCAGCAGCACCAAATCCACTTGTCCCTTCATTATCAAACTCAAGAACATCACCCAATTTATAACCAGCACCTGATGCAAGAACATCAATACTATCAACAACTGCCTCAGTAGAAGATGGAATAGATTCTACAACAAAGTTTCCAGTATCTGTTGGTTTGTGATATCCGTTTCCTTCTGGAGTTAGATATCTTCTTAGACCTGAAATATTTTCAATGTTTGAAGTTTCTAGAATATTAAAATCAGAGAATACTTTTCCTTTAAATTTTGGTCCAATAAAGAATGGGAATCCTAATTTTCTATCAGCATCGTCTATAGTCAAGAAATAAGCATAAACACCTTCTGGATATTCAGGTGTAACTCCATATCTACCATTTTCAGAATCTAATCCTTGAACATTATCACTGAACACATAATCTTCAGCAAAAGATCCCATTGGATAATTTGTAAGTAATCCAGGAGACGTAGTACTTCTTCTAATAGAATCTGCTGGTAGTGAAGTTGCTTGTAATTTATTATATCCTGATGTTAATTTAACAATGCTAGAAGAAGCATCATTTGCAACGGCAAATCCATATGGACCATAAATTGGAGATCCATCTAACGCCCATCCAATAATTGGTGAGTGTTGTTGATTTTGATTTGCATTGTCTGAAAGGTTTGGAGATAAACCATCGATTCTTAATCTCTTAGGAGATCCTAAGATTGTAAATCTTTGCTCTGTTTTACCACCAACAGTAGCACCATCTAATAGTAAAGATCCATCTGCAGTATTGTAATTGCTAATATTGTTAGTATCCCAATTATTAAGTAAATTCCAACGCTCAACATTTATTTGGAGAATCTCTCCAGAACCTTCTTCAGTAATTACAAGTGATGTGTTAAATTCATTGTAATTAAGTCCAGAATTAGTAATTACAAATCCTGTTACTGCTCCCTGTGCCTTATTAAATGTTGCAACAACCTCTGCACCGACACCACCACCAGTTGAATCCACAACTCTAACTTTTGGAGCGGATTTATAACTTTGTCCACCATTTACTAAATCTACAGTTAAAAGTTTACCATTTTCAATGGTAACAAGACCAGCAGCACCAGCACCCTTTTTAAGTTGATATTCTGGGTCTTGTGTATACAGTGAACCAGGATTATCAACATTTACCTTATAAATTGATCCAGTTACATTTACCTCAATATTTGCAGGGGTTGTTTCTGTTTGGGAAACAATTTGAATTGTAGGTTGGTGAGTATAACCTGTTCCTGGATCTACAATTCTAACTTTAGAAATTTTACCATCTACAACTAATGGTCTAAGAACTGCATCTCTAAATGGAATATTTACATCATTACTTGGATTTTTTGTAATGATAATTGTAGTATTTTGACTATATCCAGAACCTTTGTCTGTAATGAATACCTCAGTAATTGATCCATTGATACCTAATGAAATTTCTGCTGTAGTACCATCTGGATCAGATGAATTTAATTTAGTAGGTCCATCCACTAAAAGTACAGGTGGATCATTAACGTTAAAATTATTTCCACCATCAATAATACTTACGCTTTCAACTTTACCTCTAGTAAAAGTAGTAGCACTCTTCCAACTTAAAATTGGAGTTCCATCTCTAAGAACACCAACTGCACTATTCGTAGGAATATCAATTTTATCATCTTCATTACTCTGTTCAAATTGTTTTGGAATCTTTACATAGATATCTTGCTCTTTAATTATGGATGTTGATGAATTGTAAGAAATAGGATAATAGGGAACCGTAGAAAACGGCATGTAGACACAATTATCATCCACATAGATTTTAGTAACACCTGCAACTAAAGATTCGTTTAAATCTAATGGAATTGTATCATTAAATTGCCAACCACTTACAATCAAGTTATCTTCAACGATAACGTTGCTTACAAATCCTAAATCACCTATTTGATAACCAATATTGTTAGTTTCAATGGTAACATCAGAAATTCCGACATAAACTACAAATGATGCTCCTGGATCATCAGATGCAGTTGCTAAAGTGCTATTATCATATACAATATCACCTAAAAGTAAATTAACATCATTAGTTGATTGAAAATTACTTAATACAAAATCTAATGAGGAATCACACTCAAAATAATTAGATCTTTTACCTGTATACGTAACTAAATTCTGATTAATTCTTACAACGCCATTTTCTGGGAATCCGTAAGTGGAATCAACATATAATCTTCTCTCAGCACCTACAGTTTCTGGAATTGCTGTAACTACCGTAAATTGTGTTGGTAATATCTGATCACCGTTTGAAATTTCAAATTCATAAATTTGACTAGCAAAAGAAAATACATTTTCTGCTGTTTGAACAGGAAATACTTTATCTTGTTGTTTAATACTGTTTCCAACCAAACTAGGAACATTGTAAGTATCTAAACTCTCTAATCTTACAATATTTTTACTTTGAAATGTTGCCTCTGATGGTGCATAGAGGTTTTCTTTGTAATTACGAAGTTCTGGTTTCTTTTGGAACAGGAATTTAAAATAAAACTCAATTCCTTTAGGAGTTCCTTTAGCAAGATAGAAATCTTTTGCTTTTTTTAAAATTTGGTTAATATTGATATTTCCAATATTATCATTTAAGATATTTGCTGGAAAATCAACCAGATAGTTAGATCTTAACTCTTCAAGAAAATATAAAATGTATGAATACGACTGATTGTATACTATAGAGTTTATAGAGTGTGATGCAGGAGTCGTTTCATTGTTTACGGTAAATCCACTATCATAAGATAAGTCATTATAAGTAAATCCCCTAGTACACCCACTAAAGGTAGTAACTTTATCTCCATTACCATCTGTACCATGAAATCTCTTCTTGTAGATGATGACTTCATCATCAATCTTCAATAATCCCTGTGCTCTAGGAAATTCTACATGACCAGAGACAATAACATCAGTATCATCAGCATCAATATTGACTTTTAAATTTGCAGAAGCATCAATACCCGTATATGTGTCAATATCGATTAAATCCTGAACTCCATTAAGGAGATCGAGAGGATTACCATTGGTTTCTAAGTACCTATAGTAATCTTTTACGAAATTGACAAAATTAGGATATTCTGAGGCAAAGTAAGTAGGAACTTGCCCAACAATAGAACTTGATACTTTTAAATCGTTAAACATGTTTAACTAGATACTGGAATTTGACCGACACCTGATGTTCTAGATGATGAAGTTAATGCATCTAGGATTACGCTAACGTTAACGCCTGCTGGATCAATAGAAAGATATAAATCTCTCAATGCCATGATGTCATTTGACTTAGGAACTACTGAAACTGCAATATACCCAATATCACCAACGACAGAATTAATATTGATAGCATTAATATTTATTTCGCCTTTTTCATAGTTAACAGAACCTACATTTTTACTGAAGTATCTCTTATTAGTGCCGTCATAACGGAAAATAGCAATAGTGTTAGTATTTGCTATTTTTTCTAAGTAAAATACGTAAGTTGCATCTTGTCCTGTAATTTTAAACCCAGATGAGACGATATCTGTATTCTCAGAAATCCTATTTCCATAACATACTTCATATGAAGCAAAAACGTTAGGAATAACTGGGAAATTCTTTCTTAAACGAATTCTTGTGATGTTTGATGTGATACCTTTATCAGCATCATCAATATTACCAACTAATTTACTATACTTGAACTTACCATTAAATCTGTTAAGGTCATTAGTTGCCCCAAATCCGACAATAGTGTTCTTGACTGCGTTTTCAATTTCTTGTGAATTTTTTCTTGACTTATTATTGTCATAGTAGACAAACGAGTCAATATCAAGATACAGATAAGAAGGATCAATTACCTCAGGGATGACTGTAAGGATAGAAAACTCCTTAATGTCTTTTTTAAGATTTTGCTTAGCAGTAGTAGTAAGCGTTTCTGCTCCAAATGGTTTTGCAACGATGAATACCTTACCATATTGTGGAGGATCTGCCTCTTCACCACCAAATACAGATAAGGACTCAAGGTTAGGTGAAATTTCTCTAATTAATGTCTCATAGTCCCTTACAGTAACTGCTCTTTTTTGTGCAGAGTAGAAACGTGGGGCAAGATATTTGATTGAAGTGATATTTTCAGGATTTCCACCACCTGTTGATTCATTAACAACAGTAATGGTAGGATTTGCTTCTGAGAATGTTTGACCACCATACTCTAACCGACCAGTAAAGGTAAAGTCAGTGCATTGGTTTGCTAATGCCTTATTTGTTACAAGATATTGAATACTGATATTATCCAGGTTCTTTAATTTTCTTCCAAAAATGCCATCACCAAAAATTAACTCAAACTGTTCGTTTTTATTCTCTTGAATAAAGTAAACTCTATCAACAGCATTGAGTTCTGTAATATTTTTTACATTAGTATATCTTTGTGGAATATTGAAATCAACTTCATCAACAACTACGTTGATTAGATCAATATCAGCATCTGCACTTGGGACAATAAATCTTTGTCTTGTAGATGTATCAACAGTATAACTTAAATTTAAGAATGATCCTTGATAAACATCCAATTCACTAAAGGTAATTCTACGAACACCGTTAGCATCCATGTATGCTTCCCTTGTAACGTCGTCCAGGACGCTAAAAACAAACGAACCATCTCCATTACTACCCAAGAACGAATTACCCTTCTTCAGGGTCAATGCAGCGGTCTGTGGGTTGACGATTACATCTAGGGTGATAACCGCTTTTGATGACTTTGCAGACCTTGGGGTATATCCAACCAACTTAGCAAGAGAAACTACATTCTCTCTAATCGAGGCACTATCGAAAAATACCTCATTAGCAACTAGGTTAGCGTTTAATCCTGAATAGTAGGTATTATATGCTAACAGATCAATCAGTTGCGTAAGGACTGATCCCTCGAAGTTATAATCAGTGAAGGTGTCAGAAGAACGCAGGTATTCCCTTAAACTTTTCTTGACCGACTCAAAATCTAAATTGGTTACTTGATTAAACGCCATTATACTCTTTCTAATACGAGGTTGAGTGATTGTTGATTTAAGGGAATTCCAACAATTTTATAGTTTACAGTGATCTCTATTTGGTTATCATCAATATCTTCTAGAACTTCAACATCAATTACTTCTACCCTTGGTTCATGTGCATTAAGAGCATCTTCAATATTCAATGCCATATCGTCAACTATTGTAGAATCAAAATTCTCAAATAGAGCAGAATTTACAGAGGCACCAAAAAATGGGCGAAATAGTTTCTCACCCCGAACAGTCAAGACGATATTTTTAACTGCTTGTTTGATAGCATCCTCATTTTTAATGGTTGGTATATCACCACTAATAGGATGCTTTTCAAACTTAGGGTTAAGATCAACAAATTTTTTGGATATTGTTGCCATTAGAGCACCTGGTATACTTTATATATCAAGAATTCCTAAACGTTTCTTTTTCCTTGTCCTTTTTTACCCTTCTAATCTTGTTAAGGTAGTAATCTGCCCTTGGATCGGTAATCAGAACCATACCTGATTTACGAAAATCTTCACTTTGGTCTGGAATTGGGGAATTTGCCATTAGTAATCTCTGAATAACGGACATGGTAGAACTTTTTGAGAGGTTACCATCTCCAAATTATATTTATTCACTCTTTTCCTCGGGTGTTTTCCAGAAATAATCATCAGTATCACCCAATCTACCCCATCTTATACCTTGCTCAACTTGATAATACTCGGTAGACACCTTAAAATCAGGTGTTTTCGGGTCTTGAGGGGTAATAGACAGGTCAAAAATCCTAATTCTGTTGTTTGGATAGAGTGCAAACTGCCCATTTTCCAACAAAATACAGTTATGTGACTTATGTTCCTCTGGAACTTCACTAACATTGGTGTTAATGATGTCTACATCAGGGTGAAAGTTGTCCAATGTGAACAAATACTCACCAGGCATTGCACCAAAGTGACGAGTTCGACACACAAAGTCCATAGAACCGATGAATTGCTTCTCAATACAACGCACTCCATAGTCCATACAATTCCAAAATTGCAGGTTGGGTAGGTCTAGATCTACCTCGGGGGTCTTAGGTTCGCTTAGAAAGGCACTGATAGGCAGTTTATCGAACATTGCAGCATACTCTGGTAGGTATGTCTCAAAATAAAAAGCACGCCCAGGTATCGATTTTGCCGATACCCAGACGCCTTCTACAAATTCGCCATGCCCATCAACGTGATCCCTAAGGTATTCCTTACGAACCCAGACCTTTTGTGCTGGTAAGTTGACGACTAGTTGACTCATTCTTCTTTATACGTAGGTGGATGGAAGTTACAGTACTCATTAAAGGTAATTTTCATCTCTTTAAGAGTAAGATTACAGTACTCTGCTGCTTTTGGAAGGTTCCATTTAGCACTCCAGAGCATTTCCATGGATTTTCTGGTCTCTGGTCTCAACGTCCTTGACCTCTATAACGCTTTTTCTTGTTATTACGTGAGGTTGCAGCGTACTTTGTGTTTTGTGATGACCCTTGACGAGTCATTTTGGGTTTTCCAGGCATGAAATTTACGCCTGAAGTGCCAACTTTGGACCGCATTGCCATAATTTGCGTTTTTTTACGTGAACAACAGTAGTATAAAGGAAATTTTCCGCTTTGTCAAGTCATTTGAAACCTGCAAACACGTTAAATGACCCTTGAGCGATGCGATCTCCGCATCCAATCATGTCTCCGATGCGTCCAGGCGGTCTAAAATTGAAATAAACGTTAACTGGACCCGAAGAAAT
>Ga0163109_10002444_pt1 | contig 14486 bp, 10 predicted proteins | sample CRUFie1St13metaG_FD_108704 | JGI IMG/M metagenome (GOLD analysis project Ga0163109, IMG submission 108704) | Marine microbial communities from the Costa Rica Dome - CRUD Field 142mm St13 metaG | ecosystem: Environmental > Aquatic > Marine > Oceanic > Photic zone | place: Costa Rica: the Eastern... | reverse complement strand
TGGTGGATATATTATTTTTTCAGACACCGATTCCAAAGGGTCAAAAGGACCAAATAATTTTGGTTTTTTATATATTAAAAATCCTTAATTAGCCTACTTTCCTTACAAGGAAGAAGTCACAGGTTCAAATCCTGTAGCGCCCACAAGGGTTTTAAGACAGCAATGATAGAAATACTATGAACGGTAGGGATATCAACGCAAAAGAAATATAAATTAAAAAACTGATTATCAAAATAATAATTGCACCTATAAATATTTTATTGATATTCATAAAAATTTATTTTACAACTACTTTCTTTTTTTCATAAATTGTGTGTTCCAATGAAAAAATAAAATTATTAATATTAAGAAAAAGGCTGGTAAATAATGTTGGGCTATTGCCACGAGGATTTCTTAGAAGTACAAAGAATATTTAATCATAACTTCTATAAATATGAAGAAGTAGGATCTTCGTTATGCGTCATTGTAGATGGTGAAATAGTAGTAGATATCTGGGCAGGGCATAAAAATAAAAATAGAACTCAAGATTGGAGTGAAAATACACTTTCAGTTGCTTTTTCTAGCACCAAAGCTGCGCTTGCTTTATGTGCACATATGTTAATTGAAAGAGGAGAACTAGATCTGAAAGAAAAAATTACAAAATATTGGCCTGAATATGGGAAAAATGGAAAAGAAGAAACAACAATTGAAATGATTTTAAATCATACAGCTGGTTTACCTGCTTTTAAAACGGAAGTAATTGGAGGAGGTTTTTTAGATTGGGATTACATGGTGCAACTAATTGAGAATGAAAAACCTTTTTGGGAGCCAGGAAAAGAAACTGGATACCACATGATGACAACAGGGTGGTTAATTGGTGAGGTTATAAGAAGAGTTAGCGGAAAATCTCTTGGAGAGTTTTTTAATAATGAATTAGCAAAGCCCTATGGATTGAATTATTGGATTGGGCTGCCTGAAACAGAAGATAGAAGAGTAGCTGAGATTATTCCCTTTGTTCCAAGTTCTGATGATAAACCAAGCGCTTTCGCATCAGCTTTTAGGAATAATAAAAGTTCTATGCAAAGGCTTTCCCTAACAAATACTGGTGGATACGATTTTAATTCAAAAGAAACTTATAGAGCTGAATTAGGAGCTATCGGGGGAATAACCGATGCGCGCTCTTTGGCAAAACTACTCACTCCCTTAGCTAAAAATAATGAAGAACTTCTATCTAGAGATACCGTTAAAAAACTAAGTGAATCAAATATAAAAACTAATATTGATAGTATGCTTCTTTTTCCAACTAACTTTTCAAATGGATTTATGTTAAATATGGATAACAGAACTACTTTTGAAGGTGAAGGTGGTTCCTTTATTATTGGTCCTAATGCTTTCGGACATGTTGGATATGGAGGAAGCAGTGCAACATTTGTGGATCCAGATTTTAAAATTTCTTTTGGTTACCTCACAAATAAACTAGGTGGTGAGTACTTAATTAACAATAGAGCTCAAAGCTTAATTAACGCTACTTACGAGAACTTAAAATAATTAAATTTAAATATATAAATAAAATCTACTTTAAAAATTTTAAGGAATATTAAATGAGAATTGATCCAAGTAATATACATCATGAGTTGAATTATTGCTAAGGTCGTCAAAACTCACCATACCATTGCTTTTAAATGTAGTTTTTGATAGTTGATCATAAACGTTTAATTCAGCAAAAATATATCTGTAGCCCGACTCCCATTCGGAAGATTTAAATGCTGTACTACTTACAACTGAATCTATTTTAATTTTGAATTCCATACCATCATTAACAGCAAAGAATACACTCCTTTTTGTTGAAGATTTTGTACTACCTGTTGTAGGTAACATTTGAAATTTTATCTCAACAAATTTTAGATCAGATGAGCCTTTTTGAAGACCAGAAAAGTTAAATACTACTTCAGACCCAGCAGAGGTATTTACATTTCTTGGCCCACTATTAGCAAAGCCGCCAGAGTCAGAATCTGTACTTTTAAGTGATGGAGGGCTGTATTTATTATTTGACTCACTAATTATAAATGATTTATTAAAAATAGATCCTGTAACATTTTTCGCAGAACTTGATGCAACAATTGATTTCCCTTCCTCTCGCCATGAAAATGTTTTAATTTCTTCAAATAAGTATCTGTCGTTTGGGCAACCACTTAATGAAAAAGAGTGACTAGCGATTTCACCATTGAGTCTTACTTGGAACCTTTTTCCACTTTCACTTCGTAGCACTAATAAGGCATAGGTGCTGTTGACTTTATTGCTATCTAAATCGTTTATTTGTTTAACACTTGCACCAGTTAAATGCTTCTTAGGTTCTGTATTATTAAAGCCTCTTTGAACTTTATATTTATTGTTATCCTTAGAGATAACCTTCATAATCTCGTTGTTTATAATTAATAGATCTCCTGGAGATGCTTGTTCATTATTTGTAAGAGTTATTTCCAAATCATCTTTTTGAATATCTTTTGTAGTAGATGGTTTTTCATCATATACGCCTTTAGTGATGTATGAAATTGTAATTACATCACTATTAGAAAGAGTTTCTCCTCCACCAACATTTCTTCCGTTGATGTTGAAATTTAAAATTTCTGCCTCGATACTTCCGCTGTAAGTCTGAGGTGAAGTATTACCAACTGTAAATTCTCTAGGTGATGAAGATTTTATAATTTTTCCACTTTGGTTTTCAGCATATGCAAAAAACCAATATCCACTTTCTAAACTATTTTTACTGAAAGTTGCAATTGTTTTCCCAGGTGAAATATCAATTGTTAAAGGTTTTATCAAAATTACTTGGTTGCTAAAAGGTGGAATGAAATAAAAATTGTAAGTGTTATCGCCATTACCAAGGATTTCTATAGCAAAAGCATCATTTGAATTGGTCAGAATTTTAGCAGTATTTGATGACTGTAAATAAACAGATGGAAGAATCGAGTTTTCTGAAATTATTCCATTGGAATAATAATTTAATGCACCGCTTGGGACGTTGTTATAAAAAGGTGTTCCACAAACTGACGAATTATTACCAACACCTTTAAAAACTGAAACCAGGTTATTAGTATCAAGCCCAATCGATGGTATAAAACCAAATCCACTATTAGATTGGTCATTGTCTATTTCTACATTACCTAATGTAGTTGTAGTAGTAGAGGAAGTTGAAGATTGTTCACTTTCTTCGTTGTTAGAAACAATAGTTGTAGTTGGAGTGGATGTATATGAATTAACTTCTTTTTCACAACCTGTCCAATTTTTTATTGTTTCTTTAGTGATAGGACCCAAGTCTCCATCTGGTGATATTCCAGCAAATGCTTGAAATTTTCTAAGCGCTTCTGTACTTTGATAGCCAAAATAGCCGTCCTCTTCACCAGCATTAAATCCATATTTATTTAAAAATTTTTGTAAATCTTTTTTGCTCTCAAAATTTATATTTGAATTATCATCAGGGTCACACTGGTTTTGTTGAGGTTCTTTTACTACAGAAGTTGTAGTAGTTATTTCATCAATAACGATTGTCGTGGTAGTTGTTGTTATAGCATCATTATTATCTTCTATTGCTTCTTGACTTCCGCAATATGAAATAGCAAAAATAATAAAGTATAAAAAATGTTTATTCCTTTTTTTAAATTTCATAATTTTTACTTTTTTTATTGTAAATTTAATTGTATTAGGAATTTTAAGTATTTGCTTGTTTTGGCTTGTTTAAGCCTTTTTATTGTAATTGTTGCCAATCAACCTCGTTCAGTAACAAAAAATGACGCTATGATTCATTGCAATATCACGAATATTATGTCTTTTAATGATATGGATCCTTACTTAGAGGAAAACATAAAAAAAGTCTATCCAGAAAATTTCCCTGTAAAAATTGAAAAAATAGGAACAAATTATCTTCCATTAGTAATCAAAAGTTTAAAATTATTTTGTCATCCTTATATCAACTGGATAGAAAATTATAAATATTTCCTAGCGATGATTCCAACATTGTTCATTTTGTTTAATTTTAAAAATAACAACAATAACAACTTAACTGGTTTTGCTGTAGTTTTAATGGGATTTAATGGATTATATCAGGCTCTCCGTAGTGGAAATATTTCAATAATTGCTCAATTACTACTACTAGTTTTTTTTATAAGCTTATTAAAGAAAAAAGTTGTTTTTTCCTCGTTTTTGTTTTCACTTGTTGTGTATATAAAAATTACAGTACTGCCAATTTATGTTTTTTTATTGTTTGCTCTAAAAAACAAAGAAATTAAAAAATTTTTAATTTCTAGTTCTTCATTTTTAACATTTTTATTATTAATAACTTATTTACTTGAAAAAGAAATTTTTGTAACTTGGATAAAATACTACAATATCTTTTCAAGTTCTGAAAATATTAATAATTTTAATGTATTAAATGACACATTTGGAAATTACTACGACACACCTTCCGTACCAAATCTTTTGTTCTATTTATACAATTCAAACTTAATATTATTTTTTCTTGTATCTTCAGTAGTTTTACTAATAATATTTTCAACCATAAGAGAGATTTCAAATATTAAAGAAGATACTCTTGATGTTTTTATGAATACTTTTATATTGTATTTTCTTATTAATCCATATATTAGAACATATCATTTGGTTGAAATAGCAATCTTTTTGGCATTCTATATAAAAAATAAAAATGTGAAATCGCATTTTTTAATAATTTTTTTATGCCTCATACCTCAAATTACTTTACTAGAAATAGGATTTGAAATAATTGAAAGCTACTCTACTGTACTGATTAGTTTATATCCACCAATATTATTGTTATTATTTATACTTACTGAAAAAATAAAAGTAAATAATAATACAGATTCTTAAAGCATACTGTTTATCAAATTAACAGTTAGGGCCTCCATTGCTCCAGTTAATTTTTATCTTTTCAGTACTTTTTGCAATATTTTCCTCAAAATTTTCTCCCTTTAAAGATCTATTTTCATAATCTTGTAAAAGATATCCTTTTTCAACTTTTGGACCAAAGCTTGCACTTGTTGCATGATTTGGAATATCTGGTGTTAATAATTCAAAAGTTATAAAATTACTGATAAAAGAAACTAGGAAAACAAAAATTAATACTTTTTTATTAAATGTTATATCTTTTAATATCATTAGCAAAGCCACCATTGCAGGTATTAAATGTCCTTTTTCTGTTGGCAATCGTAAGAATGAAAGTTCGAATGATAAAAATATAAATAAATAAGAAACCCATTCAGGGTTTCTAAAATTGAATTTTGTAAAATTCCTGATGCTATAAATAACAAATATCGTCGTACCAATTAATCCAAAAAATTGAGCTTGTTTGTAAAAAAAGCGACCAAGTCTTGGAATTAATGCATGATTAATGTTTGTTAGGTTTAAAAAACATACACCATCAGCAAGTAAAAAAGATGGGTAATAAAACAAACCTATAAATACTAGACTGATTGAAATGTAAAAAATTTTCTTATATTCTGATTTTTTTAAAAGCAAAAATAAAATTCCCGCAGCTAAAAATATAAGATTTGAGAGTCTTATTGCACAACTCATTGTAATTAATGTTGTTGCGATTATATAATTTCCTTTTTTCAAATAATCTAAAAATAGAAAACCAAGCAATGAACCAATTACATAATCAATGACAGAGTATGAGGAAATTAAATATACATGAGAAGTAAAAAAAATAAGAATCAGAAAAAATCTATGTTTATTCTCTTCAATTTTTATATACACAAATGAGGTAAATACGATCGATGAAATAAAATGAAAAATTAAAAGTACCCTAACTGATATTGCCCCAAAAATCCCTACGATAAGTTCGTACAAAGGAAATCCAGGTGGGCGAGATGGTATATAAACACCCTCATTTATAAAAAGCATGCCAGAAGCAAAGCTTGCATACGAGTCCCAGTCTGAGCCAATATTGCCTTGGACTAAAAAAGGCAGAAATATTAAGGTTTGAATAAATAGTATAGTTTTTAAATTCATAATTTTTTCTAATGAACGCATATGAAAATATTACATTTATTCTTTCTTATTTATAAGAATTATAAATAAATTTGTATAATTGTTTCTTAATGAAAACAAATCAAAAAAACTTATTTCTCTTGCTAATAATATTTATTCAAAATTTATTTTTTTTCTTTATTACTTACCTGAATTATGACAGCATGAGGGGAACAGACTTTGACAGGTATGGAAAGTACCTGAACTACTTTGTTAAAAATGATATTCAGTCAATTGGTTTGGAGTCTGGTGTAAGCTATTTCTACTTCATCAGTAAATTTTTTGAATTATTAAGTAGACCAATTTTAATTTCAAGTATTTATGTAGAACCAATATATTCGTTAAGTATACAATTAGGAAACTTCTTATTATTTATATTAGGATTGTTAGGTATTTTTTATCTATTCGATTATCTTGGTGTTGATAAAACATTAAATCTTATTTGTCTAAGTTTTCTATCAATATTTCCTCCAGTTTTAGGTGCAAGACTAATTCTAAAACCAGAGATTCTTGTTTTTGCATTTCTTCCGTGGCTGATACTTTTATATTATAAATATTTTGATACAAATAAATTTTTGTACTTACTTTTCGCAGCTCCCATTTTACTCACTCTAAGTCCCCTCAAATCTAGTATTACTTTTATGGTTGGTTTATCTTTAGTAATCTTGTTTAAAAAAGACTTACTAAATAAAAAATTTCTTATCTTTCATATTTTGCTGATTCCAATCTTAGGTGCATTAATTGTTGAAAATTATGAAGTTAATGGAAACTATATATGGGAGCACGTAATTAATGAAAATTACTTAAACAAAGCAAGCTTTAGTTATATTTTCTCTTTCAGTATTAGTGAAATTCTCTCTAATCCATTTAGAAATAATTTAAGTGGTTCAATGTTGTCTATAATTTTTGCAGATACATTTAATGATTATTGGCAACGTTACTGGTATCACAGAGACGGATGGTCAGGAAAAAACTATCCGGGAAACTTAACTTATATAAGAATTTCTATATTCATTTCAATTATTTTTTATTTTTTGTCTGCCTTCTTTATTTATAAAGAAAAAAATAAAAGATTTAAGGATATTGCAACACTTGGGTTTGTAGGAATAATAGCGTTAATAATAAATGCAATAAATTTGTTTCCTTTTTTAACAAAAAACTTTAATCCTTCTAAAGGAGATCCTATGAAAACCCACCTTTTTAGTTTTCTATTAGTTTTTACATTTTATTATTTTTTATTGAATGTCAAATATTTAAAAAACCTAAAAATTTTTGCTCTCGTTTTTGTTATTTTCAATTCTTATATTTTTGGATTATTAAATCCAATAAATTTTTCTGAAATTAAAGAACCATTTTACCTAAACAAATTACATGTAGCAATGCCTTGTATTTTGAGCGATTCAGTAGAAAGCAGGATAGATTTTAGCGACAAGTGGTGCGGTGAAGATGATCTAGAATTATCTATTTGTAATGGTGAGTTTAATGCAAATATTACACCTTATGTAAAAGATGGTTTCTTAATATATGAAAATGATATTTTATTCGATGATAGAAATCTCACAAATGGAAATAATACGGTGACTGTAGGAAATTTTTATGAATGTAAGAGCTATGTTGAAGGAGGGTACTATTCGCAATCATCCGAAATTTTTCTAAATAACTCTGAAAATGAGAAAAGGATAATTTTTAATAAGCTAATTCTTTTTGCGGGTTTTTTATCTGTCCTTTGCTACATTGTTATGATCATTTTTAGAAAAGATCTGATCAAAGTTGATTGAAAAAATTACTAAAGAGATTAAAACGTGTCTCGGATAAAAAAGCACTGGATCATATATAAAATACGGTGCTAATAACAAGATCCAAAATATAAAATTATATGATTTTGTAAAGCCCTTATTTATATATATAGAACCTAAAGTTTTCAAAAGACCTATAACAATTATTGAGAATGCTATTACTGTTGGTATCGTTCCAAGGATTTGAATTATTTTTTGACTAAATGGATTAAAAATCAAATATTGTAAATTATTTTGTATATCAAATGTAATGTTTCTTGAATAAGTTGCTGCAGTACTCATAATGACAAACTCTCCGCCATAAAATATATTGTGTAAAAGAGGAAAAAGCATTGGTATACCAAATGAAATTAACCCTAGAGTACTTTTACTTATTATTAAAAATAAGATAGAGAAAAGAATTATCTCTGGTCTAATTAATGTAGCTACTGCTAAAAAAATTGAGGAAATTATTGTATGTTTTTTATTCACAATTGATAACAATATGAATAAAAGTGACAATGTTTCAGATACCCCAAACAAATATAAATTACGGACGTTGTCAAAAACCAAAAACGAAACTAATAAAATAGGCAATATTTCGTAACTGTTTGAAATTTTATAAATTAAGAAAATTGTAACTGCAAGAATAGTCTTCCAAGCGATACCCCACCCATCACCAAAAATAATATGTACAAAATACAGCAAATATCTATAACCTGGAGAGTACCAAAAGACATCAGCTCCTCCTCTTAATCCATCTCCCTCAAAAATTAAACGTGCTTGATTTTCATAAGTTAAAATATCAGAACCTGATGGCTTAATGTTAAAATCTAATTGGTTCCACGGTAAGTCAATGATGAATGTATTCAGGACCATGTATATTAGTCCTATAGACAAATAGTCCAATTGTTTTGAATCTTTTAAAAAATAAATTAAAACTAAAGCGATGAATCCAAAATATTTTAAGAAGTATATAGTTTGTAAATAATTAAACATTGCACACGCAAAAAGTATTAAAGAAATTATTAATATATTTCTTATTTGAAAGTTAAAAAAAACTTTAAAATTTGCGATTACTAAAAAAACTAAAAGCAATATTGATTTTAAATCTAATTTCTCTAATAATACTTTTTCTAAGTTAGTGTTAAGTTCAGTAATTTCTAAATGCGCAAATTTTTTATTCTCCGTGAAATCATTTGGAACGGTGGAGGGATGAGTAGCATCTTTTGCTATACCAAGATTTTTAAATAAAAATTCTATATTTACCTTATTTGTTGAATTTGGTATTTTAAGAGTAATTTCTTGCACCTCTGAATAATTTGATAATAAATTGATAGCATTGTTGTCATCAAATATAACTTTGACATATCCTAAATAATTAATCTTTATATAACGTGACTTTGGATCTAATTCTTTTTCAATAATCATATTAAATGGTAACCAATCACGCCTGAGGTCATAAAAGTTATACGCAGAGTGGTTCAAAAATCCTAAAGGAAAGTTCGATGAATTTGCACCCATCCATTCATATTCATAGTTAATTACTCCGTATTTAATTTCTTCGACTTTAGTTGTATATTCAGAGCCAATAAAATCAAAGCTTTTTTCACATTGATTATCAAAATACTCATATTGAAAACTGTCTTGCTGAGGTGTCTTTGAACTATCTATACACACAGACCACAAATTAATTGGATTTACAAGAAAAAATAATTTAAAAAGAATTAATACTGCAAAAATAATCAAGTTTAATCTTGATAATGTTTTCATATTAAAAACGATCATTAATATAAAAAGTAAATAAATTAAACTACTTGTATTCAAAATCGGAATTCCACTAAGCATTCCTAAACCTTTTATTGGGAACAAGAATACGAAAATAAAAATTAATTTATATATGTTTAAAAGCATTATTTTGTTTGGATTTTTCGAAACAAGGTCAATATCAATTAATCTTGTAAAGAATTTTGGAACTTGATATTTTTTCAACACTTTAAATAATACAATAAAAAATTTCCTTGTTTTAATTTATAATTTATTAAAGTTAGTCTTTAATTATGAAACAAAAAATTAATGTTTTGGTTTATGGAAGAATGCCAACAGAAAAAGCATATGGTATCCATGCTTTAAATCAAGCAAAATCATTTTTTGAACAAGGACATGATGTTACATTAATTTATCCCAAAACAAATAATGAAAAAACTATTCATAAATCGATTAGTGATTTTTACGAAGAAGATTTTCACTTTAACATTCATCAAGTCGATTTTTTTGATATTACCTCCTTGAAGATATACAAATTATCTCCAAATTTTATAAGAATGTTTATGTGGATTTTCTCATCATACATTTGGTCTTTAAAAGTGAGAAAAAATATTAGAAACTCTATAGTATGGTCAACTAACCCTGTCGTTTGTTATGTTTTTCAAAAATCAAACAAAATAATTTTTGAAAAACATGGCGAAGGCAAGCGTTTGCAAAAATTATTTATTAAGCGTCTTAATAACGAAGCATGTTACTTGATAGGAACTACAAAACTATCTTATGATGAGTTGATTCAAGTTAATAAACAATCTTTGTACTTACCAAATGGTGTAGATTTAAAAAAGTTTAAACCTAATCAATTTCATACAAAAAAAATAACTGTTGGCTATGCTGGAATGCTTGAAACTTATGGTGTTGATAAAGGAGTTTACGACTCAGTTAAAACTATGTTAAAAATTATGGATGAAATTAACTTTAATGTAGTAATTATTGGAGGTCCTAGAAATAAAATTTTAGAAATCGAAAAACTTATTCAAAATTCAAAACATGAAAACAACTTTGTTATAAAAGATAGGGTCTCACAAAAAGAATTGGCCAATGAAATTCAGAGATTTGATATTGGTATTGTTCCCTACCCTAGTAATAATCATATGGAACTGTATGCATCTCCATTAAAAATATTTGAGTATCTTGCATCAGGCGTGATACCTCTGGTGTCAAACCTTCCAGCTCATCAAGAGTTGGATTATCCTGGTATTTTTTATTTTCAAAAAAATAATTTTGACAGCTTCCAAAAAGAACTTAATGCACTTTTGAAAGACTCTAATTTAAATAATTACAAAGAAACAATAATAAATTCTCTGGAGAGTATTAGTTTAAAGAGAAGATCAGAAAAGATTTTAAATTTTATGCGCCTGTAGCTTAATTGGATAGAGCATCTGACTTCGGATCAGAGGGTTGGGGGTTCGAGTCCCTCCAGGCGTGCTAATTTAATAGTTTAAGTCTTTTTTCAATTACTTTTACTCTGTTTGAGTAGCTGTACTGGGTTATGTTTGCATCTATGAGGGAACTATCGTTATCATAATTTTCGATAGCAAAAAGAATTGACTCCTTAATTGAATCTTTATTTTCTTTATATAATTTTAATTTTTTATAATGATATCTTTTATTAGCCTCAACATCTGAACCAAGAATAAATAAATTAGCTCTTACAAATTCAAAAAATTTCATTGAAGAAGAAAAGTTATTTACATGATCTGTATTAGGAAGAGGTATGAAGCCAATATTGGATTGTAAAAGTTCTCGATAAAAATTAATATTTGAAATACGTTTATGCACCCTAATATGATTTGAAAAATTATTTTCATCTAAATACTTTCCTAGGTTTAATTCTTCTTCATCGCTTGAGCAGTAAATATCAAAATAAATATTATCAATACTGTTCTCAATGCAGACATGGTGAAAACATTTAATAAGATTCTTTATTCCTTTTTCACTTCCTTGAATTTTTAATGATCCTCCATAAATAAATTTGATTACATTTTCTGAGTTGTCATTATAATTATTTATTTTTTCAATCTTTGAAAATAATTGTTCATCATAACCTGTCTCAAGGTATTCAATAGCATTATCGTTAACACCGATATTTTGCAAAATTTTTACAATCCCAGGTGAGACAGCAATTAGTAAAACATTATTGCTGTATTTCATAAATCGTTTTATGATGAATTTTGAAATTTTAGTTAATTGATGAATTTCATAAGCAACAGGTTTATCAAGTTTTCTCAAAAAATAAACAACAAAAGGAGAACGTGTAAAAATAAATGTATCTTCTTTAATTAAATTTGAAACAATTTTTTTTAACTTATAGGCATAAATGCAGTGGCTAAGTAAGTAGTTAAATCTATTATATAAATTTACTTTTTTATAGGGATTTTTTGAGAAATGTTTTATCTTGATTTTATTAAATTCTTCATCAATATTATAAAAATCATTGATATCTTCGTTTTGATTTAGTTTTTTTCTATCAGGATAAATTAAATCAACTTCGTAACCTAAATTTATAAATTCTTTAATTGTTGATATAGATTGGAATGTGTTGGTACGTGAATCTGGAAAATATTGATAGGTGGCGTAAATTAAATGCATCTTTATTTATAGTAATTACATCTACAAAATGATAAAAATATTAATTTACAATTATTTTTTCTATGCTCTAATGTAAATATCATGAAAGGTGATCCCGGATATTTTGGTCCTAATTCCATAATGTGGAAAGTAAATAAAGAAATCACCGTTCTATTTGGTGGGGCAAGAGCATTATTAATGCATGCTGCGCATCCCCTGATAGCAGCAGGAGCTAGACAAACTTCGTTTTATCAAAGAGACCCGTGGAAAAGACTAATCAGAACATTGTCCTTACAAAACTCTGTTACTTTTGGTACAAAAGAGGAAGCAGATGATAGTGCTCATAGAATAAATAAACTTCATGAAGTAATAAAAGGTGAAGATGAAGTTTCAGGAGGTTACTACGATGCTCTTGACCATGAACAGCTTTTATGGGTACATGCATGCTTACAAATATCTTCTATTTATTTCTATGAAAAGACTGTCAGGAAATTAACAGATGAAGAAAAAGATCAATATCATGTTGAAAACATGAAAGCAGCAGAGCTTGTTTTAATAAACACTAAAGAAATGCCTCAAACACATAAAGGTTTAAAAGATTGGGTAATTAATAAATCAAGATCAAAAGATTATTTAATGTTTACAGATGTAGCAAAAGATGTACAGGATATAATTGCTGGGGGTCCTGTACCAACACACATTAAACCAATATGGCCTTTCATCGCATTCACAGCCTTTAATACTTTGCCTAAGGAATTTAAAGAATTGTATGGAGTAAAAGAAACTAGATTAAAAAAAATAATTTTGAACTTCAATTTAAAATTTTTAAAATTTACAAGACCCTTTCTTCCACCATTTTTTAGACTTATTGCTCCAGCTAGATGGGCAAATCAAAGAATAAAAAGAAAACCTAACTTAAAATTTAAAGATAAAGCAAATTTTTAAAATTGATATATTATTAAAAAATGACTGAAGAAAATAAATGGAACGAGGTTTCAAAAGATATTTCAGACATATCAAATAAAATTAAAGATAATTTAATTGATGATGAAAGTATGAACGATTTAAAAGAAACACTTAGCTCAGCTAAAGATTCTATAAAAAAGAATTTTTCTAATCTCATATCTGCAATAGAAGATACAGTTAAAGATGACGAAATTAAAGAAGATGCATTAAATGTTGTTAAAAAAATGAAAGATGAGTTTTCTAAATCATTCGATGATATAAAAAACAACATTCCAAATATTTATGATTCAGGATTTGAAAAAAATCAATTAACTGAGGAAGAATAATTTTTTAGAATAATATGACAAATAGTGTATTATTCAATGTGATAACGGGTCGGTAGCTCAATCGGCAGAGCAGGAGCCTTTTAAGCTCAAGGTCGTGGGTTCGATTCCCACCCGACCCACTATTTATTAATACTTCTTTCTTCAAAGTTTTTTCCTGTGATATCAAATAAATGAAGCTTTGAGTCTCTCAAATAAGTAAGTTGATCGCCCCATATGTAATATTTTGGAGTAATGATATTTAGTATTAAAACAAGTAAAGCAATCATCTTAAGATACTTATTAAACTTAAAAGAATTATTATTGAGTACCCATAAAATTACTACAATTAACAAAGTACCATATCTTGTATAATCTACAGCCATATTTAGAGGTACTAATATATAAAAAATTAAAAAAATAAATATAGTGAAAGGCTTTTTTGTAGAAATGAGAAATAAACTTAGAAACTTCAATCCAGAAAATAAGCCAAACAACATAAAGAAATTTAAATCAAAATTACCTAGTTCAAGTATATAAGTTGAAATTCCACTTGAATCGTTTTGAACATACATACTAATTATCTGTCTATAAATTAGATATAAGGAAATTACTAATATTAATAATTGCATTTTTGTTACTCTTTTTTTTGATACAAAGACAAGAAATAGCAACATAAATAAACCTACTTCATTATTAATTAAGTTAAGAAACCCAAGAAAAGTAAATAGATAATTATTTTCTATATTAAATAAAGCAATAGTTGTTAAAAGGATTGTTAATGGATCTGGATAGTAGGCAAAGTTTAAAGTAAAGATAATAATTTGTGAGGATGTAATTGAAAATATCAGTAATAATAATGTTGATTCTTCATATTTGTCATATAAATTAAAAGTAATGTAAAAGAGCCATATTGCTAGAACTAGAATATTAAAAACAAAAATATCATCAAATATTTTTGAAAGAAATGGCGTAAGTAACCTATGACCAAGTCTTCCATAATTCTCAATTTTTTCCGAAGACATTA
>Ga0163109_10002443_pt1 | contig 14486 bp, 15 predicted proteins | sample CRUFie1St13metaG_FD_108704 | JGI IMG/M metagenome (GOLD analysis project Ga0163109, IMG submission 108704) | Marine microbial communities from the Costa Rica Dome - CRUD Field 142mm St13 metaG | ecosystem: Environmental > Aquatic > Marine > Oceanic > Photic zone | place: Costa Rica: the Eastern... | reverse complement strand
CCTATACAAAAACGTACCATAGGAAGGTCATTTATAGCGTGCAATCCCCGACACCCTGTTAAAAAATACCGTAAGGCAGGTCTCCTGACTTATCCCATCTTATGCGCCTTCCCATGACTCCATTTTCATCACAGTGGCCTATTGCATAAGCTTCAAGGACTTACAGTTGCGAGGACAGCTATGGATTTTCACCATATTCCCTTTTCACTTCTTTTACCAAGCACCTTACCTGGTAAAGATAACAACTCCGAAACTAAGAAATCCATTTTTCTTCCACAGGAAAAGGAAACGTGTATATTACTAGCGTTGTGCAGAGTGTTTTGCCCTCGTCTGAGCAATCGCATCATTGATGTCATGCCCAAGGAGTACGAAGGTTGCACAAAAGTATAGCCAAAGCAACAGGGATAAATTTTGACCTATAATTCCCCCTACCGAATTATGGGCAAAGAAGTGAGTTTGAATCCAACTATATAATAACGACAGAAGAAACAGACCAACTGCCGTCAAAAAGGTTCCTGGCGAAAAGAAATGCTCTTTATGCTTGATACTGCTCCCATAACGATGAATCACAGCGATATTAAGTACTAAAAGACCGAATTTAGCTAGACCAGCAAGAATAGAATGAAAGGTTGATGCCTGTTTCAACGAATAAGCATTTAGTCCAAAGAGAAGTACAATACTTGTGAGAAGCATCATGGTTAAGCCAAAACCCACCGATTTGTTGCGAAAATATCCCCAAGATTCGTAGTGATTTTCGACCTTGTTCATAGCGCGGATCAGCATGACCATCCCCTTTGATGTAAAGTAGAGCAACATCACAACACTCAGTAATATCGTCCATATGGACTGGCTATCATATCCGTGATTTACGGTATCAGAAAATATATTACTCCCTATACTTGAAGGAAACAAAAAAGAAATGCTAGGCTCTAAATGAATCATAGAAAGCTTATCGTCAAGCTGATCAACTACTTCATAAAAGAGGGAGATAAAGGGGAATATGGCCACATAAAAACTAAAAGCCACCGCCTGCGCCCGAATATCAATGGGATGCTTTCGGAAACTCTCAAAAACTACCTGCACAAAGGTTACTAGCCAATAAAATATCGTCATAACAGGCTTTAGAGGACACAATACTTTTCCAATGCCGAAACAAACTTTACAGGGCAATTGACTGGTCGCCTACGTGCGCTATCTAAAAAGATTAATTCCACCTCACTTTCGTTGATTAACCGGTCTTTGACAAACAACTCTGTTTTGTAGGTTATTGTCTTACCAATTTCTCCTAAAATAACAGCCTTAGCTTGTATAAGATCATCGTAAACCGCAATACCACGATAGGTTAGATTCATACGAAGCACGGGCATTAATACACCTTGCTCCTCCATTGATGCATACGATAGACCTTCAGCTCGAATCATTTCTGCCCGCACGACTTCAAGATACCGTGCATAATTGCCATAATACACCATGCCCATAGCATCCGTCTCTTCGTACCGAACTCGTATATCATATCGAAAGGCATCGTTCATGGCTCAGGGGTTTTTACGTAGGTATTCATCTAAAGCCGATTGATAGGCCTTGGCCACCACTTTGTGCTCCTTGTAATTTTTTGATAGAATATGTTTGTGTTGGTCGCGTGGCAAATTAAAATTTGCTGGATCAGCGCAGAAATAATAAAAGTCATGGGGCTGCGAGTTAAGTACCGCATCCAAGGTTTCCATGGAAGGTAAACATATAGGAGCAGGAGGAAGGCCTTTAACCTTGTAAGTATTGAAAGGACAGTCACATTCCGTTTCTTTTTGGCGAACACGGCGCAACTCAAGCGCATCTATGGCGAATTTAGTCGTTGGATCGGCTTGAAGGAAGTTTGCCGTTTCATTCGGCCCAGATATTCTATTTATGTATACTCTCGCTAGGCTCCCTTTTTCCTGGTTGTTAGTCGTTTCCTTTTCAACTATTGAGGCTATAATCACTACCTGATCTTTGGTTAACCCTAAACGATCTAGATTATTTTTTCGAGATGTATCGCTCCACCACTTGCTCTCTTCATCTGCCAAACGATTAAAAACATCGCGAGGAGAAGAGGATACCTCGAAATAATATGTATTTGGAATTATTGCCGAATACAAATTGGGCAATTCCTCATTATGCAGGGAAATGCAAGAATACGCGCAATCACTTTCGATCGATGTATCTATGGAATATTCGGAATAGAATGAAAGAAATTCAGCAATAAAAGCCTCCTGAATTTCACCAATGTAACCTAGCTGGGAAGCAATGGAAGCTGCAATGGGACGATAAGACCATTCGCCTTCTGGAATAGTTACTGATATCGCATTGGTTTGAAACTTACCTTGACGAAGAATATTGAGCAACTCATTATTATTCATAGAGGCCTGAATTTTATAAAAATGGGGATGAACTTCCTGAATGTTCTTTTGTTTGGCAAGCCAAAGTATACCCTTTTTCTGGCGTATATATCCTTCGTCATAAAGTCGATCAATGGCCTCTTCGATCTCAATTTTACTATCGACAAAAAACACATCATCTTTAAGTACATTATGGCTTCCCCAAACTACAAAGCCAAGATAACCTGCGACTACTAAGCCCAATAAAGACGTTATTCCTACTATTGCAAAAAGCTTAGATAGCTTTGATCTGTTGATTGCCATAAAGATGTAAGTTACTCTTTCACTATTTTATGACGCCAAGATCCATCGGGAATAAAGCACTGATCTCTTCCCCCGAACCAATCCATTCGATTTTTTGCAACCCATCGATAAAAAACATTTCGAATAAATGTGGGCACAAGCCAGCCAAGGCCGAGGATAGGATATATGCCTTTAAGTCTTGTCAAAATGAAAAGTGCCGCAGTAGATTGGGTATACACTGCATTATTGGTAATTAACAAAATGGTAGTTAGGTCAACTTTTTGATGATATCCCGCCATCTCAAGTAACTCATTTGCTTTTTTCGACTGGATGGGGCAAAAACGAAAAAGATCTCGATCATCCGCACGCAAAACCCTTTTCACAAAATTTGAGCACAGCATGCAATGCCCGTCATACAAAATTATAGATTGATGCACTGTCGTAACCGATTTAAGGTTTGATAAACTGAATACAATGGCCAATATTTCTGCGATTCATGTTATGCAAGAGCAATAGATAACTACCTTTCGAAACATCCCGAATATCAATCCCTTGATGATTCAATATCCCCCGCTGGATAGTTTGTCCAAGAGAACTTACAATCGTGTATTGATAATCTGAATAATCGCTTTGATCTATACCATTAATGTATATGACCTCTGTGGCAGGATTAGGAAAAGCACTTATTGTCCAACGATCCACAATATTTACCAAATCGGATGGTATAGAATCCGCTTTGTCATTAAGCACTAGTCGAATCATAGGACTACCAGAAAGGGTAATCGAAGAAGATTCCCATCGATTGGATAAATTAACAAACATATTATTACGTCCCTTGCTACTGTTGACATCAAAACCAAGCTGAAGATTTCTATTGTCTAGTTGAGACCATCCCACATACATCGATCGCGTAAAAGGAATCAAAGAATCCAATGAAAAGGTTGTAAAACCGTTTAAGGAATCTACGTAGGTCGGTGTAACATTGGCAAGCGTGTAGACAGCGTTTTCATATGGATTAGACGTGTTTAGCTCAAGAGAATCCCATAAATATATATTAAACACCATATCGCTAACATCTATATCCGTATGACTAAAATGGAAACGGATTGCAGAGATAGAATCATCAATGGCAGGATCGAATCGATAGGCAAACTTCTTCACTTGATCACCACCTTCAATTCCATAAGTGCGTTCTGCAGAGCCATCATCATAAGCTAACTCTTTACTAAAAACAAAAGTTCTTTCCAGTGTATCATTGCTTAGAAGATCATTTTGACTAGAAGGAGTAACATATATGGAAGCATCCCAATGAGCTGTATCATCTAGCAAGGAATTCATAGGTAAGATGTAATCTGCCTCAGGATAAATTTCCCGGTAACGAATAACACTTGTTGGATTAAAGTTCTGTCCCGTTAAGGAGTATATCGTATCACCGGTAATATCTTCAATGGTATACGCCTCCAAAGGCATCGCTCCTGCAGTAATCCCCCCAATTTGGCCATTATCTCGAATGGGTATGGATAACGTGTCCTCTAAGATTGGAGCGGCTAAAAAGTGTTGCCAAGGCATCCGACTGTAGTGCTTGAGCACACTTGGATAAGGTTCTATAAAAGCAACATCTTGAATGAGTGTATCTGATGAATTTGGGCTACGTCCCTTCCCAAGTCGTATATAATCAATATGCCAATGATCATTGTTACCCGATAAGGTGGAATAATTCTTAAACCTAAACTTGAAACCGTTGTAGAAGTATCTTGGACCTGCCAATAGATTTGTATCACGAAGTTGAATATATACTTGAGTAAAGGGAACAATCCCTACAGAATCAATCCCCGAAGTACTCCAGACATTTATCCATTGCCCTGTGGCCTCATTGAGAAACTCGACCACTAGAGAGTCTTCGCTATCCGGAAAATTTCCACGGCCTGTGGGCTGATAAAAAAAACTTAAATAAACATTCGAATCGTTGGCTAATCCTGAAAGATTGAAGGGTGCAGAAGTTAAATAATCCGCGATTCCATAGGATTCAGCGTTAGACTTATCATAGGGCGCACCATATTTATTTAGACCATCGAAAGTTGCTACACCTATTGTTGGAGGTAAGATAGGATAGGTGGTATTCATTGTGACGCCCTCGTTCTGCCATTGAACATCTGCCCCATAGCGGTTTACGACAAGAGGTGAAACTAGAAGAGAGGTGTCCCCAATAACCAATATAGAATCAAGTATAACTCCTCCTGAATCATAAGAATATCTAAAATATTCTGGCCATAAATACAACGTATCTAAAGCCTCCCACCGACAATTCATATTTTCCCACACTAAAATCTCCTCGGGAATCAAGGGTATGCTATCTGTGCTTCCACTTCCTGGATTAAAGATATATTCCCAGGTCGTATCCGTATGCATAACTTGTTCAGTAAACGTTAAGCCATGAATACCTAGCAAACAATCTCCAGAAACACGATTAAACGTATCCGATGCCACCAGAGAAGCACTTGAAATCGAATGACTAGTGGAAAAATCCTCTACAAAAGGTATGTCCAACGTATCCAATAAATGGAGTATTGGAAACTCTTGCAACGAGGACTTTTGTGGTAATGCCGATGATGGCCAGACATCCCCTATATCGGAAGAAACTTGTTCTCTTTGAGCATAAGATTTCAGTGAACTCACAACCAATATGCACATCATAAAGTAATGTATATTACCCTTATTCAATCTGTATCGCACTGTTATCATTTGTTGCATTTATAAAATAGCGATATCCTTTTTGCTCAAGAAGTACTCTATCCTCTTGGGTTAATGTTTGACCAATATGAATCACGAAATCACTATTTCCAATTACCTTCCTTGCCATTGCCGGGTTCTTTAATGACTTTGCGTTGAAGTGACTTTGCTTTACCACTATGTAATCCCCAAAGACGTCGTATCCATCTGCCGTAAGAAGTCCAAATTCATTGACCAATGAATCCAACTCAACCCCAGATTCGCCCAACCTTTGCAAATCTTCCATATTAACAAAAACTTTGAGATTTACCCCACAATTATCCTCACTATGAAGCGCCATCCATAGATTGTACTCATCGATGGCTGCATTTAACGTTAGCTCAACTAATTGCGGGGGTTCGTATTCTCTATATATTGGCTTTTCGACGACCAGATAGATTGAGTCGGTTAAAGGAATTTCTTTTTTGCCATCGATCACCTTTCCTTCATGCCTTAGCTCGAAGACCTTAGGTTCGAAGTTTTTTCTTCCACAAACCTCTTCATAGATTACACCTACAGGAAATTTTTGACTTGAATAATACTCGGAAACATTTTGTTCCGTCTTTTCCATATTATCAAAAACACTAAAATCCACTTGCATTTTGGGGACCTGAGAAGCCGTTACATTTACGTAAATCTTTCGATTGCGCTTCACCCTTGATCCTGGACTTGGATTTTGCTTGATAACCACCCCTTTAGGATATGATGGGTCATATACCGAATCCACTACTACAAACTGGAAACCCATAGTAGATCCCGAACGAATAGCTTCTTTCAGTGGAATCTTATCGTAACGTGGCACTACATATTCCTCCCCATGCATGGTTTTTTCGTACAAATCTTTATGCGAATTTTTCAAAAAAAAGTAAAAAGCAAGCACTGCAAGGAGTCCATTAACTCCTAGGAAAAGGAATCTCAATAATATGACCAGACCTCTTTGATTCATATAATGCTTCTTTGTTGAGCGCGAGACAATGCCTCCCGAATAATATGCGTAGTTAATTGCTCAAGAGACCATCCATACTCTAAACACTGCTGTGGAATAATACTAGCCTCAGACATTCCGGGAATGGTATTAATCTCAATTAAAAATACATCCTCCTCACAAACAAAAAAATCAATACGTACCACTCCATTTAAACCAAACTTGTTGTATAACGTTGTGGACTTCTCATATAGTTTTTCTGCGATTGACGACTCTAGAGATGCTGGTGTAATCTCTTCGGATTTCCCTTCATACTTTGCTTCATAGTCAAAGAAATCCCCTTCAGGAATTATTTCCGTTATGGGAAATATATGCAAGGTATTCTCCACCTTTACCAGTCCAACAGCAACTTCACGTCCAATAATAAACTCCTCCACGAGTACGACATCTGCAAATTGACCTGCTGTAGACATAGCCCGCTTCAACTCTGATTCATCCTCAATTTTTTGAACACCATAACTCGATCCACTTTCGTTTGGTTTTACAATGACAGGATAATTGAGAAAGAAATCAAAAGACTCCATATCATCTGTGTGAACCGCATAGCCTTTCGCGCATTGAATTCCCAGGGATTCAGCTATAGTTTTGGTTAACTGCTTGTCAAAGGTGACACAGGATGCTTTCATAGAACAGCAAGTGTAGGCTATTCCCTGCGCTTCCAATAAAGATTGCAATGCCCCATTCTCTGCAGGCATTCCATGAATCACCACCAAGGCTACTTGAAAGTCATACGAGCTAACATCTCCTTCTAGGTTTCCACGTAAGTCATGCAGAGGACGACGAGCTACCTCCTGACCATCGGCGTCATGAATCGACCAAAAATTTTCTGCTGTCAACTCAACCAAATAGGGTTGGAACAACTTTTTATCGATAGACTGCAATACATTTTGCGCGCTTGCCGCAGATATGCCCCTTTCTTCTGAAGTCCCGCCAAAAAGAATTGCTATTTCTAAAGGTTGTGCCATTGAATGTCAAGATAACAAGGACAAAACGTAATAGAGCATAATCAAGTACTTTCGCATGCATTAATTATCGACATTTATGCGTTCGTATTCAACTTTAGAAGCACTTTTGCTCGTAAAGGATGACTTTATCCGCGCCATGCAACTCGAAGAAGTGCCATACTATAGCGCTGCACAAGAAAATGCCTGGTTTACAAAGCCTCAGATTAATCATAGAATTCAATGCATTTGCGATGGACTCTTACAGGAATCCACAATGAAGGAATTTTCAGGGTCTTGTGATGAAAGAAAGCAAGGAAAAACCATTGCCCTAATCCCTTCGGGAAACATACCGCTTAGCTTTGCGAGTGATATTATATGTATCCTCCTTGCAGGACATAACGCCATAGTTAAACCCTCGAGCAAGGACAGTGTGTTAACTACATTTTTTATTAAGCTTATTGGCAAATATCTGCCTAATCGAGTCCTCCTAACATCTGATCGAATATCAAGCTATGATGCCTCTATTGCCACAGGAAGTGATCAAGCACAGCCATTTTTCACACAATATTTTGGCAAGAAGCCCCATGTTTTCCGTCGGAACCGGCGAAGCCTTGGGATTTTACGTGGCCATGAAAACCAGAGTGATTTTGAAAGCCTTGCCGAAGATATCTTGCGTTACCATGGCATGGGGTGTCGAAACATTCACCATCTTATTGCTCCAGAAGAGTTCGCCTTAGACCCCATTTTTGAAGCTTGCTCAAGTCTATATCCTGAACTTAGTGAACACCTCTGGAAAGAAAATCATCAATACAGATATACAATCAGCCTAATGAATAAGGAAGTATCCTTCAGTGATGGCTGGTTAACGCTTCGAGAAGCTGAAGACTTAAATCCACCATTGACTTGTGTCAATGTAACACGATGGTCAACTGAGGACGATATAGAGCATTTTCTAAATAAGCATAAAGACTCCCTTCAAACCGTAGTTTCAAAAAAATTGGGAAATCTTGGACAAGCGCAAAACCCAAGTATTTTAGACTATGCCGATGGGGTTAATCTTGCGGAATTCCTCAGCAATATTTAGGCGGATATCGATGACTTTTGATATCGCGATTTTAGCGAACGAAGTGCCTCTACAAGATGGCAAACATCATCAAGTGTATTCGAATAGGCAAAAGAGAATCGAATAGCTTTTCGATTACCATCATGACTAATAGCCTGAAGGACATGAGAATCCTTAGCAGCTCCTGAGGAACATGCACTTCCCCCACTTACATAAATCCCTGCCATGTCAAGCTCGAAAAGAAATTGCTCTTTTGGAACATGAGCAGGAAAAGAAACATTCAGCACACTGTAAAGACATGACGTTGAATGGCCATTTTGGTATACATCAGGAAAAACCTCTTTGATTCCTTCCCAAAGGGCTTTTTTGAGCATCAATGCATGGTCTTTATGCTCAGCTTCTTTCGCATTGGATAACTGGAGTGCTAGCGCCATGGCATCAATTCCATGAACATTTTCAGTGCCCGAACGGTAATCATACTCTTGCCCTCCCCCTAGAATCCATGGCTGGAGCCGATGATTTTCATTTATATAGACAAAGCCCACCCCTTTCGGTCCGTGAAACTTATGGGCAGAAGCAGAGCAAAAATCCATATGATAATCGCGCGGACAAAATTGGTAATGTCCTATGGTCTGTACGGTATCACTAAAAAATAGTGCCTTGTACTTTTGACATAATTCACCAATCTGCTGAACGGGTTGCAATGTTCCCAATTCATTATTAGCATGCATTATAGCTACCAAAGTTGGATGGTCTGACTTTGCTAAGGCTTCCTCCAACGCATCAAGGGAAATGATACCGCTCGCATCATTTGCGATATACACCACCTCTGCTCCTTGATCTTGGACGTATTCTATGGCCCTTGCCACACACTTATGCTCAATTCTAGAGGTGATTACACGTCGAACACCTAGATGAGCCACAGCATGTTTTATAACCCAATTATTTGCCTCTGTTCCAGAAGCGGTAAATACAATCTCCTTAGCTTTTACAGATAATTCCTTGGCAATAGATCGGCGCGCATTTTCAATCAACGCTTTCGCTTTTCTCCCCCCAGAGTGACTAGAAGAAGGATTTCCATAACATTCACTATGCATGGATACCAAACGACTAGCAACCTCAGGATAGAGGTGGGTTGTCGCAGCATGATCGAAATAGACCTTCTTCATATCAAGCAACGTTTTGTCTTCGAATCTCTTCTATATCTTGCATGATTTGACGGCCAATATTTTCCGCTAAATTTTGACTGTTCCCCTCGGAGTATACCCGAATAATAGGTTCCGTATTGGAAGGTCTGATAAGCACCCAATCTTGGTCAAAGGTAATTTTCAAACCATCCATTTCATCGATCATGTATTGATTGTACTTATGCTTCAGTGCCTGGACAATGGTCTCAAAACTTAAAGAAGGATCTATTTCCATTTTAAGTTTACTCATGATGTATTGCGGATATTGAGCAGAAAGGGCAGATATAGACTTTTTCATCTTAGCAAGATGGGATAGAAACAGCGCAATTCCAACAAGCGCATCCCGCCCATAATGGCTTTCAGGATATATCACGCCTCCGTTCCCCTCTCCTCCAATTACTGCACCCACCTCACGCATTTTCTGTACAACATTTACTTCACCTACTGCTGAAGGATGATAAGTTTGCCCTTGACGTCTAGTCACCTCCCCTAAAGCTCTTGAGGATGAGATATTACTTACAGTTGGACCGGGGGTATTCCTCAATACGTAATCCGCGATTGCCACCAAAGTATATTCCTCGCCAAAGGGTTCACCATCTTCACGCACAAAGGCTAGTCGATCCACATCAGGATCAACCGCAATGCCAAGGTCGGCGCGTTCTCGCTTTACGACATTGGATAATTCCGTAAGATGTTCAGGCAGAGGTTCAGGATTATGACTAAAATCCCCGGTCATCTCCTCAAAAATCACGTTGACCTTTTTTACGCCTAATGCAGAAAGTAGCTTGGGAACAGCATGCGCACCAACGGAGTTTATACCATCAACCACAATTTTAAAATCCATTGCACGAATCTCCTCTACATTGACCAAATCGAGCGAGATGATGTGATCAATATGTCTATCAAGGGCTTCATCAAAAGATTCCACTGTACCAAGTTCATCCACTTTAGCATATTGGAAGTCTGCTAAATCACTAAGTCTTAAAATTTCTTTACCTGCTTCTTGCGATACAAAATCCCCATGTTCATCGAGCATTTTAAGGGCATTCCAATGTTTGGGATTATGACTTGCTGTGAGTATAATGCCCCCAATTGCATTACTTGATGAAACCATGTAGGCCGTGGTAGGCGTTGTTGCCAGTCCAAGATCCACTACATCTAGCCCCATTCCTTGCAAGGTTCGCACCACAAGGGATGATACCATTTCTCCTGAGATGCGAGCATCCCTTCCCACAACGATGCTTCCCTTACCATGTTTTTCAAGTACATACTGCGCGTAACCTGAAGCAAATACCACAATATCGTATGGCGTTAATCCTGTACCCAGAAATCCTCCTATCGTCCCGCGGATTCCTGATATTCTTTTCATTAAAGCCATAAAGCAAACGTTCAGTAATTGAAGATATGTATCTTCCACCAATTAAATACCTTAAATCCCGATATGTCAATAAATTCTTGGTTTAGAGATTGGTTTGATTCAGAGGACTATCACCGACTATATAGTCATCGAAACCATGAGGAAGCTCAAATCTTCATACAAAATCTACACAACCATATCGCCCAACCGAATATGAGAGTTTTGGATATGGCGTGCGGTAAAGGAAGGCATGCCCAACACTTTGCACATCTTGGACATAATACAGTGGGATTTGATCTCTCAAAAAATAGTATTGATCATGCCAATAAGCGCGATACAAAACATCTTGAATTCCATGTACATGATATGCGAGAACCTTTTCCATTTGGCCGCTTCGATTTAATCGCTAGTCTATTTACAAGCTTGGGATACTTTAGCAGCATTGAAGAAAATGTGCTCCCCTTAAAACATGCATCAGATTCATTAGTGAAAGGCGGATTTCTGGTGATTGACTTTATTAATGTCTTTCCTGCGGTGGCTAAAATGAAGGCGGAAGAAATTATTGAAAAAGAAGGCGTACGATATCACATTGAACGGTCATTGCAGGATCGAGTGTTGGTCAAGAAGATACGATACAAGCGAAATGATACATGGCAAGAACATAAAGAAAGAGTCTTTGGCTTAGTCAGAGAGGATTTTTTGAAATGTTTTAAAGATAATGACCTCGTTTGCAAAGAGGTGTTTGGAGACTACGCTCTTAATTATTTTGATAAGCAACGTTCACCGCGATTAATCATGATTGCGCAAAAAAATTAGTTTTCAATGGGGGCAGAATGGCTTCATCAGATACAATCAATTACTCCTGCATTTTTTGATGCATTGGTTATGGTCCTGCGTAACAAAACGACATGGATTCCGCTATACATTCTAATTGGGGTCTATCTATTTGTGCGACAAGAAAAGAAAGTCGCCCTTGCCTTTCTTGCTTGTTCTGCGCTCGCTGTAGGGCTTGGCGATCTTATGTCTTCACATATCCTTAAACCGTATTTCGCACACCCGAGGCCATGCCAGGAACCTCTCTTAGGTTTCCAACTCCTTCTAGAGCATTGTCCAAAATCCTACAGCTTCCCATCATCCCATGCTACCAATCATATGGCACTCGCTATTTTTTGGATCGGAAGCCGTTGTTTCTCTAAAACACAGGCTATATTTTTTTTAATATGGGTCTTTCTCATTGTATGGGCGCAGATGGTTGTTGGCGTTCATTATCCAAAAGACATCGTAGCCGGACTCCTCCTTGGAAGCCTTATCGGCTATATGTTTTCAAGGGTCTTTTACTTTTTTGTTGAACGATTTTCGCTGCAGACGTAACAAACAATGTTTGACAAAACCACCTTAACTTTCTAAGTACATAGCATAAAACCATGGCACTTACTTGGATTGATAAACCCTTTGAAAAGCTAAGCAATCTTGAACTCTACAACATTATGACTCTTCGCCAAGAAGTGTTTATTGTTGAGCAAGATTGTGTCTATCTTGATAATGATGGAAAAGATGAAGGGGCTTGGCACCTTTGGGCAGAGGATAAATTAAGTAATGTTGTGGCGTATGCTCGAATTCTAGCTCCCAACGTGAGTTATGAGGAAGCAAGTTTATCCCGTATAGTGACTCATTTGGACTATCGTAGTAAAGGGCTTGGACAAGAACTTATGAAACGTTCGATAGATCTTATGGAATCCCTTCATGGCAGTGGACAATGTAGAATATCGGCGCAGTCCTATCTTCTGGGTTTTTACAAAAGCTTTGGCTTCCAGTCCACAGGGAACGAATACCTAGAGGATGGCATTCCTCATATTCAAATGTATAGATAGTTAGACCTTTTATCCGGCCATTAGATCTACCTTGAATTCCGAGGTTGTATAGAATCGAATATCCGGGAAATCTTCACGACATACCTTGAGTATCCACGCTGAATCCGCCAAAAACACATCGTTATCATCCTTATCCTTAACCACATGCTGATGCTTGCGTTTTTTGAACTCGGCCATGGCTTCTGGCTTATCACTTCGAATCCAACAAGCCTTGTAGTAGTTTAAGGGTTGGAAGTCCATTTTAGCGCCATACTCCCCTAGTAAGCGGTGTTGAATCACCTCAAACTGCAGTGGCCCTACCGTACCCAGGATCTTACGTTGACCGACAGGGTGAATAAACAATTGGGCTACTCCTTCATCGGATAATTGACGAATCCCTTTATCCAATTGCTTGGACTTCATCGGATCACGATTGACGACTTCTTTAAAAATCTCAGGAGAAAAACTTGGGATTCCTTTAAAAAACAACTCCTCCCCTTCGGTAAGTGTATCTCCTATTTTAAAATTCCCCGCATCATACAGTCCGACGACGTCTCCTGGAAAGGCCACATCAACGATAGATTTCTTTGAGGCCATAAAGGAAGTAGGATTACTGAAACGTAATTTCTTATTGATACGCGTATGCATGTAAAAGGTATTTCGCTCAAAAACGCCACTACAAATGCGTAAAAAAGCAATTCGATCTCGATGTTTTGGATCAAGATTGGCATGAATCTTAAACACGAAGCCGGTAAACTTCTTTTCTAGGGGCTCAACCATTCGTGCCTGGGTTGGGCGGGCGACAGGAGATGGCGCAATTTTTAAGAAATAATCCAATAATTCCTGAACACCAAAATTGTTAATCGCTGAGCCAAAAAATACAGGAGCTAACTGCCCATTGAGGTAGGCCTCCTGATCAAACTCGTCATATAACTCATTGAGAAACTCCAAATCTTCTTCCAATTGTTCTGCAAACGTGTTGCCAATGAAATTGGTCAAGTACTCGGACTCTTTATCCTTGAAGACCGTCATTTCTTCGCCGGCACTTCCTGCGGTAAAGGCCGTCATTTGATGATCTTGCAAATGCCATACCCCTTTGAACTCTTTTCCAATGCCCACAGGCCAAGTCACAGGAAATACTTGAATACCCAACTTTTCTTCCACCTCTTCAATCAAGTCATAAGGATCCCGACCATCTCGATCCATCTTATTAATAAAAACTTGAACGGGCGTATCGCGCATACGACACACCTCCATCAACTTTTCAGTTTGTTCCTCAACCCCCTTTACACAGTCAATCACAAGAATTACGCTATCCACCGCAGTCAACGTTCGGTAAGTATCCTCTGCAAAATCTTTATGTCCCGGTGTATCAAGAATATTGATCAGCCTGTTATCGTATTCAAAAGACATTACTGATGTAGCAACAGATATTCCCCGTTGCTTTTCAATCTCCATAAAGTCAGAAGCTGTCGTCTTTTTGACCTTATTGGACTTAACCGCACCCGCCGTTTGGATAGCCCCTCCAAACAAGAGTAATTTCTCCGTCAGGGTTGTTTTTCCACTATCAGGGTGCGCAATAACCGCAAAGGTTTTCCTTCTAGCGATTTCGTTTTCAACATTCATGAATGCGAATATGCGGAGATTTTAATTGAGGTGTATTTTTTTATCTAAGTT
>Ga0163109_10002442_pt1 | contig 14488 bp, 11 predicted proteins | sample CRUFie1St13metaG_FD_108704 | JGI IMG/M metagenome (GOLD analysis project Ga0163109, IMG submission 108704) | Marine microbial communities from the Costa Rica Dome - CRUD Field 142mm St13 metaG | ecosystem: Environmental > Aquatic > Marine > Oceanic > Photic zone | place: Costa Rica: the Eastern... | reverse complement strand
TAGCCGAGGGATCAGCAATTGAGGACCTGGAGAATCCTGATAGAGTTCTTATTGGAGGTGAAAATATTGAGGCAATTAATTTGTTAAGTGAGATTTACCTGAATTGGGTTCCAAAAGAAAAAATATTACAAACAAATATATGGAGCAGTGAATTAGCAAAATTAACCTCAAATGCTTTCTTAGCCCAAAGAATTAGTTCTATTAATTCGATAAGTGCTATATGCGAAGCGACAGGTGCTGATGTAAGAGAAGTTTCAAGAGCGATAGGATCTGATAGCAGAATCGGATCAAAATTTTTAGATTCCGGGCCGGGATTTGGTGGTAGTTGCTTTAAGAAAGATATTTTGAATCTTGTATATTTATGTGAGTATTTTGGTCTTCCAGAAGTTGCAAAATTTTGGGAAGAAGTTATTGAAATTAATAAATGGCATCAACATAGGATTTCGAAATTAATTGTAAAAAAACTTTTTGGAACAGTTACAGGTAAAAAAATAAGTATTTTAGGATTCGCTTTTAAAGCAAATACGAATGACACAAGAGAATCTGCAGCTATAACAATATGCAAAGATTTGATAGAAGAGGGTGCCTTACTATCAATACATGATCCAAAAGTGGATAAAAACCAAATCGAGAAAGATTTAGGAATTATATCTATCTCAACTTGCGAAAATAAATTGGAAGATGAATCATTTAAGAATAAGGGTGGGTGGACTTATGCTCCCTCTGCAAATGAATCATTAACTGGAGCAGATGCATCAATAATTCTTACTGAATGGAAAGAATATGAAAATATAGATTGGCATCTGGCAAAAAAAATCATGAGAAGCCCCTCATGGATATTTGATGCCAGATCTATACTAATTCCCAAAAAAGTTAAGGATGCAGGACTTAATTTGTGGAGAATTGGAGATGGATCTCGATAATAAATTATATTTATCAAAAAATTTATACTTCGGAAGTTTCTCAAAAAGTTAATTAATTAATTTAAGAATTTTTTATATTTTGTTGCCACAACCATCCGTCAATACACATATCCTCAATATTTCTTTTTGGATTCCAATTTAATAGATTTATTGCCTTTTTATTGTCAGCTATTGAAATCGCCACATCACCAGCTCTTTTATCTACAAATTCATAAGGTATCTTACATCTATTAACTTTTTCAAATGTACTAATTAACTCAAGAACACTTGTTCCTTTAGATGTCCCAAGATTCAAATTAATGAACACTCCATTTTGAGAATCTAAAAATCTTAATCCCGATAAATGGCCTTCTGCAAGATCCATAATATGAATATAATCTCTGACACCTGTACCATCTTTGGTAGGCCAATCTCTTCCATAAACCCTTAAAAAACTCCTTTCCCCAATCGCTACCTGAGTAATATAGGGAAATAAGTTAGATGGGATATTATTGGGAAACTCTCCAATTAGGCCGGATTCATGTGCACCTATAGGATTAAAGTATCTCAAATTTAATATTTTCCAATTTTTCTTATCACTCTCAAATATGGTATTCAAAATTTTCTCAATAGTAAATTTTGTCAGTCCATAAGCGTTATTAGGTTTTATATAAGAATCTTCTGTTAGAAAATCATTTGAAGTCCCGTAGATAGTAGCACTGCTGCTAAAAACAATTGTTTTACAATTATGTAACTCCATAATTTTTAAAAGGTTGATAGATCCTATGACGTTGGCGTCCCAGTATTGCAAGGGGTTGCGAACTGATTCACTAACTGACTTCAATCCTGCAAAATGTATAACTGAATTTATTGGTTTTCCTTCATTTGCCGATTCTTGAAAGATAGAATTTAATTTATTTTTATCTCTAATATCACATTCAATAAATTTGAGCCTATCCTCATATTTTTCATCTATTTTTTTAAAAAGAGTACAAATTTTTTTAAGAAATAATTTTGAAGTATTTACAAAAGAATCTATGATAATCAAATCATATCCATTTTCTAAAAGTAAACTCGCTGTATGGCTTCCTACAAAACCAGCTCCCCCTGTTATTAAAATACGGTTCATTTTTCTAAGCATCAAAGTTCAAAAATCATAAAATTTCATGATTCCTGTTTATTTTTTAGTTCTCACAATAGTAAAACTATAATCTAAATTTGAGAAATATATTTACTTTATTGAGCTAAAAATTTATTTTTAAGTTTGGAAATACATTTACTCTAAAGAAATAAAATTATAAAAAATTAGATTTTAGTTATTAAAAATCTAAATAAAGAAATTTTCAATATTATTTGTCATAGTAAACCTTGAACCAATCTATCAATTTAGATACCCCAGTTTTAATAGAAGTTGAGGGCTTATAGTTAATCCATTCTTTAAGAGCGGTACAATCAGATAGGGTTTCTTTTACATCTCCAGATTGCATTGGCATCATAATTTTTTTAGCTTTCTTACCTAAATTTATTTCCAAAATTTCAATAAAATCAACCAACTCAATTTGCTCACCTTTGCCAACATTAAAAATCCTGTGAGGAGAGAAAGAATGTGATGTATCTTCGGTTTGATCTCCGTTAGGTAAATTTGGAGTAGCCACTTTAAATGCGCACTTAATTACTGCATCAACAACATCATCTATATATGTAAAGTCTCTTTTCATATTTCCTCTATTAAATATGTGTAGATTTTCCCCGTTAATAATCGCTTTTGCAAAAATCATTGGTGCCATATCTGGTCTCCCCCAAGGACCATAAACTGTAAAAAATCTAAGCCCTGTAGCAGGAATGCCATATAGATGGCTATAAGTATTAGCCATTAGTTCATTTGATCTTTTTGTAGCTGCATATAAACTTATCGGATTATTAACTGGATCTTTTTCCGAAAAAGGGAGTTTACTGTTTCCCCCATAAACTGAACTGCTTGATGCGTAAACTAGATGTTTGATTTTATTATTTCTGCAGGCTTCTAATATATTTATAAATCCAACTAAATTACTATCAACATAAGAAAAAGGGTTTTCAATAGAAAACCTTACACCAGCTTGTGCCGCCAAATTAATAACTATACTCGGCTTTTGTTCGCTAAAAATAGAATTCAATATTGTTTTATTTTCCAAAGAAGATTCAATAAACTTGTAACTAGTATTAAAATCTTTACTGAATTTATAGACATTTGCTAAACGATCTTTCTTTAATTGTACAGAGTAATAATTATTTAAATTATCAAGACTAATTACTTCATGACCCTCTTTAATCAATCTTTTCACAACCTCAGCGCCAATAAAACCTGCCCCTCCTGTTACTAAAATCTTTTCCACGAAACTTTATTTTATTAAAATTAATTTTTATCATCAAACCCAAAAAGAAAGGTTGATTATAAATTATGAACAACTTACTATAAAATTTATGAATTTAGCAATTGCATTTTGAAAAAAATGATTTTTTAGTTTGAATTTTTTTATATTGATTATTTTTTTTAAATCATGAATCTATTTTTAGCAACTAATAGGAGAAGTCAACAGTTTAAGTTATGGATACTAACTATCATAGAGTTTTCTTTATCATTTAAGATAATTGAATTTATTTTAGATAATAATTATTTCTATTTCAAAAAAATTTTCGAAATAGAACAATTAATAGGATTTCTAATATTTTGGATATTTTTAAGTTATGTGAGAGGAAGATATCTTTTAACAAAAACTGAAAATGTTTTTCTAAAAACAATAAAAGACTTTAAGGAAATTATAATAACAAGTTCTATTACCCTTATTTTTACATACATCTTAAAAATATTTTCCATAAAAGATTCTTTTACTTCATCCAACATATTGCTTATTTATTCAATTTTAATTCCTACATCTTTAGTAATTCATTTTATTTTCTATTTTTTATTTGAGAAAAGGAAAACTAAGGTACTTAATGTGTTCTTAATGGGTAACGATAAAGAAATAAAATATATTCAAGAAAGTTTATTGATAGATAATTTGGGTATTTATAATTTAAAAATAATTAAGACTAAAGAAGATTTTGAATATATACCAGATCATTTAATTGTCCCATTTGATGCAGCGATAGATCAACAAAATAAAATTATAATTGAGGAAATGTATACCAAAGGTGTTGAGATATATTCATCAATTAGTTGGTGCGAAAAATTTCTAAAGAGAATACCCTCTGAACTTATTAATTTGTACGAATTAGTTAATAATCAAAATACCCAAAATGAAAAAAAAATTCAGCTCAGGTTAAAAAGATTGTTTGATATTTTATTGGGTTCACTAATACTATTATTTTCTTTACCATTAATAGTATTTTTTGGATTATTAATATGGATTAATGACAGAGGACCCATTTTTTATTGCCAAATTAGAGAAGGTTTTTTTGGAAAACCAATAAAAATAATCAAACTAAGAACAATGAAAATTGATGCCGAAAAAAATGGACCTCAATGGTCTATAAAAAATGATTCAAGGATAACCATTATTGGGAAATTCCTTAGAAGAATGAGAATTGACGAATTACCTCAAATTATTTCAGTTATTAAAGGAGAAATGAGTCTTATAGGTCCTAGGCCAGAAAGACCAGAGTTTAATATGAAATTAAATAAATTAATTCCAAACTATAATTTAAGAAATTACGTTAAACCTGGTTTAAGCGGTTGGGCTCAGGTAAATTATCCATATGGAGCATCGATTGAAGATGCTAAAAATAAATTAAGTTATGATCTTTACTACATTTTAAATTTTTCATTTTGGATAGATCTTTTAATATTATTCAAAACTGCAAGGGTTGTATTTAGTGGTATTGGTTGGAGTCCTAAATAGAATTTTTTTTAAATGATAAATAACATAATCAGTAAAAAAAATTTAATCTATATATTCGCTATATTTTTGGGTATTGTTGAAAAAATTAGTCAAGTATTACTCTTTGCTGTTCCTTTTAAAGCTGTATCTATAGTGAGCAAAGGCGAAATTGATAATTTAGTAAGAATTCCATTATCCTATTTAAATATAAGTATTAATACAAGTAAGGATCAATTTATATCACTATCAATAGTTTTTTTTATGTTAGTTATACAATTAATTTTTACCAGATTTTTGAAAAGTAAAGTTATAAAAAATATAAAAATAAGAAAATTTTTGAATATGCCATTTGAGAAGAAAAAAATAAATAAAAAAAAATTTGATGAGAATCTTTTAAAGATTGAAGAGTTTATTAATATTAGGACATTATTAATTTATAGTTTTATATTACTCTTATTACTATTTTACTACGATTATCAAATAACCATAATAATAATTTTAAGTTGCATCTTGAATTATCTTCTAACTAAGAAGTTTAAAAGTATTGATACCGCAAATAAAAAAAGATATATAAAAAATAATTTCAGAAGAAATTATATATATAAGCTAAATAAAAATTATCAACTAGTCTCATATATAAGGCCCATTACAAACACAATCGCAATGTTTTGCATCATGACGTCTATGTTTTTAAGAGAGGATGCAAGAATATCTATAATTTTACTATTCATTATTAGAACTGCATTGGGGCAGATAAGCGAATTTATTTATAAAGCCTCAGGTAATAAAGAATTTATGAAAACAATTTTTAGTAAACTAAATCAAAAAATTTCATGATAAATACATTTAAAGAAGACAAATCTAAAAGATTGAATAAATGAAAAGATTAAAGAAAAAAGATAAATTAGTTAGCATAGTTATTCCGACTTTTAATTGTGAAAAAACAATAATCAATTCCATTAATTCGATATTATTACAAAAGTTAGACAATCAAGTAGAAATAATAATTGTTGATGATAATTCATCCGACAAGACAATATTTTTGATAAATAATATAAAATTAAAAAAAAATTTTAAATTAAAAATTTTTCAAAATAAAATTAATAAAGGATCAGGATTTTGCAGAAAATTAGGAATAAAAATGGCAAGCGGATATTATATTGCATTTTTGGATGCGGATGATTACTGGCTTGAAAATAAGCTAACTAAACAAGTAAAATTTTTAGAGAGTAAACCTAATATTAACTTCACATATTCTGACTACTATAGAGAAATTAATTATATAGATAAGTCATTTTTTTTTAAAGAAAATACTCCAGTGATGGTAAACATTAATAAGAATAAATATATAAATCATATTCCTAACTCATCAGTCCTAATAACATCGATTTTAGCCAAAAAAATATCTTACCCAACTTTAAGAGTAAGGAACGATTTTTTATATTGGAATAAATTATTATGTGTTAACAAAAAAATAAAAGCATATAATTTTGACCCTGGCAATCCTTATTTTGTTTATGGATCAAATCCTGGAATCTCTAGTAATAAAATTAAATTAGTGAGAAATCAATGGTTACTATATAGAAAAAATTTCAGATATTCTTATTTTGAATCAATTTATGGAATTTTATTAAATGTGATTATTTTTATATTTAAAAATATAATTATAAAATTTTCCAAAAAAAAAGATTTATAAAAATCATCTTTTATATAAATTCATAATTTAAAAATTTTATATATTGTCAAAAGAGTTATAGTTCATTTCTAAAAAACCACCTTCTGAAGAAATTAATTTTTTATATAATTTTTCATCTTTTTTATAAAATTTATTTATGATGTCGGATTTAAATATATCATTTTTATAATCGTAATTTATTCTTTCAGAGGTATTCAATTTTGAAATATTTTTTTTATTTGTTATAGCTTTAAGTACATTATCGATTTTGGAAACAGGGTAAATTATAATTTTAAAATTAATGATATTAGGATAATTTTTTCTTAAATTTATTATATGATCATATTGAGAGATTATATGCTTATCGAAATATTTTATATCTAAATTATTATTATAAAAAAAATTATTTAATTTTATAATACCCTCGCAAAAATCTAAAAAATTATTATCTTTATTGAATTTATATTTAATTTGATTAGTATTTTTAAAAGATTTAAATTTTCTAAAATTTAGTAGTGAAAAATCGAATAAGAATTTACTGAAGAGAATTTTTTCTTTATATACCGAATACAACCTTTCTTCAGGAGACTTAATAAAAATTAAAATCTTATTTTCGTTATTAATTATTTTTAAATTTTGGACAGGAGTTACTGCAGGATGAATAGGAACACTATGAAAAAAAATTTTCAAAATATTAAACCTTTTGGACTCTTTTGCGGCCAAATATTTTAATGATGATGAACCCACTTTAGGAATATCAACAAAATAAGTATTCTTAATTTTAAAAATTCCTGGATCATTATTTTTTATTGTTTTCAATATGTATTTATCTAAAAATAATATTTTAATAAAATAAAATTTTGCATTGAATAAAAGTCTACTTAACATAATAAATTTTTATTTATAAAATTTTTGTAGTTCAAGTAATTTAAAAATTTTAATAATTGTCTTTAGATAAAAAATCAAAAATATTTTTAAAATTTCTTTAAATAATTTATTTAAAAAATTTGAAGTTTTAGAATTATTTATATTATAGATATTAATCCTGAAAGAAGAATCCAAAAGGAAATACTTATTCTAAAATCAAAATATTGAATATCTAGCATTTGAGATAAAAATAAAGCAAAAAATGAAGACCACCAGGCTTTATCAGTAGAGTAATTTCTAATATTTTTGTTTTTATTAAGGAATATAATCTTGAAACTGCAAAATACTATAAAAAAAATTGATATTGTAACTATAAAAGCGAATATTAACCCATAAGAATTAGCCATTTCAAGTATTAAGTTGTGCGGGTGAGTTGGATCTCTATCAAAATCTGTATATCTCGAGTTGAATAATATTGGAAAAGTTGCAGCACCCCAACCTAGAAATGGTTTCTCCATAATTATTGGAATTGAATTCATATAAATAAATATTCTTGGTTCATTTAATAGATTTGCAAATTTAGAAAATTGAAAAATATCAGATATCTTACTAAAAAAATTTTTACTGACAAAACTTGAGATCAATCTTTGATTAATAGAATAAAATTTAAATAATAATAATATTATTATTATTGGAGCTAGTAATAAAAAAGATTTATTAGATAAAAATATAGAAGATGTTAAAGTTCCAGCGATACCATTTCTTGATTTTGTGAAAAATACACTCATCAATATCAAAATTGAATAAATAAAGAATATAAATTTTTTAAAGCTAAATTTTTCAAAATTTAATAAATTATATAGACAAAATGGCCATATTATTATTAACCAACAAGCGGCATAATTTTGATTATTAAACATTGCTGTAATCCCATCATTATTATTAATATCTAAATTTCTTTGAAACCAAATTATTAGTCCATTCATAAAAATAAGAGGACCATGCCAATTAAACCATAATTGACCAAATCCAGAAAAAATAAATGGTACAGATCCAGCTAGAAAAAGATTTGATATTCTCTGCCGCATCTCATTTCTATATAAGTAAATTTGTGAACGCCACAAAAAATAAAAGAAAGGGAGCCAATTGGCTAAACCTAACCATGAAAGAGATGGACTCCATCCATCTATTTTGGCATGTCTAAAACTAGAATTTATTGATGATAAAATTGCAATTAGTCCAGCAACAAAAAAAGGAAATACCCAATTTTTTCTTATTAAAAGTTTATTTTCATTAATATGTGTGGATATTAAGGATAATAAAATGAAAAACGCTGCGATATTTGGCGCAGATAATATAAAAAAAATTCCTATTTGAAAAAATAAATAGCCTTTTTTTTCAAAAAAATATCTTATTTTTAGCATTTTTTACAGAAGAATTTTTAAAAAATTTCTTTTATTAACATTATATGATTTCAAATTAATTTAATTTTTTAAAAATATCATAATTATTTTAAAAAATCCAGTAGTCTAATTAAAAAGGTATTTAAAAATATTATTTATATTAAAGTTATGAATGCATTAGATGTTTAAAACGAAAAAAATATCTAAGACTACTTAGCTAAAATGAATAAAATTACTACAAAAAATATTCATAAGAAATACAAAAAATCATAAAGCACGTTATTTGGACTAACAAAAAAGGCCATGAGAAAATAGTCTCAAATTTTGTTTAGAAATAAAAAATACTATTGAATCTTTAAATAGAATTTCATTTAAAAAATGTATAATTTTTTATGATTGTTAGTCTAATTTTTATCTTATATATTTATCTTCGAACCTTACGATATCGTCTTCACCTAAATAAGATCCAGTTTGGATTTCTAGTAAAACTAATTTCTTATTACTTGGATTAGATAACCTATGTTTAATACCTAAAGGAACAAAAGTACTTTGATTTTGTTTTAAGATAAATTCCTTTTTATTTAGCTCAACTTTAGCTATTCCTTCAATCACAATCCAATGTTCAGATCTAAATTTATGTAATTGAAGAGATAAACTTTCATTAGGCCTTACCTCGATTTTTTTAACTTGCCAATTTTTATTTTGGCTTAATAAAGTAAACATTCCCCAGGGCCTGTGCACTTTTTTATTAAGTTTAAATTCATCAAATTTATTATTTTGAGATTCTTCCATAAGATCCTTAAGGTAATTTATAGAATTTTTATTAGAAACCAATATTGCATCTATAGTTTCAACAAGAACTAAATCTTTTATTCCTAAAGCAACTATTAGTCTTTCTTCACTCCTTAAATAAGAATTATCTACATCTTTTGTCAAAGTTCTGCCAATCAATGTATTATTTTTTCGATCAACTTTTGCATTTTGCCATATTGATTTCCAACTTCCTAAATCATCCCAACCAGCATCAAGTGATATTACGGTTCCTAAATTGGTTTTCTCCATGATTGCCGAATCAATAGAGGTATTTGGACATTTCTGGAAATCAGTTTTATCTATCCTTTCAAAATATAAATCTTTTTTCGATTTATCAAATGATTCTTTGCATATTTCAAATAATTGTGGTTGATACCTTTTTATTTCATCTAATATAATTGAAGCTTTAAAAAGGAATATTCCACTATTCCAAAGGAAATGTGGATCTTTGACTAATTTTATTGCTTTTTCCTTTTCTGGCTTTTCTATAAATCTTTTGATATTGCTTACTTCACAATTTATTGAGATTTTATCAAACGTTTCAATGTAACCATAGCCCGTTTCTGGAGCATTTGGAATAACCCCAAAAGTAACAATTCTTCCTTGCTTGGCGAAAGATAATCCTTTTTCAATAGATAAAATAAAGTTTGAATTGTTTTCGATTTTATGATCTGCAGATAAAACTAATAAAAAAGGGTCATCTTTTTGTTCTATAGCTTTTAAAGCTGCTAAAGCAATTGCTGGAGCAGTACTCCTAGAAAAAGGCTCAAGAAGAATTGATAAAGGTTTAACATTTATTTCTCGCATTTGTTCAGCCACCAAAAATCTATGTTCTTCATTGCAAATGATTAAAGGATCTAATAAATATTTAAGATTTATTAGCCTCAAAAAAGTATTTTGAAGAAGCGAATGTTCATTTTTCTTTTCTATATTTAAATACTGCTTTGGGAAGGAATTTCTGGAGATGGGCCAGAGTCTTTTTCCTACTCCTCCAGATAAAATAACAGGTAAAATTTTTTCCATATTTAATATTATTAGGAAGAAATTATCCAAAATAATACATTAATATAATTTAAGAATTTAATCAAAAATATTAAAATACAACAGGAAAATAAATTATAAATAGTTTGAAAAATTAATTTTATTATTTATCTTTTTGCATAAGTTTTAGTTTTTAATTTAATTCAGCTTCATATATTTCACCAAAATATTTGCGCTAATTATTTACTAATTTATTCCTACCAATATCTAATTTATCCTAAATAACTCTTTCGAAAAAAATTATTAGATTATTTATAAACTTTTTTCTGAAAGAATCCAAGATCATTTTAGGAAATTGATAATAATAAAATTTTATATTTAATAAACTAATTATAAGAGGGATTTTTTTAATCTTTTTAAAATTTAGTTTTTATAATGTGAAATTTTAAAGTTTAACTTTTTAAATAATTTTGCTAAACTAACATAAGTTTGATTGTAATATGTAGTGTCTTTTTTACTACCATATGATGTGAGTAAAAATGCAAGGAATAAATATTTATATTATTTTTATAAATCACTAAAAAATGAAAAAATTGATATTATTTCTTCAACTGCTTCTTGGATAAATAAATCAACTGGATATGAAGCTGTCATAATTCATTGGCCAGAATACTTACCAAGTAAAAATAGAAATAGTCAATTTGAATTCTTAAAATTCACTATTGAACGTTTAAATTACTTCAAAAAAGTCTCTAGAATTATATACTTTGTACACAATGAGCAGCCGCATACTTCTTTAAATAAAATCCACAAAAAACTTTATGAAGCAGTTATTGATAGTGCCGATTTAATTTTTCACTTTAGTAATTATTCTAAGGATTTATATAAGTTGAAATATAAATTTAATAAAAAACAATTTGTTTTATCTCATGGTAATTATATTAATTTAGATAATGGGAAGTTTGAAAAGAATAAATTTGTTAATAAATATAAATTAAATCCAACAAAAAAAATTGTAACTACCATTGGAGCCATTAGAAATAATAAAGAGATGGATCTTTTATATAATTTTTCTAGACAATATTTAAATGAAGATTGTCATTTTATTTATGCTGGTCAACTAGCAGTTTTTACCAACCCAAGATCTTCTAGAAGATTTATATATATTCTTAAACTTTTGATATTTAAGATATTTCAGATATTAAAAAAAACTTACAGAATTTTTAAACTAAAAAAACTCAATAAAAATATAAGAATTTTTGCTAATCCAATTTCTGATGATTTATTAGTTAGTATTTGTAAAAGTACCGATGTACTGCTAATAATTAGAAATAACTCACTAAATTCTGGTAACATTTCTCTTGGTTTTTCATTTGGATGTTATGTAGTAGGTCCAAAATATGGAAATATTGGGGAAATATTAATACAAAATAAAAATATGGTTTATCCTCTAAAAAATATTCGATATAAGAATATTGTTGATCAATCTCTGAAAAATATGAATTCTAAGATTATGGAAAAAAATAGAAAGACAGCACTTAAAGATTGGGATTGGAGAAAACTCGCAAAAGAATTCAATAATATTCTAAAATGTATAAACTCTATCTAACTTATTAAGCCGCTTATTTAGGTTTTAATTTGATTGATATAAATGAAAAGGGAATGAATTAATAAGTTTTAGATAATCAAACTTACACTTTTGTATTGGTTTACTCTTTAAAGAATTTTCTAAATTATCTGCAAATGTAAAAGGTTCTCTGCCAGTTCCAAGCAAATAATCATTATACTTAAAAGGATTTTCATGATTACTTTTGAGAATAACAGAATCAATTCCTAAAGCATCAGCTAATATTATTCCATGTAATGAGGATGAAATTATTTTTTCAGATTGGGCTATATCTAATATAATCTTACTTAAATTATATGTTGGGAAAGATACTTTAATTCCTAAATTGTTTTTATAAAATTCTTTATCATTTAAATTAGGAATAATAAGGTATTTCCTTTTTTTTTCTAAATTTAGGTATTGAGGGAAAAAATATCCAAAAAGTATTCCTGGGTCACCATATATTTCTGGAACCTTTAAACCTCTATTAATTAGAATTTCTCTGGTTAAAGGACCTCTTACACAATAAATATTTAAATTTTTAAAATCAAAATTATTTTTAACTTTTCCATTAATACCAGTTCCCCAAATATGATCATTTTCACAAGCAAAATGCATAATTGAACCAATTGTTAATAATTTATTTTTTGGGTAAAGAAATTTACCTTTAATATTTTTTTCAAGTAAAATTTTTTTTACTATTATTGGCCCAAGCAAGTCCCCAAAATTATTAATTCTTTTGCCTAAAACTTCCAACAAAAATATATTAGGTACAGAAATTTCTTTATTAAAAATTAATTTCTTAGGATTCCAATAGTAAACGTTTGTTAGCCTTTCTTTTACAAGACTTTTATTAAATATTTTTTTTTTAAAGTGGATACGAAAATCTCCCACAATATTTTTCTAGCAAATTTAATTTTTCTAAAGATCAGCTTTTGCATATTCTGGAAGAATTAAATTTACTATAACCTAAAAACTTATTCGCAAGGGTTGCGGCTTGCAGAAAGCACATATTTAAGCAATAAAAAACCTATTTTTTTGTAATGATTTATTGACCAAACTATTTATTATAAAATACGAAAACTTTATGAAGCCAGGCGGACTCGAAAACCTGACCCCCGCCTAATATTTAGGTTCCTAATTAAGATATAATTAGGTTTTACAACTGTTTTTAAAGATTAGCTCGCAGGGTAGCTCGCACAGTAAGCAATATTAAATTTACCTTACAAAAATTACTTTTTATCTTTGATAAATGATTTTAAATGTCTTTTTCTTTGAGCAGCAACTTTATAAAATTTGCATTAAATATTGTATAAGTTTATTCAAATATTTCTTCAACTAGAAGAATATTTTGACTTTTGATCATATTTCTTGAGATTTCAATCCATAACAAATCTGAAAAAATCAATATCTTTATTAAGTGAATCCATATCTATTGAACTTTTTGAAGGCACAACAAATAAACATTGCCTGCCGCATACATTCATACGTGAAACATATTTTTCAACAAAATGGTAGTGAGGACGATTTACGTAATCATCAAAGATTATTTTTGTTCCAGGGTCTGCAAACTTTAATGAAGTAAGAAAACAACAGACTCTAAATCTTCCATCAACTAGTACCAGTTTTGGTTTTTCTGATCGTTTCCAAATATAGTCTGTATAATCCGAAAAATTATTGCACTTTAAATAACTTATAGGTCTTCCCCAATCACCAACTTTTCCTAAATCAACATGTTTTATTATCAATCTACACTGATGATTTTTATTTTCAGTTTTTACTTTTTCTACCCATTCTTTAGAAGAATCTACTGATATAACAATTGAAGAAGTATTTTTAAGCATCCATTTTGAAGATAGTCCGCAACCATACTCTCCATATATTTTAATACCCTCTATTGATTTTTTAAAAAGAAAATCATCTCCATCGAAAAGTGAATTATTTTTAGTTGGAAATATCTTTAAATATAAATAAGGAATAATAGGAGGGATCAAAAACTTAATTATTCTTTTACTCATTGAGTTAAATAATAAAAAATTTCTTCAAACATAAAGGACTAATTTATTCTATTACAATTTTTTTCTACAAATCAACTTTGAGAAAATTTAAATTACTTTTAAATATCTTTAATTTCTTCTTTTGTTGATTCTGATTGCTTTCTAAAAAAATTATCTTTTATAATTTATGAATTTTTAAACTTTAATTCCAACAACATTATTTTAAAGGAAGTTTGAAAATAGTAGAAATATTCTTGTTATGGAAATTAATTTTTTAGCATAATTTAAATTGGCGCATATTATTTTTGAAACGACTCCTAAGATATTCCTCTAATAGATTTTAGTCTAAATTTAAGATTTGATAAACAATGCAAAAACAAACCT
>Ga0163109_10002441_pt1 | contig 14491 bp, 11 predicted proteins | sample CRUFie1St13metaG_FD_108704 | JGI IMG/M metagenome (GOLD analysis project Ga0163109, IMG submission 108704) | Marine microbial communities from the Costa Rica Dome - CRUD Field 142mm St13 metaG | ecosystem: Environmental > Aquatic > Marine > Oceanic > Photic zone | place: Costa Rica: the Eastern... | reverse complement strand
ATTTGTTTTTATCCAGATAAATTTTATTTCTATATTTACTAACTCTCAAATTTTGTTGCTAAATAAATTTTAAGTAAATCCAATTAATTTAAAAAAGTAAAATAATATTAAAATCTAAAAATATATAAAATTTCAAATTTAATTTTCTTCTGAAATAATAAGAATTCTTATTACTTTAAAAATTAAAGGGATTTATAAGATTTAAATTTATCTTAATCTCAAACATTTTATTCATATCAAATAATTATGCCTTTTATGAATTTAACGATGTTAAGATTTAATTTGATTGGTAGAATCGTTTTGTTAAAAAAATAAAAATTTCTCATCTAAACTTTTTCCTAATTATATATATGTTTTTATCAAATAAGAAAATTTTGGTTACTGGTTCTGCAGGTTTTATAGGTTCAGCTTTAGTGAAGAAATTATTAGAATTTAACGTCAAAATAGTTGGTATTGATAATGTTAATAACTATTATTCCCAAGATTTAAAAAGAGCGAGACTACTTGAGATTGTAAAAAAGCAAAGAGTTTCCCCAGGGTTTTGGGAGTTTAATGAAGTAGCCATAGAGGATTCAACGTCTTTAAAAAGAATTTCTTCAGAGAATAAATTTGATATAGTAATTCATCTGGCGGCACAAGCAGGGGTCAGATACTCATTAACTGATCCAAAAGCTTACATTAAATCAAACCTAGTTGGTTTTGAAAATATTCTTGAATTATGTCTAAATAGTCAAATCGAAAATTTCATTTATGCTTCAAGTAGTTCTGTTTATGGGGGTAATAAATCTTCCCCTTTTAAAGAGGATGATAATGTAAACCATCCAGTAAGTTTGTATGCTGCTACAAAAAGAGCAAATGAACTAATGGCTCATACTTATAGTCACCTTTATAAAATCCCTTCTACTGGGTTGAGATTTTTTACTGTATATGGACCTTGGGGTAGACCTGATATGGCTCCAATGATCTTCACAAAATCAATCCTATCAAAGAAACCAATATCAGTTTTCAATCATGGCGATATGAGTAGAGATTTTACTTATATAGATGATGTCGTTGAAGGAATAATAAAATGTTGTTGTAAACCTGCCACTATAGATTTAAATGTTGATTTATATAATCCAAATCCATCTTCATCTTTATTAGCACCGTTCAGGATTTTTAATATTGGTAATAGCAAGCCTGTAAAGTTACTTGATTTCATAAAAATACTTGAGGAAAAAATTGGTACTAAAGCAATTAAAAAATTTTATGATATGCAACCTGGGGATGTTAATTCAACTCATTCAGATAACATGAAGCTAAGAGAGTGGGTTGGTTATGAGCCAAAGACTTCATTAGATGAGGGAATTAAAAAGTTCTTAGAATGGTATTTCAATTATTTTAAACATTAGTAAGATAAGGTTTTAATTTGTAATTTCAATATCTATTTATTAGCTGTTATAAATATTATGACGAATTGATGGGTATTCAAGACTGTTTAATAATTGCTCAATATTTTTAAGAAAGATTCTAGCTAATGTAAGAAATGCGCCTAAAAATGAAAAAAGAATTTTATAAATTAAATTTGATTTTTTCCTTTTTAAAAGGGTATTAGGGTTAATCTTTACGTTATCACTAGCTATTAAGGGTAGATTTTTTTTAATTAATATTTTCTCTTAAGTTAATTCTAAATTTTTTTGTTTGGCTACCATTTCTATTAATTCTAAAAAGTTCAACATTAGCTTTATTCGATTCCCAATCTTTAGGTCCATCTGCTGCATAAATTGCTTTAGAAAGTGTTGTGTTATTCGATAAGTTTAATTAACCTGGACTATTAACTGAACCTACGATTCGAACACTAATTTTTGCTGGGAATAATCATATAGGGAATTATCTAATAATTAATTTTTATTTATTGATTAAGGTTTTTCAATGGTAATTATATCCCCATCAAATAATTGTGGATTTAAAAAAATTATCAAGCTCTTTCTCATTTATTAACATTTTAATTTTTTTTGCAAGAAATATATTCTTTATTGGAATTAATTTTTAGGTTGTTTTATTTTATTTTCTAAAGTCTTAAATTCATTAATGTTGTCTATTTCAATATTATTGATTTGATCCATTTCGAACAAAGTACATGGCTCTTTACATCTTGTTCCAAATAGTTCAAAGTCTTTTCTTCTGAAAATATAAATAGCTCCATTTTCTATGAAGCTACCTTCCCAATCCTGTCTTCTAGGTCTTTTAGAGGTGTTGTAGTTGTATGGCGTCCCGTCATTTCTCCAAATGAATTTATGTTCTCGTGTACCACTTACTAAAGGTTTAAAGTTGCCATTTTCATAACATTTAATTGCTTTCAAAATATCCTTTGATGTAGTTTGTGGAGATGTGGCTTGTAAAAGGATTATATTTTCTGAAAAATAACTTTTTATAAAAAAATCTATAACATCCTCAGTACTGCTTTCATCAGTAGCTAGTTCTAATGGTCTGTCTTGAATCTCTAAATTAGGAAAAAAATATTTTATTGAATTTTTTATTTCATCACATTCAGTGGAAATAATTACTTCTAAATCTGCTTGAATAGCAGCTCTGGTGCACCAAGTATAAAGCGGTCTGTTTTTGAAAAGTTTCAAGTTCTTTTTCTTAATGCCTTTGGAACCTCCTCTTAAAGGAATGAGTACTTTATAGTTTTTATTCTTTTTCATAGATTTAGGAAATTATTAGGTCATAAAATCTTATGATTGATCTTGCAAAAGCCTCTCCTTCATTTAAATGCCCTTGCCATATCTCTGGTATTAAATAAATTTTATTCCTTTTTAATTTTATCTGTTCATGTATTTCTTTAAAATTAAGTACACCATTTCCAATCTCTAATCCTTCGGCATTTTGGCCTTGAGCATCTGATAAATGAATATGAGTAATTCTATTTTTCATGATATTTATATGTTGTAAAATGTCTTCTTTAAAATATCCGCACGAAAGTGCGCTATGCGACACATCAAAACAAATATTATTAGATACATTCTCGATGAAATCTGAAATTTTATTTTTATTGGTTAAAACGTTATGATAACTTCTTCCTCCTTGATGCCATGGGAAAGGAGGCATAGTTTGTGGGAGAATATCATAATCAGGATATAGTTTATTTAGTTCTTCTAATGATATAGCCATTCTCTTTAAACAAGAATTATATTCCTTATCATCTAGGAAATTATCTGTGGTAAAACCTCCAGGATTTATTACAACTGGAATCTTATTATTTTTCTTAAAGTAAGTTCTTAATTTATCAATATGTTTAAAGAGACGATCTAATTCTTTGAAAGATTTTTTTCTTATAAAATTATCTTTACTTGCTAGATCAAGTATAAATCCATCTTCATATTGTTCTACAGCATGAACAATTAAATCTACATTTTCATATCTTTTGTGAATATATTTATCGCATGAAAGACTTAAGTCTCTATCAGACATATGAAACTCATACATTTTTGCATTAAAAATCTGATGTAGTGATTCAAAATCATGATATCTAACTGGAATTCCTACCTTATAGCCTATTTTAAGTAGACCATTTAGTGCATTATTTAATTCTTTATTTTTTACATTATTATCGTAATGAAGATCACTTTTTTTTATTAGTGTTCTAGCCTTAAGATCTTTTTTTAATTTTTTTCCCAAAAGTTCAAACTTCCTATTTACATTAAATCCAGAGCCTGGCGAAATTAAGATTAATTCATCATTATTAATACGCTCACCTTTTTTTTTATTATTTTTTAAAGCATAACTTTTACCTAATGAAATCCTATTAGATAATTCTCCTTGGGATGGAATACGTGGGGTACTCTTGCCCATCGATAGATTTACAAACTTGCAACTTTCAACCAATTTTTTTAAATTCTTTACTTCGATAGATGCTCTATGGTCAGTGCCTAATGATTCTTTTGATCTTGTAATATGAAATTCAATTATTTTTGCACCCATAGCGACAGAGCTTATTGGAATAATTTCATTCCCATCATGAGATGAGTACCCAATTATCGTTTTTGTGATTTTCTTTAATCTTTTAATGTATTTAAGATTACAATCTTCAACAGGATTTGGGTAAGTTGAATTGCAATGTAAAAAGGCATGCGCAATCATCAGATCTCTTAATAATTTGCTAGTTTTTATTATCTCTCGTTCAAAACTCATTCCTGTAGATAAAATTAATGGATTTTTTGTTTCCCCGCATTTTTTAATTAGTGAAATGTTTGTTAAATCGCAAGAAGCTATTTTTAATGCAGCTATTGTTATTGTTGATTCTGTAATTTCATCCAAAGCAACTTCATCAAAGGGAGTTATTATTACAGCAATCCCAATATCTTCAGCAAATTCGCAACATTCAGCTAACTGCTCAATTGACAAATATGTTCTCTCTATTTCCGATAATATATACTGGGTTCCCAAGTCATAAGAGTTAATATCTTCCAGGGAATAAAGACTTTTGCTTCTGTGCTGAAATTTAACAGCATTGCAGCCAGCTTTTTTAGCATTTTCTATTAGATATTTCGCCTCTTTAGTATCACCATTATGATTAACTCCTATTTCAGCAATAAGATATGGTGAGCAATCATTATCAATTGTATATTCCCCAATTTTGATCGAAGGCGCTTCCTTTGTAATAACCTTAATTATGTTTCTATCAATATCTATTACTGGAATACTTTTTATGTTTTCAGGCTTTAGATACAACTCTATAGTTTCTAGGCTATCGTTTTTGTGAGCAACAACTGGGAAATGATTTGCAGCTTCCTCTGCCTTTGTTGCTTCGAGAGACTTATCAGTATTAATTGATAGAAACTTGGCTATATCTCCATTGGATAATACTCCGAAAAGACTTTTATCTTTATTTATTAAATTTAGGGGATAACCATTGTTTTCCCTAATTAATCTCAAAGCTTGAGCTATGGTTATATCTTTAGAAGCAATATATGGTTTTTTTGGATAGAGTATTCTCATGATGGCTTATTAAGATTATTTCTTCAAAATTAGTGTTCCATTAATATTTAAATTTCGTAATTTTAGATGTTCATTAAAGTTTTTTAATTACTCCCTTTTATTCTACCATTCATAAAAATAAATTTTTGCAAAAAGCAGCCTATTAATTTATTTATTCCAGGTTGTGCTCCAATTAGATTGGCTATTGCTGGATTCTAGACTAAAAGCATTTTTGCAGCATTTGAAGGTTGGTTTGTCTCTTCCTCCGCAAGAATGAATTCAAATTGTTCTTATCAAGTAGGTTTTTTTAATTAAAAAATAAACGCAGAAAAATCAATTTTATTCGATTAACTTTCCAACAAAAGATTTTATTTTTTTTGTTGAATTTACTATGTTATCAAGCTCTTTCCCAAGAGGGAGGCAAATCTGCTCTCTGATGGATATCTTACTATCTTTACTTAAGAAGCATACATAATTAACTTTCTTTTTAGAATTTTCAATCGGGAAATCACTTCTTTGATGAGAACCAATACTTTCCTCTCTTATCAAAGCACTTTTTAGACTGGCTTCTGCTGAATATATGGCACATTTAATATTATGAGCAACGACTAAATCACTATAATTATTTTTACTAACTCTCACATCAATTTTGCTAAATCTTTCATTAATGGATTTTAATTTTGATAAACCTTGTGTTAATTTTTCTCTATCTCTAACAACACCGCAATAATTCCACATTAGATCTTGAATTTCAAATTCTAATTTCCTACCAATTTCTTCTCCTTCCTTAATAAGATTTTCTATATTATTGTTTGCAAGGTTTATGGCATTTATTGACCTGTTATGGGATCTTATATTTTTTGAAAAATGTGCAGCAGCCTGACCGACTTTTTTACCAAAAACTAATATCTCTGCTAAAGAATTTCCACCTAATCTATTGGCACCATGAAGACCGCCAGCTACTTCTCCACAAGCAAAAAGCCCATTAATATTTGTACTATGTTCTTCTGGGGAAACTAATACTCCTCCCATTGAATAATGAGCGGTAGGTGCAACTTCCATCATCTCTTTTGATATATCTAACATTTGATATTCAATAAATTGTTTGTAAATTGAGGGTAATTTTTTAATTATTTCTTCTTTTTTTATGTGAGTAATATCAAGAAATACGCCGCCATTTTTTGTTCCTCTACCATTGATTATTTCTGAGTAATTTGCAAAAGCAACTCTATCTCTCGTAGAGAGCTCTAATCTTTCAGGATCATATTTAGACATAAACCTTTCGCCTAAATTATTAAAAAGCTTTCCTCCTTCTCCTCTAACTGCTTCAGTTACGAGAGTACCTGCAATTTCATCAGGGAATAACATACCGGTTGGATGAAACTGGACCATTTCCATATCTACAACTTCACAACCTGCTTTCAAAGCTAAAAAAATGCCATCTCCAGTATTTTCGTCTTTTCTTGATGAACTTTTTTTCCAAATTCTGGTATGCCCTCCAGTTGCAAGAATTACAGCATCAGCGAGATAAAGAGTTCTTTCCCCGGTATTGATATCAAAAGAAAAAGCCCCAAAAGTTGAATTGTTTTCTACTAATATCTCCGTAACATATTTAGTATCTTTTATTGGAATATTTAGATCACTCGCCTTTTTTAGTAATGTATTTAATATTGTTTTGCCCGTACAATCTGCTGTATAGCAAGTTCTTCTATATGTATGCGCCCCGAAATATCTTTGATCTATAGAGCCATTATTTGCCCTATCAAAATTTGCACCCCAATTATCAATTTCCCTTACCAAATCAGGTGATTCTTTCGACATTATTTCTATTATTTCTGGCTGTCCTATGCAATAACCTTCAAGATAAGTATCAGCGAAATGTTGTTGCCATGAATCTTGTGGATCTATATTGCCAAGAGCAGCATTTATTCCGCCTGCTGCCAAAGAGGTATGGGAATCGCTTTTATCTCTTTTCCCAATAACCAATACAGATAGTCCAGATTCTGAAATCTCAATTGCAGCTCTCAGACCTGCACCACCAGCGCCTATTACAAGAACATTTGTTATTACTGTATTATATTCTTTACTCATAAATTACTATTGACAGCTAAATAGATTATTAGAAATCTTTGCTAAGAAATAATGACTACAATAATAATCTAATTTAAATTTAATAAAGTAACTCAATAATTAAAATTTCTTTTCATATTTAGAAATCTTACCAAGTTTAGAGATTCTCTTTTGATCAAAGAATTGGTAAATATTTTTGCAATCTAACAATTCATTTGAAAAATAAAATTCATTGGAAGTTACTGTTCCAATGGGACCTTTAGATATGCCCTTTTCAAAAAATCGATGTTTATCTGGATTTGAAAACTCTAATGCAAGCATTGATCTTTGAGAAAGACTTTTTTTCAATGCACCTCTATGAAGAAACTGAGTATCTAATACTATTAATGAGCTTTCCTTGTGCTTAAGTTCTATCTGAGAATTCAAAGAAGTATTATTATCAATTCCAAACCATCTTATAACCTCTAAAAAATAAATCTTAATTTTATCTTTAAATGATTTTGTTATATTTCTTGGCTTTATAAATAAAGTTGGTTTTGTGCCATCTCCTTCAAAACAAACAAAAACCTTTAATCGTGCACCCACATTATCAGTATGCCAATTTACTGAGACATTGTCATATATATCTTTCTTGCTTTTTTTTTTCGAGACGAAAAAATATATCCCATCAAGTTTGACTCCTGGTCCGAGATAATCAATTATCGGTTTCTTTATTATCCCAAATATTTCATCAAAAGCCTTAATGTTAGTTTTATCGATACTAACTTTACTTTGAGATTTATTATTTTTGTAATACATTCTTTTCAAAGTCTTCACGCAATCTTTACTTACTGAAGAAATATAAAAACCTAAATTTTTTGAAATAATACCTTCATAAGGATTTTGAGAATCTAATTTGTCTAAGAAAAAGGAAGCAATTAGAAATCTAAAAGTAAAATGAAAAAAACGTAATGAAACTATCCATCTTATGGATTTATAAATTTTAGATTTTTTATATAATTTATTACTTACTTTTCTTAGGGATCCAATCATAATTCTTTATAGTAAATTCTCTTTTTCGATGAATACTTTTCATAATAATCTATCAAAAACTGATAATAATTTCAGTAAGTTACATTTAGCAATAATCATAAAACTTATTTGCGGTAATGAGAATCTTCTAATTCTCTTGATATCATAGGAAAACTCTACTTTCAAAAGCTTTTGCGTGAGAATCAAAAGTTCTTTTCTTTATAATTTTAGGTTCTGAATTTGCTGAACTTTTTACGATTTGGTGTGGATGGAGATAGAGATATATTCGAACAAGCAAAAAATAAAGCAACATCTATTATCTTATAAACCTTATGAATTAGAACTAGATAATGTATTTTCTAGGAAATCTTTTAGCAGTTTAGATAAGGATTTAAAATATTAAAAAAACTAAAAGTTGGATTAAAGTTAAGGATTAAAATTATAGGAAAACGCTATTGGTATAATAAATCTATTACTACAAAAATATATGCTTATAAAAGGACTGATAAAATTGTCAAAAAGATTAGTTTTTCATTCCTTAGGAATCATAGATCGAATAATTAATAGAAATCTGAGATTTAAATTTATAAATCTTACATTAGGAATGCATAATAATAAATATGTTTTTGAACCAAATCAAATATCTTTTGTTCATGTACCTAAAACTGCAGGAACATCCACATTAGATTTAATGCAAAAAAATAATGAAGGTAGTATTTTTGCAACATGTAAAGATATTCATAGACCAATTTCTTTAAATTGTTTACCTAAGAAATACAAATATTTTGCTGTAATGAGAGATCCAGTTGAGAGGGTATGGTCTTATTATCAAATGGTTAAAGGATCTAAAAATCAACCATATAATAATTTTTCTCAACAAGGATTAGAAATATTCTTAGACAATTGTTGGGAAGCGAGAAATATGGTGTGCAGGTATTTTTCTGGAGAAATAAACACAGAACCAAATGATATGACTCTTAAAAAATCAAAAATTAATCTTGATAATTTCTTATTTACCATTGATTTTGACAATTATGATGAGGATATCAAGAGTTTCTTTAATCTTTTGAATATATCCATAAATAATGTTCCTCATAAAAGGAAAGTAAAATATTTATCTATAAAAGAAAATTATGCTCAATTGATTAGAAAATATAATAATTACGACTTAGCTTTATATGAATATTGGCATAATAATCACAGACATAAAATTAAAATGAAGTAATGTGATTTTTCAGTGTGGAATTCTAAAACTATAAGAAAAAATAATTTTTTTACTATTTAATTACTTTCTATTTTGCTTTTATTTTTAGATTTATGAATTGTTTTTTTATTTAAAACTAATATATTTATTGGGTTTATTATAATTTCGAGTTGTTCTGCTTCTAAAGCTTATTAATTCTATAGGCTTGAGAAATCTTTTGTTCTAGCAGAGATAGTAGTTGTTTTTATTAAGATATAACCGTATTTGCGATAGATTAGATAATATGTTTATTTAAACTTTTTAAAAATAAATTTACTTGTATTTATATCATTAATTAACATGATATTTAGGAGTATTTGTGATATATAAGGTGAATATATAGGAGTAGACATATTCCTAAATTCATAGGCTATTTGAAGTATTAGAATGGGCTATATCTTAGTAATTGGTATGATTCTTTTACCCTATCAAGAACTCGTACTTTTTTACAATTTACATTTAGTTATAATCTCTAACGCGTGTTAAAGTAATGAAGCTTAACTGTTTTTAGCCCTTCATGGCATGCAGAGGGCCAGCGGTTTGTGTCCGCTTGTCTCCTTTAAAATATTTCTTTTATATGAGTGAACTTATAGTTTCAGCACCTCTAATATTGGATTTTGAAAAAACAAATGAATCCATAGCAGCCTCAATAAAGAGTGAAGGAAGAAAATCTTTTACATTGATTTGTGATAAAGAGCATTATTATTGCCCCCAGCAGAAACTTATTAAGCCCGATCTTTATAAAAACCCTCGTACACTAAAATCAATTTCATTTGTTTCAAAAACTTTATCACATTTATTACCAACAAAAAATCAGAATTTTATTTATACCTCTAGTTTAAAAATAAATGATTTAGAGTTTGAAATTCTTGAACGTATAAATTTATTTGATAGAAAATTAGGATCAATAATTTCTAATATGGATGATTTGGAAATATATATCGATGATTTTTACACTGAGAGGATTCATAGCACTATGAAATCTTTTATGAATACACATTTATATCAAACTATTCCTGAGAATATTCCAAAGAAATTATTTATTTTAAATTTAAAAGACTATTTTAGGTATTACTTTTATACTCAAAAACTTATAGAGAAACATGATATCGATGGATTTTTTATATACAATGGAAGAATGCCAAGGTATGCTGCGGCATATCATTGTGCTCTGGATAACAGAATCAAAAAAGTAACATTTTATGAAAGCACAATAACAGATAAAGAAGCTTACATTTTATTTAATAAACCTATTCACTATATAAATTCTATAAGCGAAGATATTAGATCTCATTTTTATGCCAACAAACTTAGAAGAGATCTTGGATATGTTTATATAGGAAGAAGATTATCGGGAGGTAATACTGGCAGTTTAATTAATTTTCACAGCAGTAGGTTAAATAAATCAGTATCTCTATCAAGTAATAATTTAATTCGAAAACTTAAAAAAAATTCGCAACCAATTATTTCATTATTTACTTCATCAGAGCATGAAAGGGCATCCCTTAAAGAAAATAGACCTCTTGGGGAAGTTACGATTTTTTCCTGCTTAGAAAAATTAATAAAACATCAAATTTTTCCAAAAAAATATAAATTAGTCCTAAGGGTCCATCCACATTTAAAAAAAAGAGATGAGGTTTATCAAAAAAAGATAAAAGAATTTTGCCTTCAAAATGATATTTTTTATATTTCTGCTGAAGATAAGTTAGATAGTTATCTATTAATCTCTGAATCTAAATTTTGTATATCTTTTGGATCAATGGTTTCAGCTGAGGCATCTTTATTAAAAATACCATCTATAAGTTTAGGCCCGACTTGGTTTGATCATTTCAATTGTACATTTAAACCAAATTCAATTAATGATTTAAAAGAATTTTTAAGTCAAGGAGTTGATAAAGAACATCTGTTAATAATGCAAAATAATGCCCTCGATTTTTTTTCTACAATCTATACCTTCTCAAGGAAAACTATAAAATCTAATTCATTAAAATTCTCCTTATATATAAAATTTAAAAAATTTATTTTTTTATTTTTCAGCAAATATTATCGAATATTATTTTTGATAAAAAAAATTTTATTACAAAATTCCTTGAAAAAGGGTGATTAACTTTCCTTAAAATATACTTTTCCTGTTTCTCCTAATTATTTTCTTATTATTTTTCTGATATTCCGAAGTATTAATTTCATCAATGGATTTTTTTCTATAAGATTAATTATGTCAGTTTTAAAGTAGAAAATAATTTTTCCAAGCTGTTTTTTATATCTAATATGTTCATAAGGTGCTTTACCAATAATCATCTGTGGATTAATAAATATTTTTCCACCTGAATTTTTTATAAATTGATGAAAAAGTACATGTTCACAAGTTGGATTATTGTTTTTATCCACGCCTATGTATTTTGCATTTTTAGGTAATGAGGATATCTTATAAATTGCAAGTCCTCCAAAAGCAGAATCTACTTCAATAAATGATAAATATTTATTTAACTTAATCATTCTGGAGTATACAGAATAAAAAATTGATTGAGACTTCTTAAGACCAAGTCTTTCATTCTCTTTGGCGGCGATCATGCAGTCATTTGGAGACCAATATGGATGACGGAGTGCATAAATGTCGTAATAATAATCAGAACAATTAGCAGTGCAAACGTCCCACTCTAAATTTTTAAATGAACTTTTAACGTTAGATTCATTAATTTCGTTTATGACCCCATCAAAGTCTGCTACAACAAGATATTGCATCTCAGAATATTTTCCAGATCTTAAATACTTTAAATATTCATTTCTGCAAAATGCAATTCTTTTTGTTCTTTCAGGAATAGTATTTCTAAGTTTTCCAAAACTCTTAAAATTAAAATTCTTTTTGCTATTTTTTATCAAATTTAAATATTCAATTGTTTTGTCTTGACTATCTGACTCTATTATTAAATATTCAATTTTAGAAACAAATTTGAAAGCATTATCTAAATAGTTTATAGAATCGTTAAGAGTTTTTTCACAATTCCTAACTGTTCCCACAATTAATATTTGCATTTATTTGATGTTATTTGTTTTAAATAAATTAGTTTAAATAATATAAATTTTAACTCTAAAAATTACTCCTACAATTAAATTACTAAGATTAATGATCTATCAACGCAATATCAGATTATTTATTTTGAAAATAAACATTAATAATTGAGGACTTTTTTAGTGGTTAATTGCATTAATCGTATTAGTTTGCGTATCACTATTATTTAAGTATGTTGTAGTGGATTATTGAGGGCTTTTTACTAAAGAACAGTACTATAAATTAACTGAACTATATAAAAAATATTTCTTATTAAAAATAATAGAATTTGCGGAAATGTATCATTGTACCCATGCTCCTAATAAGATGAAGATTAAGGGTTGTTTTTGCAGAAAGCCTAATCCAGGAATTATATTGAGAGCTTCCAAAGATCATCAAATTGAATTATCTGATTCCATAATGGTGGGAGATAAAATTACTGATATGATAGTCGCAAAAAAGTCTGGTATTTATAAAAGATTTTTTTTAAAAGAAAATTTAGTTTTATTAATCAAAATCTTTTTACAAAAAGTTTTAAAAGTTTTTTTCAAATTGCAAGTTTTTAAGAGTTAAATATAAATTTATAGAAATTTCTAAATCTAATAAATATTAACTTTATAATGGATTAAAAAATTTTATGGACTTCAAACATGTAGCTATTTTAGGAGCAATGCCAGAGGAGATTGGGGAAATAATAAATCAAATTCAGGATAAAAAAGAAATTTTTTATGGAGATTTAAAAATTATTCAAGGTACTTGGAATGACGTTGTAAGAAAAAATAAAATTTTAATATCTGTGGCATGGAGTGGATGGGGAAAAGTTAGTTCTGCCAGAGCTGCGACTAGAATTATTTCATCAATAAATTTGGGAAAAAAAGTAGATATTTTAATTTTTACAGGCGTTGCTGGAGCAGTCTCTAATGCTCTAAGGCAATGGGACATTGTTATAGCTTCAAAGTTGATTCAGTATGATATGGATGCAAGGCCTTTTTTTGAAAAGTTTGTAATTCCTGCGATTTCTAAAGATCACATTTCTATAGATGAAAAATTATTAAAATGGACTCACTCTTCGTTACAAACTTCTAAAGGGAAAGATTCAAATTTAAGAGATTTCGGTTCTATTAATATTGGAAAAATTGCCACAGGAGATAAATTTATTAGTGATCGAGAATATTTAGAAGAAATAAAGCTTCAAATACCGAATCTTTTGGCTATTGAAATGGAAGGAGCTGCAGTCGCTCAAGTTGCATGTCAGGAGAATGTTCCTTGTGTTATTTTAAGAACTATTTCAGATAGTGCCGATGAAGATGCTGCAACTTCTTTTGATATATTCTTGAAAAAATACAAATTAAGATCATGGTTGCTTATAGAATGTTTACTCAAAAATTTATAAATAAATAGGCATTAAAACTTTATTTGAGAGCTTACAGGAAATTTAAAATTTTTGGAACCGTTTAGATCTAACAATTCAACAACCACAGATAATCCCAATATTTTTTTTTGTTGCTCAATAAGAATTTGACTTACACAATTAACTGTTCCTCCTGTTGCTAATAAATCATCAACTATTGAAAATTTGTTAAATCCTTTCAAAGCTTCTCTTTGCAATGAAAGGCCATTATTCCCATATTCTAATTGATAGTCTTTGGAAATTAATTCGCCAGGTAGTTTTCCTGGTTTTCTCGCAAGAATTAGTGGTTTAGATAATTTAATAGCAATGGCAGTTCCAAAAATAAACCCACGAGCATCTATCGCTATTATTGCATCACATTCATTTAGAAATTTATCTTTAGTCATTTCATTTATTAAATTATTAAATATGCCTGGGTTAGCTAGAATGGGAAGTATATCCCTGAAAAGAATGCCTTTTTGAGGAAAGTCTTCATAATTACTAATATATTTTTCAAATTCTTTTTTAATCATGTTGAGTTTATTACGTGCTCTATTTTATTAAACACTAATTAATGTCAAATATAACAATTTTTCTGGAAAAGTTCTTACCTAATATAAAATTGTGTAGCTTAATAAACTAAAATAACTTTAGGAAGAAAAAAGTATTAAAAAAAATAATGACATCTGATAAAACTAAAGTCGCTTTCATTACTGGAATTACTGGTCAAGATGGTTCTTACTTAGCAGAGTTACTACTTAATAAAGGT
>Ga0163109_10002440_pt1 | contig 14495 bp, 1 predicted proteins | sample CRUFie1St13metaG_FD_108704 | JGI IMG/M metagenome (GOLD analysis project Ga0163109, IMG submission 108704) | Marine microbial communities from the Costa Rica Dome - CRUD Field 142mm St13 metaG | ecosystem: Environmental > Aquatic > Marine > Oceanic > Photic zone | place: Costa Rica: the Eastern... | reverse complement strand
CAGAATCAACGCCTTTACCAGAATCAACGCCTTTACCAGAATCAACGCCTTTACCAGAATCAACGCCTTTACCAGAATCAACACCTTTACCATCATCTATGCTAGCTGTGTCTTCTTTAGTTAGTGATGAGTTATTAGTTTTATCTGGAGATTTAGAATTATCATTCATAGATTTCTTTTTCTTTTCTTCTTCTTTCTTTTTCTTTTCTTCTTCTTTCTTTTTCTTTTCTTCTTCTTTCTTCATTTTCCTTTCATCCTTCCTCTTTTTTTCTTCTTCCGCCTTCCTCTTTTTTTCTTCTTCTTTCTTTTTCTTTTTATCTTCTTTATTAGTTTTTTTATCTGATTCTTCTTTTTTAAGGAGTTTAATAAATTCCATCAAAGTTGGTTCTAGTTCTTTATCTACTGCTACTATTTCTTCTTTTAATCGTTTATTAGATTCTAATGAATATAATAATTTTCTAATATTTTCATCTTTTACGGTTGTTAATTTACCTACACCTGGTATTTTTTCTTTCAATTTTAATAGAGTTTTACTTTGATATTCACGGTATGTTACGGTCAATATCCCTTGTAATAATCCTTTTAATCCAGCATCTACAATACGTTTCCTTAAACCACTACCAAATTTTGTCCTAAATGATGCCAATACATCATCTCCATATTTTCCTCCCGCGTATTCCATATATTTATCTATTTCTTTATCTCTTTTTTCAATATCCTTATCAAATATATCTAACCAGCGTTTATACACATATTTACGTAATCCTTCATCTATAACATACTTAGAATCTATATTTCTATTCAATATATCTATTATTTCCTGTAAATTCTTTTTATTTTTAGGTTGGATCGTTACGTATTTTTGTCTAATTTTTTTGATAATTTGTTCAATATCAGATACTAGAACTGCTGGATTATTATTAAATTTTATCTCTGTTCTAGATTTATTACTTTTTTGAGGGCTACTTGTTTGAGGGCTACTAGAACCTTTATCCTTTAGATCAATTTCATACTCAAAATTTTGACCAGGTTTCGCGCTTCCAGGTATTATAATAGTGTATAATTGTCCTTCGTAGTTTATGTGAATTTCATCACCCACCGCTGATCCTTGTGGAAATTCCACATCCACAGTCACTTTAGCACCACCACTAATTCCACTAGCTATTACTTTATTTACAGCATAATTTAAAGCTTCTACTTCTTCGCTTTCTAAATGAATTCTATCAACGTCAAATTTACCTATTTTATCAAATATAGAATCAATATCTTTATCTATATCATTATTGGTGGCTAAATTTAAAGGTGTATTTGTTCCGGTATCTTTTACTTTTTCATCTTTTTTATCTTTGTATTTTTCTTCAATTTTAGCAATTGCTTTCTTATATTCTGTTTTAATAGAATCTAATCCTTCATCAGCATCTTTTTGTAACTTTGTAGCTTCTTGTGTTTTTTCATTTATTTTTTTAGTATTATTATTTACGTTTTTTTTGAGATCTGATTTTTCGCCCACGAGCTTCTGAGCATATTGGGTTCCTCTTTGAGCCATCCTTAATTGATCATCTTTTTCTAAAATTAATTCTTTATCAGTTTCTATTAAATCTTTTAGTCCTTTAATTTCATTTGTAAGTGTTTCTACTCTACTTGGTCCTACCGTAGGTACTACATAACTATAGATAGGACTTTTTTCATCCAGTTTTACTAAACCTTTTAATAATTTTTCTAATTCTTTATTTTTATTTTCAGATATTTTCAAACTATTTAAATCTATAAATATAGAATCAAAAGATTTTTGAACATTTATTTTAATATTATTAACATTTTCATCATACCACGCTTTAAACTTATTTAAAAATAATCGTTCAATATTGATAGTATCTTGACCTTTCTGTGTAAGGTTACCTGATTTTTCACCTTTTATAAATTTATCTAATTCATATTCTAAACGTTTCCGCTGTTTATCAGTTAATATAGGATTACCATCAGTAACTTCTTTCATCTTATCTAAAAATGTATCTATATCACCTGATTTTTTTCCTCCATACATTTCATAATTACTGTGTATTTCGTAATTACTGTGTATTTCGTAATTACCGCCATCATATTCTTTAGTTCCTATCGCCAATAAATATAATAATCCTTTTTCTATTTTTTTTTTATTTGATGACCCCGAATAGTTTGCTTCTATTAATTCTCTATCAAATCTAAAAAAATCTAATTCGGAATGTTTATCGGATATTCTTCCTCTATATTTTTTTATTGAAGATAACTCTTCATCTTTTTTTTCTAATTTTTTAGAAAATTCATCTAAATTTAAATTATACATTTCATCAATAGGAGTAACGCTATTACTTTTTTTTAATTTATTTAATCTATCTTTAAGTGAACTACCACCATCATATATAGTTACATCCATATAATCTACTATATATTATTTATCAGAATAATCCTTTAATATTCCATACATTTTGTGAATTTATGGAATATTATTAAAGAAATCTATTTTTAATAATATTCCAAACATTAGATGAATCTAATAAAGTTATATAGAAATCACCATTTTTTATCTGTTCATATTCACTATCAAACATAGTAGGACCTTTGACTAAATTATAAATTATTAGTGTTGCATTAGATTTTGTTATCTTTAATCTTCCTATTTCTTTCTGATTTTTAAACAATGAAATATAATTAAAATCAGATATACCACATAATACCCCTACTTCATCTGCTAAATTAAGTAATTGTAAGCATAGTGTAATATCTTTTTTCTTATCAGTAAATCTATTCACAAAATCTACTAATGATTCACGATTTGTCACTATGACATCTTTTTCTCTATGAGTATCAACAATAACTTCATTTATTTCATCAACAATAGAAACTACGCTACTTAACATATGGACACCGTCTTCTTTTAATGAACTCAATAATTTTAACATTTTATCAGATGTATCATCTATTTTTTCGTTATGTCTTTGAAGTAATTCTCTAAGTTCTATAAGTTTTCTGAACATACTTTGAAGTTTATGGGCCATTGTTTTATTAACTAGAGAACAAACTTTATCTGATAAACTAACAATATTAGTTTTATGAAGATGAATTAAAAATTTAATTCCTAATAATAAACTATTCGAACTAATTCCTTCTCCTGATATAAATACAATTAATTTTCCATCAATAATATCATAATCAATTATATCTCTTTTTGTAATTTTAGATTTTGTTGAGTATAGGATACCCATTGGAATATTTTGAATTTTTAAATCTCTTAAAAGTTTATCTACTTCAGCGGTTGGTATAGGTTTATCATAATTTTTATATTCAATCATAAATTCTAAATTATCATATTTAACTATCGCATCACCGGTTCTATCGGTTGAAGCTGTTTCAGTATATTCCAGAGAAGGAAACGTTTTTCTAAATATTTCACCCATAAGTATTTCACATAGTTTACCATTCTTAGAAGAATTACCACCTGTATTAAATAATTCAGTAATAGGTAAGATGGATTCTTTTAATTCTTTAAAACCTGGATATTCACATAAAATATTTTCAGGTGTCCTACATTTAGTAAGTAAAAATCCATTATGAATTAAAGTTTTGAGTTGTTCTAATGGATTTTCAGAAAGAAGTAAATAATTAGTAATTTCTTTATCATTTAGTGTAAAATTTAAACATTTAGATTCATTCTCTAAATTAATATTAACAAATGTAGTACCAGTAGAATCCATCGTGTAAGTTTAATTAATTAATTATATTATAATGTGTTTAAGTAAAAATATAAAAATAAAATAATTATAGTAGTATATATGGCAGATTATTCAGTAGATGCCTTAAATTGTGATAAATGTAAACTACATACCCCAACTGACCCCAGTCAGGTTGAAAATAATGGACTACTTAGTTTAAAAATTAAAGAATGTAATGATATAGATGATTGTTTATGGATCCCTAAAAATAATGATTTAAAAGGTGAATGTTCACATAAATGTAAAGCACGTTTAACTAAAGGTGAATGTAATCAATATCAAGAATGGAATAAATCAGAATTAAGTCCTGTTATATATGATTTTAGTGGAAATGATAACGAATGTATATGGCATCCTAATGAATATGCTATGGATGATACTCATAATTCTAAAGAAGGTATTTGTAGAGCAAAAAATAGTCAATGTTTTGACCCTGTACCAGCGGGTGGGTGTGCACCAGGTACAAGTCCGACAACATTTAAAGAGGGAGAATTCTGTGCTCCTCCCTTAGATACAATAGGTGATACATTAGGCGAAGTATATTGTGGATATTATTATAGTGGTCATGATAACAAATGTTTTAACTATACAGAAGTTAATTGTACATCTGAAGGTGGTGATAAATGTGAATTATATACTGATCCTAGAATCTATGAATTTAGTGATGAAGAACCTATAAATAAAGGTTTTTGTGTATCAGATGGTAAAATACAATATGATTTAGAAACTGGCGAAGAACTTGGTTTAATTAAAACCGATGAAGAATGTTCTCAAATAAAAGAAGCAGAAAATTGTATTAATCAATTGGGTAACGGTTGTTTATGGGAACCTATTAGACAATATTGTATTCCAAAAGTTCCACAAGATGGTAATATTACTGATATGTTAAATTCATGTAAACCTATAGATGGACACTTACCAGGTAATTATGATTTAAATTTATTAGAAGAAGAAGGAATTAATGTATCAGAATATCGTGATAGAGATAATAAAAAATTTCCATATTATACTTCTAAATATTTATGCGATGTATGTAGTATAAGAGATATTGATTTAGATAATATGTATGATTTGAATGTAAAAGCACAACCACCAGATCCAGAACAACCAACAGATCCAGGACAACCAACTGACCCAGGAGCAGTTGTCTCACCAACTTCTCAAGAGCGTAAAAATGCTGAAGATATGTTAAATTACTATATGTTAAAAGATTATGTATTTTTTGATCTTAAATTTGAAACTATAACTAGATCAGGTAGTCCCAACCCCATAAACCCTAAAGACTATTGTGAAAAAGAAATAGATGATACATATGATGTATTTAATCCATGTACATGGTTAAACGATGATTCAGATGGAGGAAAAGGTGGAAAATGTATAAGTAAATGTTCACAACATTCTCCTGTAGATAATACTGTTGTAACTGCAAGAGATTTAAAGAATTATAAAGATCAATGTATTTCGGATAGATGGTTTCCAGAAGAAAATGTTAGGGATATCGAGTTTCCCAATTTAAATAGAGGTTCAGAAGATTCTGAAGATTATTTTAATGATAGATATTGTACTTGGGATGGTTTTGAATGTCATAATTCAATACCATGTAAATTTGCACAACAAACTAGATGTGAAGATTTAGGATATGACTGGTACGAAGGAAGTGCATTAGATATGATGGAAAATCCAGGTGATATAGGTATTCCATTAGATTTATCTTCATCATATCCCATCCTTAGAAAAGGTGATGGAAAACCAGTTGAAGGTGATATGGAAGGTGTTTGCATTTATCCTAATGTAGAAGCACCCTTTGTATCACATCCAGCTGATTATATAGTTAATCCAGATTATGTTGGAGAACAAGTAATTATGATTAAATGGAGGGAATATGGAACAGGGTGGTGGCTGGATATGTCATGTATGAGAAAATTAAAAAATTTAAATGAATTACTAAATAGTGGAGAAAATCGCGGGGTTAATAATACAGATAACTATTTCTTAGGTGAAAATGTAGCCCTTATACCATTTAAAATAAAACAAGCGGATAAATGTGGTGATATTATGATGAGTATTAACAATGCTCTACAAAGTTATCAGTATTTTGTTTATAATGGTGAATGGGTTATGCATGCTGAAGATTTAGTAGAAGCGATTGAACGTTCTTATGATTCTAGTATAGATGAACCAGATAATGTTGATACAACTACAGATAATCTTGATCCAACTAGTAAATATATAAGAAATTATGGTTATATGTATTATACATCAAAATCTATAGATGAAAATTTTAATGAAGTAGATGAAAGAAAAATATTGAATGCTATTTATGATTTAAGAGGTTCTATCAATATTTTACCAGTTATAGATGGTAAATGTGTTTTACAAATAAAGAGTTTTAATATAGATTCTAATACTGGTTCTATGAAATTGGAGGTCAGAGGCGATACACATTTTCAATTTGTTGAATTTATAGGAACTGAAATATTCTCTAATGATATAGAAGCTACAACATTAGATAGTAAATTAACTTTGACTGTATTGTCTAAATATAAATTTGATGAAGATGATGGAGGGATCCACATAGGCGATGATGTTCCACATTCATATCTCCCAGAAAATATAGTTCAAGGATATGGAACTCTTTATGAAAATAAATTTGTTGAAAATATAAATATAGATAATTATAAACCTCCGGATTACCTTAAAAAAGGTCCATATCCTCCAGCATCCATTACTGACATCCCCTTTCCTTATAATTTTGTGGGACGTATTAAAAGTGATGTAATCGGTCAGATAAATTTACAGATTATAGCAATGGAATACTTTTATAAAAATGATACACATTCACAAGCTGAACTAAATAATTGGGCAGCATATAGAATATATAAAAATAATAACATATTTTCACAACCTATTCCAGAGATTAAAGATGAATTGTATAAATTGTTGTATGATGACCCCGATGGGAGTGGTAATAGTAAATTATGTGGTGGATCAATAGAAAGTTGGAAAATTATTTCTAATAATATGCTCAGCAAGCGACCGGATGGTGGCGGATACACTGGAGTAGAGCATAGAGTTATACCAACATATCAAAGCGTTAAATTAAGAAATGTTAATGGATTGATAAAAATGATGGCTAGATATTTAGATGAACCAACTACTACAAGTGTGGGAAGTCTGGTGGGAGAATATTTTATCCCAGAAATTAATGATAACATAGATACAAACGCAAATACAACGATAAAACAATATTCAGATTCATATCAACAAACAGATATTACTAAAGCAGTTTTATGGTCTATTACTAGAAACATACCCCCCTTCTGGGGAAATTTATATTATGAAAGAGGTTCGCTTGATGAGGATGGTTTTAATGAAAATGATTTATATTTTAAATCATGTGGTAATTTTAATATAATCCCAAAAGGTTCTAATGATAAAACTATATATAAAGCACAATTTAAAGAAAGTATTAGAGATAATACGTTAATTAGACCATTTGCTGATTTAGATGTTTCTAATAATTACATTAAATGGAAGAATTTAATGAGTTACACCGGTGGTAATAGGCGTGCTATCCAAATATCTAGGAATGTTATAAATGAAAATTTTAATCAATATTTTTCAAATAATGATGAATACTCATCATATTTATACCTGGGCACCGATAGTCGTCCCGACGGTAACACCTATTTACCTATAACTAGAAGAGATTTGGTAGATTATGTAACAGATTTACTACCATTAATAGCTTTATCTAAAAAAGAATATATTTTAAGATCATTATATGATTGGACAATACCTACATATTTACCTGTTGCAGATGAATGTACCGGAATTACTACTGAACCTACAGATGAATGGTTTAATCAAACTATTATGCCTGCTATTGAGCCACTATCCATAAAAGAAGCATATGATCATGCTAATAATTATAGTAATTTTGAATCATATTTTACTCATCCGGAATATAGACGCCTCCTGGATTCTGAAAAATCTTCTGATCCAGAAGGAAATGGTAACTGGTACCGTAGGGGATGTAGGACGAGGCCTAGTTCTCACACGGGGACATGGCAAATGATTATTCAGAATTCAATATGTAATTTGCCGATAAATAGTTGTTCATTAAGACAATATTTTTCAGATGATAATTCACTACGGGAATATGGATACGGTTCAGGTGGGGGTTGGTATCCTGGGACGAGTACTCTGCCGAATCACGCCTATTACACACCACTAGATGAAAATGTTACGATAAATTCAAAACCGGCTTATTGGGGTTGGATTAATGATTGGTCAGGTATCTCGCCCCACGGGTGGTCTTGTGGTAGTTATCAAAACGGGTATTTCATAAATGATCAAATTGATGGTCTGGATGACGATAAAGTCATAGACAACTCGGACCTGACTAACATGGCACGCGGTTATTATAAAAAATATCTAACGGATGACATAAAGGCATGTTGTGGAGTGGAAAAAAAATCAAATTGTAATAGAATACCTATATATATTAATGAAGGAGACAGTCCTGATGATGTAGAATTACAAGTGGGGTCATACCACGGAACAATTCCACTAAGAAATATCAATTCAAAAACAGATATACAACCTAGACATTTATTTAACCCTTTCTCATACAATTTTATCGGTGAATCCCCCATAGATGGAAATTTCATTGCTAATATTACTCGTAATACGCCTAGTAGGCTTAATGGTGAGACAGAGTGGCATCATTCTTCGCTCCCTTCAACCTCACTACCTGACTACTATAAAAATGAATCTGTTAATCCTGAATTCAGTGATAATCGTAACTATTATTGGAAAAATAATAATGCTAAAGATATATATAAATTAACACGTTTACCAGATTATTATGCTATTGATGATGGACCACATAATCATGATATAGATGATTATTATGGGGTAGGAACTTTAAGTGATATGTATTGGACGCTCCAAGATGCGCCGAACAACTACAAAATCACCTACACCGCCTCTGAACCCCCGTCTGTCCATAATAATCTTTATTATGATGATGATAGTTTACTAAATTGGTGTTTAATTGATGGTCCAGACCCATCACCTGATGAACCACTACCGAATACTAATGGTATTTTGTATGGAAAATGGGCATTTGCCCAAGGTGAAGATCGAAGTAATATATCTCGTCAAGATCAACCAGAAATATTTGATAAAAGTATAAATAGTAATGCTTACAAGTTTCCAGGTATATGCGAACCTTGGAGGATTAAATTAAAATCTGATGGAAATCCTACTTATTCAGATGATGTAATTAAATGGACAGATTATAATGACGTTGGTAATGCCGTTGGTAGTAATAAAATTTTAAAATTGCCAGATAATTTTTCTAATGGTATTCCTGGTACTGGACTTGATCAACTTTGGTCAGTTGAAGTTGATATTGATGATGATATCGTGGTGGATGTTAATATAACCAATAATGGCTTATTTAGTGGTGACTGGTCTAAATCATATACAGATTTTATTACTGATAATGTTCCTACATTATCTCCTTCCACTACAGGTGGTCCTAATGTTTTAATAGATTCTAATGATAGTAATAATAATAAATTTTATCACATGATTTATCCAATGTCTATCAATTATGCTAGACCCAGAGAAAAATTTATATATGTAGATATTACTCCAAATAATGATATATTTAAGGAAACTGATAAAAATATAAATATTTATTATTTTGAAAGAGATGATAGTGATATTGCAGTCAACCCGGTGAATCCCGCGAATATATATAGTGATATTCAAAATATTAAAGAATCATTAATAAATAGATATGATTTAGGTGGTGATATAGGAAAATATTTTTGGTTACAACCAGGATTAACAGGAACAATACCTCAGACTAATTTACCAGGGACAGAATTTAATGGAACAAAAGGAGATGGTGATGGTCAAGAAGCAGTTATATTGGGATTTAATGGAAATTCTATACCAACAACAACTATTACAAATGATGATAAGGGAATAAGAGCTAATAATCACTTTATTTATTATTATTATGTTTATAAATTATTTGAAGGGGATCTAATTAGTGGCGGGGGGTCTCGCCCAGCAGATTCGCAGGATAAAAGGTTGTTAAATATAGATGTCCATAATATACCAATGCCATATTCTTTCGCCGATGAAATATTTAAATATGATGTAAATAGTATAAAGGGACTTAAACATAGTCATTCTAATACTACGCATACTCAAAAATCTCCATTATTAGATGAACAAACAAGTCTTGTAACATTAAATCCTCCATCTGAATCATCTTTTAATTTTATATTTTATAGAAAGGATAAAATTGAAGTTGATTACTATGGTTCTAGATTACCTCCACAATCATCAAGGACTAAATCAATTGACTATAAATTATTTGGAACAGGATTTGAAAGTGGGGCATGGTCCACTGGTGATGCGTTGGTTGATCCAAACCTGCCTCGCATTGTTCCTGCCAGTTTCTGGCTCATGTCACCGGGCGCTATTATACAATTACCTAATCATATTCCTGATGCAGTAAAATATTTTAATGTAGGAATGGTATTTGACTCATATACTTCAAGTGAATTATCTTCTGGTGAAAAAATTATTTGTGAAGACCTCATTAAAAGTAAGTTATCTAGGTGTGGTAATCCAAATAATTGGACAAGTAGTAATAAATCAGGATGTGTAGAATGTTTTGACGCTGATTCAGGAACATTTGGGGGTTTATGTGAAAAATATCCAGAATTAATATCTGGATCTGATGAACAACCAATAGACCCTGGATCGGATGCCAATATTAGTGAAGTATTAGCTGGAGGTGAATTCGGTGATATATCTAAAAGATTAGGTGTATGTGGTGTATTAAGTTTAAATAATACTAATGAGACTGAAACACCCTGGGATTTTATAGATGTTACACATGAACCCGAAGATTATGGTGCGGGGTTACCTGATAAAAGTCCGTATAGTGAAGAAAGGGGTTGTGATAACCTTCCTCAAGGAGATAATCCTATAACTCTAGAAAATATAGATTTTATACCATTATTCCATGCTGGAACAGATATAGATTTGCCTGATTATGATACAAAATTTTTCAAATCTGTTAGAAATGATGTTTCTGATATATTTGAAGCGGGTGGGAGTGATAATATTCCATATGGTTGTATTAGGAAAGATTTATCATTAATAGATAATGATAAAATAAAATTAAGTTGTAATACAAACTTATCTTCACGAGTAGAAAGAGATAAACATGTTCTCATTAATTTCATAATAGAACACACTGGTGAATTAGATATAAGCGATAGAACCAAATTAGCTATAATGACAAATGAAGAATTATTAAATAAAGCATTAGAGTTAAATATAGATATTGGTGTTATTAATGAATATACTAGACCTAAAGTTTATAAGAAGTTAAGAGATGTTAAAATAGATAATATTTGTGAAAAATCCGGTAATTATTGTGATGAGGACAATGATTGTGAAGTTGGTGAAAAATGTGGTAGATATGAACAATGGAATGATCTTCAAAAATATTATTATAATATAGATAATGAAGGGTCAAAATCAAAAGATTTTACTATGAGAAAAGAGTGGTATATGGGTGGGTGTGGTATAGATTTAAATTACAGTGATAGTTCATCTGGTGAATCTATTTGTAAAGATAAATATCCAGGATTATGTGAAAAGAATATTGATAAATGTTCATCTGATAATAAAGCTGTAAGAGAAGCTATTATGCTAGATTGCCCAGAAACTTGTCAAGTTCAATATACAGATTTTGATAGATATAAAACAAATCAGATTGGAGAGTTATCTATATGCACAGCGAGAGGTAGATGTAAATGGTCGCATGATACAGATACATCTAATCTACTACCACCCTGTGAAGAGCATACTACTAGAGAAATGGGTTCTGTTGAAAAATGTAGGAAGTATAATTTAGGTCCAAGTGAAGGAGGACCTAATTCTGGATCTTGTAATCTGGATGAATATCCACAAACATTAGCATCACCAATTTGTGCTGAACAACGTTGTACTAGTATGCAGGGTTGTCAATTTACAAAACCTAAATCACGCTATTGTAGAGTTGAAAGTTATGTAGATGATAGAATCGTTAATGAAGAAGATTGTCCTGGTGGGAGTAGATGGATAGGTGCATCTACAGGTGGGCAGTGTATTATGCCTTATAAAGAATTTTATGATTCTGATTTACAAGATTTTGAACAAGATTGTTCTATATTAGGCGGAACGATAATAGATGGGCAAGAACAATCTTGTGAATATATACCAGATTTACCTTATACTGGGGAAGATCCATGCACACATCTAGTAGACCTAGATGATTTAACTGAAGATGAAATGAGGTTATATTTTTATTCAACTACCGGTGGAAGTATATATATAGATAAAATAACACCCGAAAAATTAGATGGAGATGAAAAAGAACACCCCGATTATATTAAAATAACATTGAATCAAAGAATATCTATTGCTAATATTACAGATTTTGATAGTATAGGATTAACACAATTTCCTAAAGATAAATATATATTTATTGACAATAATACAAATGATAATAATGCTATATGTTCACAATATTTATTAGGGAAATCTAAAATTGTTAAAATAAATAATTTCGGTCCAGGAACAGATAATACAGAAATAATAATAGGAGGTCCAAATAAAGCATACATATTACCCAGATATACAGAAGATGGTGTAGGCTATTCTATAGGAGATATAGATATAGGAGGGTCTAATTCTTGTGAATTTAGAGGTATATATGATTTAGATGGTTATTTTACGAATAATGAAGATAGAACTACAGGGAATGCGGACCAAAGGAAAGCTGATGCCTGTTACAATAATCCTAGGGGCGCATGTAATTATGAAAAATCTGGAGATTGTGTAAGTTGTGCCCTATACAAAGATGAAGTTAGTTGTTTTGGTAATAATGATCCACAAGAATATTCGCGATGTGGGTGGGGATCAATAAAAGACATGTGTGAAGTGATTGGGGAAATGAATGAATGTAAAAAAATGCATATCGATGGATGCGAGTGGGATCCAGCAAAAGAAAAATGTTCATTAAATAAATTAACAGATGATGATGGTAATCCTTTAGTAGATAAAGTTGGATGTGTTAAATGTAATGATATGAAACACATGAATACATGTAATTCTATGAAAAATTGTTTTTGGGATAGATTAACAAATACTGATGGTGATAATATAGGTGAGTGTAGAGCGTGTTCTAGTATTGGTGATACTAATAATGGTATTAATGTGGATGGATTATCTGATGACCCTATAAATATGTGTAATGAAATACAACTTACAGAAGGTCAGTGTGAATTTAGAAACCCAGAAAACAGAGTATCTGGTATAGTTTCAGAATTAAACATATTTGATACAGATGATTCAGGTAATAATACAGTTACCGGTAAAATATTAAATTTATGGAATATTATTATTAATGATTTAAATCCATTTGGTGATAGTGATGGTGGCAGTTATGGTGATAATGATAATGATAATGAATGTGAAACTAACCCTAGTTCCTGTAAATGTAGTCCAACCAGATTATATCCAGTATTCCCTGATTGGATTATTCACAATTTAATATTTTTATTAATATTTGGTCCATTTATAATATATTTTGTTTATGCATGGTATAAAGTATTATTAAGTCCAGGTGTATTTGAAACTAAATTAATTAAATTAGACGAAAAAAAGAGTTCATTAAATATTAAGAATAATTGGGAATCAGTAAAAAAATTATCTAAGGATGGAGCTATTTCATTTCGCGATTCAATATCTAAGGTTTATGGTGATATAAAAGAAAAAAAATTATTGAAAAAAGCATCAATAGAAGAGATGCTAGGGGGTGCTAATATAGATAAGCCTAAAATAGGACAACGTTATAAAACAGAGGGATATAAAGGTGAATTTAACTTTTTGGATATTTTCAAAAAAGAAAATAAATTTACAGTTGAAAAGAATGATGGATTATATACTTTTGATAACAAAGGTTTTTTTGAAGGATTACTAGATATTTTCATTAGTAATGAAGGGTTTAAAGAATCACTTAAATCTTTTATCAATCCAATATTATACGAAAAAGGTTCTGGTAAATTTAAAGCACAATTTCATAATTTATTCCCTTCAACAAATCATGGCACAGAATTAATGTGTGCCCCAATAAGGGATATTAAGAATCTAAAAGGTACAGAATATTTACATTTATTATTATATTTACCAACGTTTTTAATGAATCCGGTGATGTTTTTCAAAATATTATTTATGATTATATCATTACCATTTACATTACTTCAGTTATTAACACATAATGTTAGATTATCAATCCCTAAACGGGTAGCAGGATTAATATCATGGGCAGGGGGGAAGTTATTTTCATATATACCCATGGTGGCGACTAAGGGGATTCCCGGTGCTGTTGGCGCTTTTGTTATGTTTCTAGTTGTGTTGATACTTTACTGTTTATCTGTAGTTAGTTTAGTATATATAGCAATATATATATCAAAAATAGGATATGACACATTAAAAAAATTATTAGAGAATTCTATAAATCCTAATAAAAATTATGTAGATCCAGTAGATGGTGTAACGCATAAACATAGTGATGGTACAATTTATCCAGCTGCGGCAGTTTGGCCCAAAAGATGGTTCCGCGAAGAATGGGATGATATGATAAAAGATCCTATATCAGAT
>Ga0163109_10002439_pt1 | contig 14501 bp, 13 predicted proteins | sample CRUFie1St13metaG_FD_108704 | JGI IMG/M metagenome (GOLD analysis project Ga0163109, IMG submission 108704) | Marine microbial communities from the Costa Rica Dome - CRUD Field 142mm St13 metaG | ecosystem: Environmental > Aquatic > Marine > Oceanic > Photic zone | place: Costa Rica: the Eastern... | reverse complement strand
GTCTCTAATTTCTGGCTGTCGATCTGATGGTGTAGGCCAGCTCTGAGAGCGGCCGAGCCGAGCCTCACAAGCAGCCGCCACTGCCGAAAGTTCATTAATCACTCCCGTGGTTGGTCAGCAAATTCTCCAACCTACTTGTTATGTCATCGATTCGATCTCTTAGGAGAGACAGCTCGCTATAGAAAGACTCTGAATCCTGGTTGCTTGAAAAAACGCCATGTGCTTGAGGCATCAACCCTTCGATAAAAAGATCTTTAAATTTAAGACTGAAACGTGACAACTCCTCACCCGCAGAGAGGGGGCTGCCAAAACGCTTTCCTGTTAAAACGAAAGGCAGGCTCTCGATTAGTTCTACCGGCAAGAGGCTCACGAGAGTTAAAACGGAAAGTAAAGCAGACTCATTCCCATCAATTGTTACGGACTTGGCGGTTTTGCCGGTTACGAATGTTTCGAGGAGATCTAGACTTTTGCCGCTCAAAATAACGTTTGGCTTTGTAGATGAGCTTTCTGTTATGTGCACGCTCAAGCCCTGGAAATGAAGTTGAAAAGGTCTTTTCGTCTCATCAATAAGAATCTCAATACGCTGCCCTTCAAGTTTCTCTAGATGTTCCTCAGCCTCTGGAATCGTGGCTAGAAGATAATTGATAGGATCCTCGATAAAAAGCTTGAAACCAGTCATCTAAAAAGGATCCAAGTTAGCGATCGTTAATCGGTTTGGTGCCTTTATGGATGGCGGCGACTCCGCCAAGCAAATCTGTATAAAAACAACTCACGTAGCCAGTATCTCGAAACATTTCCACCAGAGCTTCCTGACTCAGATGCACCTCGATCGAGTCGTTAAGGTAAGTATATGACGTCTTGTCCCCTGTTATAAACTCCCCAAGTTTTGGCCATAAACTGCGGTATTGAGCATACAAGTTCTTGAGAGGCTGAGCTTTGGGTTTCGTAAATTCTAGAATAGTCACTGAGCCGCCAGGTTTGAGGATTCGCCTCATTTCACTTAAAGCTTGATATTGGTTGGTAAAATTTCTGAACCCGAAGGATAAAGTTATTTTATCGAATGTGTCTGCACGAAAAGGTAACTCCTCCGCGGTGCAGATGCATGTAGACACGTTACAGGCGCCTGCGTCTAATAATCGATTTCTGCCTATCTCAATCATTTGCAGATTAGGGTCCGCGAGTGTTATGTGACCCGTATTTCCAACTGTTCGATAAATTAAATCCGCTACGTCACCAGTTCCTCCAGCCAGATCGAGAATTTGATCGCCGGAATTGATACCCGATACCTCTACTAACATGCGCTTAAATAATCGGTGGGTTCCCAGGGACATTAGGTCGTTCATTAGGTCGTACTCTCTAGCGACATTAGTGAATACGGTGTTCACCCGGTGTCGTTTCGTGCTAGCACTTACCTTTTCAAAACCGAAGCTAAATTCTTCCGAGCAGTTTTCTTCCTGACTTTCTTTGCTGTTAGGTCTGGCGTTCGAGCCAGAACTTAAGTCGTTTTTCATGGTTGGTTAGGGTTCCAGTGTTTCACTTCAAGCCTAGGTAGCCTTGACTCGTTTATATCTTCGAGTTCTTTTAGGTATTCTTGCCAGTATTTCTCTTGGTTTTTAGCAAGGTCGTAAAGGTATTCCCATACGAATATTCCGGTATCGTGTCCATCATCAAAATTAAGACGAATGCCATAATTGCCCGTATGGTTTATATCTTTGATTCGCACATCTTTTTTTCCTGATTGAGGTTTTCTTCTCTGGCCATTGCGACCTCTCGTATCGGCGGAAGGAGAGCGGACCCGGAGAAGCTCGATTGGCAAGGAATAAACTTCATCTACCCACTCAATCTCGAGTGCGTTTTCAAGCTTCTTATACGAGATTTTGGTCGGTGCTCTAGCCACTTAAAGAATAAAGCGTGAAAGATCGTCTTTTTTAGAAATATCTTCAAGTTGCTCGTCTACATAGAGCGAGTCAATTTCCAATACGTTCCCGTTCTTCTCATCGCATTCGTATGAGATCGATTCAAGAAGCTTCTCCATTATTGTGTGCAGGCGTCTAGCGCCTATATTCTCGATCTGGCTGTTGAACTCTTGTGCGAGGGCTGCGATTCGTTTGACCGCGCAGGGTTTAAATTCGACCTTTATACCTTCAACGGCGAGCAATTGTTCATATTGCCGACACAAACTATTTTTTGGTTCGATGAGTATTCGCTCGAATTCTTGTTTTCCGAGAGGGCTTAGCTCAACTCGGACTGGGAGTCTGCCCTGCAATTCGGGTGCGAGGTCAGACGGCTTTGCTAAATGAAAAGCTCCTGATGCAATAAATAAAATATGGTCCGTTCGAACCACCCCATATTTGGTTGACACAGAGCAACCTTCGATCAGTGGAAGGAGATCTCTCTGAACGCCTTCTCGAGAAATTCCTGCAGTTTGCGATTCATTGGTCTGAGCGACTTTATCTAATTCGTCGATGAAAACGATGCCAGTTTGTTCCGTAATTCTGAGAGCTTGTTGTTTCGTCTGCTCTTCATCCAAAAGTTTCGTGGCCTCTTCATCCTTTATTTTCTCAAAAGCTCGGGCAACGGTCATTTTTGCCTTCCTCGGTTTACCGAAGTTGGTGGAGCTGAACATTTGTTGCAGTTGGCTGGTCATTTCCTCCAGTCCAGGTGGGGCCATAATTTCAACCCCTAAAGCGGTGTCGCTCAATTCGACCTCAACTTCTTTTTCGTTGAGAGTGCCCTCTCGGAGCTTTTTCCTAAAAACTTGCCTGCTTGATGATTCTTCTCCTTCGCTCTGCTCCATAGCCTGTGAGCCTGGTATAAGAGCATCTAGAATTCTTTCCTCAGCGAGCTCTATGATTGAGTTCTCTGCCTCACGAACTTTTTCTGCGCGAACTAGTCTGAAAGCTGCCTCCACTAGATCACGCACAATTGACTCAACGTCTCTTCCCACATAGCCCACTTCAGTGAATTTGGTTGCGTCTACTTTGACGAAGGGGGCTTTCGCTAGTTTCGCCAGTTTTCGAGCAAGTTCGGTTTTACCTACACCTGTCGGACCAACCATCAGTATGTTTTTGGGTTGAATTTCTGCTTGCATCTCCTCCGGCAGTTGCATTCTGCGCCAACGGTTTCTCAGAGCAATAGCAAGCGCTACCTTTGCCGATCTTTGCCCGATAATGTGTTTGTCTAATTCCTCAACGATTTGTTGGGGTCTTTGGACTTCTATAAATCCATTGGTTTCTGTTGTCCCAATCATTTGTTGCTCAGCTTATGCAAGAGTTTTAATTGTGAAATTTTCATTGGTGTAGATGCAGATGCTAGCAGCGATTTTCATTGATTTTTCCACAATTTCGACCGCACTAAGTTGGGTTTCATTAATAAGAGCATTGGCAGCCGAACGGGCGTAGCCAGCGCCGGAGCCTATAGCGATCGCATTTTCGCCGGGCTCGATAACATCTCCACTGCCACTGAGAAGCAATGTTTCGTTTTTATCGGCCACTATCATCATAGCCTCTAGTCGTCGTAAAGCTCTGTCCGTCCTCCATTCTTTTGCCAATTCGACCGCTGCCCGAGCTAATTTGCCATCATTTTTTTCGAGGAAATTTTCAAATTTCTCAAAAAGTGTGAAGGCGTCCGCCGTACTCCCTGCGAAGCCAGCTAGCACTTTTTCACCAAATAGTGTCCGAACTTTGACCGTATTTGCTTTCATGATCTCATCGCCCAGAGTAACTTGTCCGTCTCCGCCCATTGCAAGTCCCGTTTCAGTTCTAACACTGAGGATTGTTGTTCCATGAAAAGAATTCATTTTTCTTATTCTCAAATAACTTTTTTGTTGGCTCAGTTTGTTTTTGTTTCTTTTAAGAGGATGGCTGCGAGGTTTTTCTCTCTCAGTTTTGTCATAGCCCTATCAGCTTCAACTTTTCGGTCGAAGGGCCCAATAAGGACCCGATACCAGTTTTCTCCGTTGATATTAGAACGCTTAGTTGTCGCCTCCAGACCAGCGAGTAAGAGCTCAGCTCTGAGTTGATCTGCTTTTCCCTTCTCTGACATCGAGGCAGCTTGAATTCTGTATGTCTGAGAGAGCTGTGTTGCTGCCTTGGGTGTGCTGTAAAGACCAGCATCTCCCTCTATCTTGTTTGATTTCAGTTTTTTGTCGAAATCGAAACTATCATTCTCGTAAATGATCTCAGGGACGGATGTTCCTTTTTGAGTCACGAGCTCCATGAAATTCTCAGAAGTAGTTGTTCCGAGAAAATAGAAGCCAAGAACAGATAAGAATATTCCAAAACAACTCCCCCAGAAAAAATCCCTTAGTCTTCTAGTTTCTGGTAGGGAGTTCTTCTTCCTTTTTAACTTAGGTTTTTGCTTTGTGCTTTTCGTCCCAGCCTGCTTGGCGAAGTCTCTTGGCATCTTTAGCTTCCTAGTTTTTCAATATAATAACACTGCATCAAGATGTTGATTACACAGCATCTTGAGGATCCATGTCGATCGTCCACTTAATGTTCTTTTGAGAGGATGATGGCACCCATTGCCAGAGGGAATCACGCAAATCTTTAGCGTCCTCCGCAAGAACAATTAACTGAAACCTGTATCGATTGTCGATCCTGCCAAGAGGTGCTTTTAGTGGCCCAAAAATCTCTAGGCTTTTCTTTTCCGCAGGGATGATAGAAAGGATTTTTTCTCGGTAGAGTTCGAGAAATTTTTGGGCCGCTCTTTGGTCTGAAGATTCCGATCGAATGATAGCCAATCTTCTAAAGGGTGGAAGCTTTGCTCGCAACCGGGTAACTAATTCTTGTTCAGCAAAATTTGAATAACCCTTCTCGACCAGGAGGCGCAGGTTCGGGTTGTTCGGTTGATAACTTTGTATAAGAACCTTGCCTGGGGCTTTCCCTCTTCCTGCTCGACCAGCGACCTGCACTAGTGTTTGTGCCGTCCGTTCAGGAGCTTTAAAGTCTGGGCTCAACATTCCTGCATCAGCATTAATCACACCGACTAACGTAACTGAGGGAAAATGATGTCCCTTTGCTAACATTTGCGTACCTATCAATACGAGTGGCTTGTCTTCTTCGATAGCCCCTAACAAAGATGACAAAGACTTGAGTGATTTCGAGGAATCTCGATCGATCCTTACAACACCAGTGTCGGAGAATAATCTTTCGATCGCAAGTTCTATTCTCTGCGTTCCCACGCCTAAAGGAATCAGCTTGTTGGAATTACACTTGATGCATTCTGTTGGAGCTGGGTAAGTCCTCTCACAGGAGTGACACGCAAGTTGTTTTGGCGAATGATGGAGTATTAGCTTGGTATCACAGTCCGCGCACAGAAATTGATACCCGCATTTTTTGCAAATCAAAGAAGGCGAAAAACCCCTGCGATTTATGTAAAGCAAAGCTTGCTGCCTTTTCTCGATACAGACTCGTATCGCCTTGATCAGAGAATGTGATAGACCATCGATTTGATTCTCTTTGCGCATATCCAATACCTCGATTTTGGGTAAGTTGGCTGGCCCAAATCGACGCCTCATCGATAGCAGGATGTAGCGACCAAGTTTCTGATTTTGAATAGATTCAAGGGATGGCGTTGCTGAACCCAACACTAGCGGTATACCAAGATCCTTAGAGCGTTTTACGGCAAGGTCTCTAGCCGAATACTTGAGGCCTTCACTTTGTTTATAGGATGTATCATGTTCCTCGTCGACAATGATGAGTTGTAAATTGGAGAACGGAGTAAGTATTGATGACCGCGTTCCTAATACAACTCGCGAAACACCGTTTTTGCACTTGATCCACTCATCTAGTTTTTGCTTTGGGGGTAGTGAAGAATGCAAGATTCCGCAGTCGCCAAACCTATCCTTGAATCTTTGCAGGTTTTGAGGAGTAAGATTGATCTCCGGAACCAAGATCAGAGCTTGACCATTATTTTTTGCGATAGCGCGCTCTATTGTCTGTAAATAGACCTCTGTCTTTCCGCTACCAGTAATTCCCTCCAGTAAAAATGTCTGATGAGTACCTAAGGAATAGGAGATTGTATCTATAGCTAATTGTTGTTCTTGCGTCGGTTTAGGCTGAACTATTTGACTCAAATAATCTGCTTCTGTCGCTGCTTGGCAGATTATTTCTTTCCGCTCCAGAGTTTTGATTGTCTCCCTACTAAATCCCTCCTGCAGCAGCCTCTCAGTTGATGCGCGAGGATTTTCTTTAATATATTGGAACAATTCAGTCTGCGAGTGCGCTCTTTTATTTTCGAAGCTAGGATCTTTCAGTTCCCAGAGATTTGAATCGGACATTCTAAGTGGCTTCCCCTTCCTTAAAAATGAGGGAAGCATCGAAAACAGCACCTCGCCCAGGGGATAAATGTAATACTGGCTGATCCAATGGGCGAAACTCATCATTTTGGGAGATATGACTGGCTCAGTATCTAGAATTTTACTAATGCTTTTCAGGTCGGTTCGTTTTGACATTATTTGCGCCTGAATACAAATCCCGATTTCCTCACGAGACTTTCCAAATGGAACAGCAACTCTACCTCCAATGCATGGAGTCTCTTGTGCGGGATTAATTGAATATTCGTATGTCGAGTAAATCGGTCTCGGCACGGCTACCTTTATTACTGGAGTTACTGTCATGTTTTTATTCTAGGCCTTGTGGAGTAGCGTTAATAGTTACTCTCATGATTTTTCAAAAATCTTTCCTCAGGACCCTTTTTTGTTATGCTTTCGCCCCCAAAAATGCTCCTGATAGAAGTTTAGAATGAGGCAAGATTTGCACCCGGAATACACTGAGGTAAGCGCAAAATGGAGCTGCGGCATTGTTTTGACAATCAACTCTGTCCTACAAGAGGGCATAAGCATCGACGTTTGCTCTCGTTGTCATCCCTTTTATACCGGGAAACAGAAAAGTCTCGATGCCGGTGGCAGGGTTGAACGTTACAGAAAACGATTTGGCTCATCGGTAAAAACAATGGAAGTGGGTGGTAGTTAAAAATTGCAGCTAGCGCACCCACTTTACAGACTTTCTTTCATTCCCAGACGCAAAAGTATTTGGCAGTTAAGAAGACTTTTGACGGTTCTAATATTGATGAGCTTTCTGCCGTTGTCTCTGCGGGCGGGACCCGGAGCTGAAATATACAATGAACTTCTAGAGAAAGACTTAATTTACCCCGACCCAGAATGGCAGACCTATGTGTCAGAACTTGGGGAGCGACTGCTAAATTCAATCGAAGGGGTCGAACAAACTTACACCTTCACCGTTGTGGATCAGTCATTGGTTAATGCTTGGGCAACTCCTGACGCTTATATTTTTGTGACAAGAGGCATCCTATCTTTCTTATCAACCGAAGATGAGTTGGCTGCTGTTCTCGGCCACGAGATCGGCCATGTTGTAGGAAAGCATTCAAAGCGATCAGTTAGCAATAAAAGACTAGGGACCGCATTAGGTCTTCTTGGTGCTTTGGCAACCGGTTCAGGTTCGACAATTACCCTTGCCAATTCGCTTACCAGCGCATCGATTGCGAGCTATGGTCGTCAATATGAACTTGAAGCAGATCAATTTGGTGCGAGTCTGTTAAATAAGGCCGGGTACGACCCGATGGCCGCTCTAAACGCAATCATGGTTCTCCAAGACCATGATGCATTCCAGAAGAAGGTAATGAACAGGCCAACGATTTACCATGGTCTCCTTGGAAGCCACCCTGCCCACAGAAAACGTTTACACTCATTAGGCAACAAAGAGCGCGAATCTCAAGAAAATGGTGAGGAATACTTGCGAGACTATTTGTCTATGCTGGACGGGCTTGTATTTGGCGATGGCAGCTCGACAGGTATTTTGAAAGAAGGGACTTACTACCACGCTAATTTGAGGTTAAAGATTTCATTGCCGGACGACTGGACAGTTCGGTCGGGTGCGCGGCAGATAATGCTTGAGGATACCCAGGGGGCTAGGACCGTGACGATAGGCAGAAGCGCGTTGCCGACAGAAGATCAAACCCCAGAGAGTTATATAAAAGAAACCCTAGGTCGAGATGACGTTGCTTCTGGCGAAATGCTTAAAATTGGCACTTATCAGGGTTATTTAGGGGAAATTGAGAACAGTGACCTCAACCTGTCTGCTCGTCTTATGGCCGTTATTTTCAAAGATAGGGATGTTTTCGTATTTGACGCAAAACAGCGGGGTAACGAAGACCCAGAAGATTTTAAACAGGTCTTCCTCTCCATTCTACTGTCTATCAAAAGTATGAGTGGTGAAGATAGCCGCTTGATCAACCAACAGAGATTGGAGCTTGCTTTCGCTCAACCCGGGGACACTTTTGAGCAACTAGCAAAATATTCCCCCTTGACGAGTAACGCCGCTGAAACGTTACGTGTCATCAACGGATTTTTCCCAAACGGACAACCTCGCGCCGGTGACATCTTAAAAATAGTAAAGTAGTTCGGTTAGAAAACGTCTACAGCCTTGATAACCGATTCGGATCCTGATCCCTTAGATTTATTTGCAAGATTTGGTGCATTCTCAGACAGGAAATACTCGAAAGCTCCTCCAGGGCTATTCGGCACTGTAGTCTGTCCGGTCTTAGAATCTATATAAATTCTTTTGATTCCTGCTGGTATAGGCCGCATTTTTTCCGGTATATCCTTTAGTGCGTCTTCCATGAAGTCGATCCAGATTGGGAGGGGTATGTTCGAGCCATAGGCATTTTTACCAAGGGGGGCTTGATCGCTGAACCCAACCCAGACGCTTGCGACTATCGCTGAGTTATATCCGTTAAACCATGTGTCTTGAGCATCGTCAGTAGTTCCGGTTTTTCCTGCGAGGTCGCTTCTTTTTAGTGATCGAGCTCTACGCCCAGTGCCCTTTTGTATTACATCTTGCAGCATCGAGTCGACGATAAAACTGTTCCTTTTATCAAGTACTTGAGGAGCGGGTTTGCTCATAAGGTGAAGGGGGTTGAGCTCGTCTTCTTCTATCAGATTGGCACTATTCTCCGACGATGCGCTTGAGAAGATTTCTGTTCGTTCCGGCAGAAATACGACGTCTCCGTCCTGGTCGGTCACTTGATTAATGATTCGCGCTTTAACCAGGAAACCGCCGTTTGCAATAACCGCATAAGCTTGAGCCATATCAATTGGCGCAACGCCCATAGTGCCTCCACCTATGGCAAGTTGAGTGTTCCTCGGGAATTTCTCACTATTGAACCCGAATTTATCGACGTGTTTTAGAACTTTTCCAGCGCCCACTTCTAAAAGGACGCGAATAGAAACAAGGTTTATTGACTTGAACAAAGCTTCTCTCAACCTAGTCGGACCGTTGTAACGATTGCTGTCATTTTCTGGTCGGTAATCTGATTCGAGCAGACGATCCTCGAACACCAAGGGCGCGTCCATAAAGATTTGAGATGCATTGATACCGTTTTCGATGGCGGCGGAGTAGATAAATGGTTTAAATCCCGACCCTGGCTGCCTTGCCGACTGTACCGCATGGTTGTATTGGTTTTGATTAAAATCGAAGCCACCGACCAAAGCCTTTACCTCACCGCTAGATGGATCCAGAGCCACTATTGCGCCTTGAATCTCAGGTTCCTGACTCAATAGCCATTGATCGTTGGTACCTTTTTTGAGCCTGATCAAATCACCGGCCGATAAGATTTCAGAAAAGCTTTTTGGAGCTGGGCCTTTGGTGTCAACATCGATATATTGTCTGGCCCACTTAGAGTTTTTCAGTTCAAGGAAATATAGCTGGTTGTCCTGCATTAGGATAAGCGCCGACTCCACGCTACTACGAATTACTATACCGGGATGCAGCCCTCCTACTATGCGTTTGCCCGATAGCGCTCTTTCACCGAGTCCCTCAGGCACCGTCAATGATACCGGCGCTATTGATTTGGTTTGACTAAACAAACGACTGAAGGAGTCTAGTTCCTCAAATACTTCCCCATTAAGCTGTCCCTCTCTTCCTCGGTAGCCATGATTTTCGTCGTATTTGATAAGCCCTCTGCGAAGTGCACGGATGGCTTCACCTTGTAAGGCGCTATCAATCGTAGTCTCAATTCGATAACCGCCCGTATAGAGATCTTCTGCTATTCCAGATGCCTTCTGACGTACCCATTCAGCAACATAAGGACTAGGCAAGTCTAATGGTCGAGCATATACCCCAGCAGTTATAGGTTGAGATTTTGCGGCTACATATTCCTCTTGCGTTATTGAGTTTTGGGACAACATTCTGGAAAGAACAACATTTCTTCTTTTAAGAGCCCAAGTCGGCCCATTTATTGGATTCCCAGCCTCTGGTCTCTGCGGTATTCCCGCAAGCATCGCTAGTTGCGCCAGGTTTAATTCGTTCAGATTCTTTCCATAGTAAGTCAGAGCTGCCGCTTGAGCCCCATATGCACGCTTGCCGAAAGGGACTAGATTGATATAAAGCTCTAAGATTTCCTGCTTTGTCAGCTCCTCCTCGATTTTGAGGGCTAGCAGCATTTCTTTGAATTTTCGCAGAAAGCGTCTTTCTAGCGTGAAGGATACGTTTCTAGCGAGCTGCATCGTAATAGTGCTCGCCCCGCTTATCGTATCATTTAGACCCAGCATACTGAGAATCAGACCGAAGCTGTCATTGGCGAGTGAAATAAAATCTATTCCGTGATGTTCATAGAATCGTTTATCTTCCGTATTCAGGATGGCAGCTATAAAATCTTTTGGGACTTCATCGAGTTGAACGGGTATTAGCCGCCTCTCGCCAAATTCGGCTAATAGCTTTTCGTCGGACGAGTAGATTTGCAATGGCTTTTGCAGCTTGACGTTTCTATAGGTTTCCGCAGCAGGGGTTTGAGGATCCAAATAAAGCCCTATTCCAATAATAGAAATCGACACAGCCGAGGTGCCTGCCACGAAGCACAATAAACAAATCAAAAAAATCGGTATTTTTTTCATAGAATATGGCGAACTCGTCTTAATCAAACAGAGTTAAACGTCGATCAGTTTACTGATTGATGGTGGTAAGAAAAGAGTTAAACCTTTGATTTCTGGATTTTAATTTTTTGAGGGGAATGTTTTTTTTGAGCTCGGAAAAGAACGTGGTTCTAATTGGTATGATGGGAGTCGGGAAGTCTACGGTGGGCAGACATCTTGCAGTCGCTTTAAGGAAAGATTTTTTTGACTCTGATAAAGAAATCGAACGTAACAGTGGTGCCTCTATATCTTGGATTTTTGATGTCGAGGGCGAAGCCGGTTTTCGTAAGAGAGAATCGGAGGCGATAGCCAATATATGTTTAGGAGAAAATATTGTCCTAGCGACAGGAGGCGGAGCCGTTGTTCGCGAAGAAAATAGACGTATTTTGTCTGATTTCGGTTATGTGGTCTTTCTTAGCGGTTCAGTCGAGCTCATTTTGTCACGAACTGAACATGACAAAAGCAGACCACTTTTGCAGCGTTCCGATCGAGCAGAAACTATCTCTCGCCTTCTGTCTGAACGGACTCCCTATTACTCTGGGTTGGCGGATCTGACCTTAGATGTCGCCCATCTCGGCATAGAAAAAACTGTGAATAGCATTATCGAATTTACGGGGCGGTAATAATTGTAATGAGCAAGCGACGACTTGTATTAACCTTGTGAGAAAAGATGGAAAAGGTAGAGGTAAATATACCGGGTAGTAGTTACCCGATTTTAATAAAACATGGTGCGCTGGAGGACTCCGACTGGTTGAGGTCCCACCTATCTCCGTGTTTGGAAAGTAATCAAGTTGCCCTGATCTCCAACGAGGTGGTTGCGCCGCTTTACGCCGACAAGATCATCAATGCCTTGGCAGATTATGACGTCGATGTGTTTATTCTGCCCGATGGAGAAAAGCACAAAAACATAGCTAGTTACGAAAAGATCATGAATTTTCTGATTGAAAAGCGGAAAAACAGAACATGCTCGCTCATCGCTCTTGGCGGGGGCGTTATAGGAGATTTAGTCGGCTTCGCTGCAGCAACCTATCAGCGCGGTGTGCCATTTGTGCAGGTGCCAACAACTCTTCTTGCTCAAGTCGATTCGTCGGTTGGAGGCAAAACAGGGATCAATCATTCAGATGGAAAGAATATGGTTGGATCCTTCTATCAACCCAAACTCGTCATTGCCGACAGTCATGTATTTAGTTCGCTCCCAGATAGGGAGTTTGCCGCGGGTCTCGCTGAAGTCGTGAAGTATGCCGTTATCGAGGGCGAATCGTTTTTTAATTACTTGGAATCAAACGCCGCTTCAATAATGTCAAGAACTCCGCGAGTTTTGGAAACGATCATCAAAAGATGTTGTGAGATAAAGGCGGATATAGTGGCCAGAGATGAAAAAGAAACCGGTCTGCGAGCGGTTTTGAACTTCGGCCATACGTTTGGCCACGCTTTAGAATTGCTAGGTGGTTACAGTAAGTGGCTACATGGAGAAGCCATATCCTTGGGGATGTTGATGGCGGCACGTCTCTCAAACAAGGAACTAGGCTTCCCCAGGGAGCAAGAGCAGCGGCTATTCGATCTTCTAAGAGTGTTCAATCTACCGGTAGCGGTAAAAGGAGACCCGAGCTTTAATGTCAATGCTAAAGCGATGATACAGGCGATGGGTATGGATAAGAAAACAATCGAAGGTGAGATGAACTACGTCTTGACGAAGGGTTTCGGAGACGTTCGTACAAAGCAGAAGGTGGAAAATGATCTCGTGGCGGAAGAAATAGAGTCTTTTCTTTAGACTCTATGGAAGCTCCGAATTCCCCATTAGAAAAATGTCTATTTCTCTTGCGGCCTGCCTACCTTCGTTTATCGCCCTAACCACTAGTGATTGACCTCTCCGGCAATCACCAGCGGCGAAAACTCCGTTGATGTTGGTTTTATAGCAGCCATATTCGGCCTGATAATTTGACCTCTCATCGTAGTTAAGCTCGAGTCGGTCACTGACAATGTGCTCAGGTCCGAGAAAACCCATAGCTAGAAAAACGAGATCTGCTGGCCATTCTTTTTCTGATCCAGGGACTTCCTCTATTTTGCCGGATTTCATTACGACATCGATCGTTCGAACCGCGCGCAAATTTCCGTCGCTTGTTCCTTCGAAGTTTAGTGAGGATATCGAAAATCGACGAGGATCCTGTCCGTCTCTGTGGTTCGCTTCTTCGTGGCCATAATCGGTTCGAAAAATCTTAGGCCAAGTTGGCCAAGGATTATTCTCGGCTCTTTCGTTGGGGGGTTGGGGAAATAACTCAAAATTTACTAACGAGCGGCACCCGTGGCGTAAGGATGTGCCAATGCAATCTGTACCGGTGTCCCCTCCGCCAATCACAATTACATTTTTGTCTTTTGCAGATATGAAATTTTTATCTTCGTGCCCAGAATCAAGGAGGCTTTTGGTGTTTTGTGAGAGAAAATCCATCGCAAAATGGATTCCTTTTAAATCTCGACCCGGTATTGGCAGGTCTCGAGGCACTGTAGCGCCGGTGGCAAGCAGCACCGCATCGAAGCCTGTTTTTAGTAGCTCTACATCTTGAGAGCCATTTTTTCCATCACCAATCTGGGCATTTGTTTTAAAGGAGATGCCAGCTTGTTTCATAAGGTCTAATCGACGACCCACTACCTCTTCTTTAGCTAGCTTCATGTTTGGGATGCCATACATCAGCAGGCCTCCGATTCGATCAGAGCGTTCAAACACGGTGATCGAATGTCCAGCCCTATTCAGTTGTTCTGCCGCTGCTAGTCCCGCAGGGCCTGATCCCACGACAGCAATTTTTTTCCCTGTTCTTGATTTTGGGATCTTTGGTTGAACCCAACCCTCTTCGAATCCTCGATCAATAATAGCCATCTCGATGTTCTTGATTGTAACGGCGGGGTCAGTGATGCCAAGTACACACGCGCCCTCGCATGGTGCGGGGCAGACCCTACCTGTGAACTCTGGAAAATTATTGGTCTCTTCTAATCTTACTAAAGCATCGTACCATTGGTCGTTGTAAATCAGATCGTTCCACTCAGGGATCAGGTTGTGTATCGGACAGCCTTCTTCTGATTGACAGAAAGGGACACCGCAATTCATACACCTTGCGCCTTGTGTGGAAAGTCGCTGCGTATCATGACCAACATAAATTTCGTTGAAGTCGAGCAATCTCTCTTCCGGCGGACGGTAGGGTGCTGCTTCTCTTGGGAATTCTATGAAGCCTGTCGCCTTACCCATTGTGTTGTGTCCTTAAATTCACTTTGACTCGCCCAACTTTTAAGCGGCACTCTTTCGATCCGCGGCTTTGGCCTGCAGGGCCTTCTTATAGTCGCGAGGCATGACTTTTACAAAGCGCTCTTTTTCTACTTCCCAGTTTTCAAGTATTTTTTTGGCCCTGATGGAGCCTGTCTTTAACGCGTGCATTTGGATAAGTTCCTTTAACTCCGCCTCGCTTTCTTCAGATTCAACTTGTTCCAGATCTACCATTTCTAGGTTGCAGTTCGCCTCGAAGTTATTCTTATGATCCCAAATATATGCGATACCGCCACTCATCCCAGCGGCGAAGTTTCT
>Ga0163109_10002438_pt1 | contig 14503 bp, 12 predicted proteins | sample CRUFie1St13metaG_FD_108704 | JGI IMG/M metagenome (GOLD analysis project Ga0163109, IMG submission 108704) | Marine microbial communities from the Costa Rica Dome - CRUD Field 142mm St13 metaG | ecosystem: Environmental > Aquatic > Marine > Oceanic > Photic zone | place: Costa Rica: the Eastern... | reverse complement strand
TGATCGCCTAGTGGATTCGCCCATCGAAGTCGGCTCGTTTGACTTAATCACTTTTGAAGCCGCTGGGATGACCATCGACTACTTGATTGAGGGCACCTGGGATGGCGATGAAGAGCGCCTTGCCCATGATATTAGAGCAATCGTTGAAGCCTCAGCCAAAGTGTTCGAATCAGCCGAGCGCGGACTTCCTACTGATCGCTATCTTTTCCTGCTTAACAGCGGACCAGGGCTGGGTGGCGGCACCGAGTATTACAACAGCACCGTTGTCCATACTGACCCTCGCGCTTTTTGGGATGAGGACCGTTGGAAACGTTTTCTCGGTCTAATGGCTCACGAGTTCTTTCATACCTGGAACGTAAAACGCTTTCGGCCAGCTGCAATTGATACCTATGATTATCAAGACATAAATTACACTGAACTGTTGTGGGTCGCCGAAGGTCTCACCAGCTACTACGATGAAATACTGCCAGTGCGCGCAGGGCTTGTCTCAGTCTCTGATTATCGCGAGCAACTAGCCAACACCATAGATAGCGTTGTGGACAATCCAGGTTATGGTCAAGACACACTAGCACGAGCCAGTTTCGAAGCCTGGACTAAGGGCTATCATCGCGGCGCAGACCGTGCTGCCGATAAACCCAACCGCACCGTTTCTTTCTATAGCCAGGGCGGCCTCCTAGGTTTGGTGCTTGATCTTGAGATCCGCCGGTCCAGTGATGGGAAGCGCAGCCTGGATACGGTAATGTCTGCACTCTATGACGACTTTCCTCTTGGAGAAGGCGGTTTCACCTACGGCGATTTTCGCGATCGGTTAGCTTCTGCTGGCGGTGACGATCTGGCCGAACGCCTGGATGGCTGGGTCTATGACACGCTGCCTCTTCCCGTTGCTGAAGCACTAGAATCAATAGGTTGGACTCTTGGTCGAGAAGATGTTTCTGAGACCCCAGTGCAAGTTTCTCTTGGTCTTTCGCTTAGGGGGAATCCTCCGATAGTGCGCTATGCCCGCCTCGATGGGGCGGCCTGGCGAGCCGGCGTCAATGCCGGTGATGAACTGCTCGCTCTCGACGGCGATCGCATCGGAGGTGGCCTTGACTCATTGCTGCGTCGCTACGCACCAGGTGATGAGGTAGAGCTGGCGTTGTTTCGTGATGGCGCCCTCGAGACTCTCTTTTTAACGCTCGATCCAGTTTTGGCAGACCATGCGATTGAAATTGACGGGAACGCTGGGGACCGCGCTCGCGAGCTGCGCAGAGACTGGCTTGGTGGCTTCGATGTAGGTGATGAAGACGACTAGACAGTGGTGCCTGCAAACGCTGACTTTTTGAATTACTTGAAAGCAAGGTCTACTGTCGTCTGTGAAGAAGCGGAAGGTTTATGGTTGAGGACCCTATTGGGAAGCAGATGGCGCAACGAATTTCAGCTAGGTGGGATGAATGCCACCTAAGGCACGTCGGAATTGTTAGCTACTACCAGGGATTTATTGACTGTTCATTCTCTACCTGATGCATGCGCTAAATAACGCTCAGACGAGATCTAGAACAGCTTGCTAAGACCCAAATCTATATCGTAGCTTGATCGCAAGCTGATCGACGACGGGTGTATTCCAGGATTCTTCAAGGAGATCTTGAAAGGTAAGAAAGCTGCTGCGCGGCAAGCTAGCACCTCTCGTGTAAACCACGAACAGATCCGACAAAGGTGCAATTTCCCAACGATACCGCGCCTGAAAGGTCATGCGACTAATTACAAAGTCGTCGGGGATGTTATCCGGGTTAGCCACCGGGATTAATGCTTCGCGTACATCGGCATTGACCTCATAGAACATATCCTCAAATGCCTTTAACCCAGTCCATTGTAGAGAGAATCTAAACCTTTGACGCGCAGTAATGAAGTAGTTTAGATCGAACCGCGGCGACCACTGATGAGACTCAAAGCTTGTATATTTGCCTGCCCCTCGATGCACAAGCAGAGCTTCACGGTCTTGGTACCTTAGCTGCAGATCCGCTGAAAACCTATCATCAGGCCGCCACGTAATTCCGGCGCTACCTGAAATATCGGAGGCGCCGAGATCTTCTTGACTTAGATCGATCCCTACATTCCATGCAATCGCCTCTGCCTTGTTCGACTCATAGCCAGCTGAAAGGCTGTATCTTTCAGGTATCTTGAAATCACCCGTTCCTCTTCCGAGCCTGTCATCAGTCCTGGGCGGAAAATAACCGACCCGGTAATCAACCGAATCAAAGTTATTAAACTGATAGTCCCTTCCAAAGAAAATTCCATTTTGCACCGGCTGGCCTTGTGTATTGAATTGGTTAACTATCGAAAGGTTAGTAGTCCGTTGCCTGAAGGAGGCAAGGTTTGAATCAACTTTAAAAAAAGTGTAGTCCAGATTGGCTTGATCGTTTCGAGTCAGAAAGCCCATCTCATTCATATCGAATGTATCATCGATATAAGTAGCGCGCAGACTGTGATTAATGCCTCTCATCGGGCGAAATCCAATATCTCCAGTGAAACCCAGACCAGTTGCTCCGAGATTTTCACTATGCAGTATCTGCGTGTCTAGCACCCAACGATTGTCAGCGGAAAAGTAGTGCATATCGACTACATTAACCACGGACTTTTCATCAGGGTGATCAAGCATGGTTCCCATCCAGCCGAGTTGACGACGCCCCCCTCCGCTTGTGTCTTCGTAGAGGACTCTACCAACGAAGAAATCTCGACCAATGGCCTTCACGCCAACAACTGTACCATCTGCGAGCGTTCCTTCAATTTCCGGATCGTCTTCCATTGCAAGCAGAGTTCCATATCGAAAATTGCCACTCTGGCCCACAACTTTAGCAGCACCGAAGAGATCAGTAGGTTTACTCAAATCGGTAGGAACTACACTAATCCCATCTTGCAAATCGTAACGCGGCGCCCCGCCAATACGCCTTGTATTGAGGACTTGAATAGGCCCTCCTGGACCTCCCCTTCCTGAGGAACGGGGAGATGTGTTGTTAAAAATGTCTTGGCCTTCCAGGAAAAATACCCGACGTTCAGGAAAGAACTGCTCGAACGCAGTAAGATTTACAATCACATCGTCTGCTTCTACTGTCCCGAAGTCTGGATTAAGTGTCGCAGAAACCAAGGTGTTTGTAGTGGGGCGCCAATATAGATCAGTTCCTATCCGGGGCTTATTATCGCTGCGGATATTATCGAAGACAGAAGAAGCGAATGGGTAGTACGTTAACTGTCTGCGGGGTTCGATATCTCTAAGCTCAAACTTCATAAACGCAGAGAGAAACCCATTGACGGTCCTCGGCAGGGGGGGATTAGACCATGCCTCGCCACCAATTGATCCGACTTGCCTCTCAAAATAAAAGCCAATCTTTCTGATAGCCTCCGCTTCAGGCAACGGCATCATCGACCAGGGAACGAAGTATTCTACGCTCCAGCCATCATCTAGCGCCTGAGTTCTTCCATTCCAAGAGCCATCCCAATTCATATTCATCTGCCGCTCTGGTAGCAGGGAGGCATCTGTCATTGAATCTCCAAGATTAATACGGAGAAAAAATCCATATAACCCACTACCTGAAGCATCGATACCCACAACAAAACCATCTCTATCCAATTGAGTATCCCTTGGTGTCATTCTTGCTACGAGGGTATCTGCAGGCTGATGATTCTTTACACCAATGTAAATACCTCGCTCTGTGTAGAACAGGCGAATATCAGTTTTGTACGGTGTTTCTGCTAGTGTATCGGGATTGATCACTCGCATACCGTCAAAAGCCGGGATATCTTCCCAAACAGCTTCATCCAAAAAGCCATCAAGCTGAATAGATGCTTCATCTTCATCAAGTCGGACAAGCTGCTCAGCGAGAGGGAGCTGTGCCAGAACGACTGAATAATACAGACAAATTGAAATAAGCAGAGGTGACTTGTATCTAGATAAAAGCACGCGCTGTCCCAGAGACCTCTTTGTGACCTAATCGGGCCTAATTGCAGGGCCGTATTTCATTTAATTCGAGTCGGCCGTAAGGCCTTGGGGCACCTGAGGCCCGAATTGAAGCTAATCGACGAGTTTGTGCGATACTATAAACTAATTTCTCTAGACTGTTTTCTGAGGAAACAATTAATTGCATTTTGGTGTAATACACTTAAGCCTCTCCAGAATGACTGTGACAGCTGTATTTTGGTCAATTCAAAGTTATTCTGTCCCGTCTCGTTATCGAGCCAGCGATTTGACCACCATCAGGCCCGTGCTTTGGCTCCAAACTTGAACATGAGCAAAGCGAAAAATAGACTGGTAAAATAAGTACTCGCTCACGAGACGAATAGAAAGTCAGCAGAGAGCCGCCCTGAATAGGGCACACAAAAAATAGCGGCTTCCTGAAACAATCCAATGCTTCTGGAAACCGCAAGCACACAATCTCTTGGAGTATATAAGCAATCGACCAATCCACTTTTTATATTAATGGATATGAAATCTTATGAACAAGATTACCAAGGCTCGCGGTAGGCCACATGGCATAAATGCCCACAAAAATACCCGCAGCAATATCATTCACTGGAGTTGCGAATTTCCTTGGCATACTCGGGTATTTGGCTCCCTTATTTTTGTTGGTTTAGAGTTGCGGCAACCGCAACGAATAGCACTCGCAGACATGGAGCAGCGAAGGTCATTTCTCACTGCCAAATGAAAAAGACAGCCCCAAGACTGCCTCTTCTCAAGACTGTATTTTTTTATTTACTCTTCTTATGATTGCAAACTATGAAAGTTATACAACTTATTATCTCTACGACGGCCCTAATGATTTCCTGCTTCAGCGCATATGCAGCTGATCTGCCGAATTTTGTGTGGCTTACGTCTGAAGACAATTCGGTCCACTTTAGCCGAATATACAGTGAAGCCGGTATCGCGATGCCGGCGATCGAAGGCTTGGCCAAGCATGGCTTAGTTTTCGAGCACGCTTTTTCAAATGCGCCGGTTTGTTCCGTTGCGCGAACTACCTTAATTGCAGGTGCATATGCTCCACGCATAGGAACTCAATACCATCGTCGCTCAAAATTAGTTCCTATGCCCGATAATGGGAAAATTTATCCTTGGTACTTGCAACAGGCCGGATATTACACAAGCAACAATAGTAAAACCGACTACAATGTGATCACTGACGAAGGCTGGAACGATTCATCTCCTAATGCGATTTGGCGTAATCGAGAAGCTGGGCAGCCGTTTTTGCATGTACAGAACACTGCCATTACTCACGAAAGTAGTCTGCATTTCTCGAGAGAAGAAATGGAGATAACCGCAAATACGACCACATCTGATTCAGTCGCCTTGTTTCCATACTTTCCTGACACACCAACGTTTCGCTATACCCACGCGCGCTATTTAGATAATCATGTTCGTGTGGACAACTATTTTGCAGACTATATTGCGATGCTGGAAGAGGACGGTGTGCTGGATGACACTTTTATTTTTTATTTCGGAGATCATGGCGGAGTGCTTCCTCGAGGAAAGGGATACGCCTATGAAAATGGTTTGCACGTCCCTTTGGTAATTTATATACCGAAAAATTGGAAACACTTAGTCGATGCAGACTATGGCTCTCGCATCAAAGGGTTTGTGAGCTTTATTGATTTCGCACCAACTATTCTAAATTTGGCTGGGATAGACATACCACCGCACATGGACGGCAGACCCTTCCTCGGTGCCGGAGTGAGTATTGAGGAAGTTAATAGTCGAAATGAAGTCTTTGGCTATGCCGATCGGTTCGATGAGAAAATCGACCATGTAAGGACATTGCGCAGAGGGAACATAAAGTATATCCGTAATTATCAGCCCTTTAACGTCGACGCTCTGTTCAACGAGTATCGGTATCGCATGCTCGCATATTCTGAATGGTGGGAGTTGTATCGAGCAGGCTCACTTGACAAAACTCAAAAGCAATTCTTTGAACCACGAGCTGCAGAGCAATTATTTGATCTTGGCGATGATCCATTCGAAACCGTAAATCTTGCGAAGGATCCTGCGTATGCTGACGTGCTAATTGAGATGCGACAGGAATTAAATAGCCGCGTTAAGTCTATCAATGATCTCAGCATGTTTCCTGAAAGCATGTTATTTACGGAAGCTTTTGATGACCCCGTTTCATTCGGTCGGAAGAACAGTGCTCGTATCGCTGATTTGGTTAATATCGCAGACTTGGGCTTGCAGTCATTCGATGACGTTGCAGAAGATATCGAGACTGCTCTGAAGTCAGAAGACCCCTGGGTGCGATATTGGGGGCTGATAGTCTTGAGCGGTTTCGGAGAAGAAGCCCATACCTTTACCGAGATCGCTCAGAGCATGGCAACCGGAGACAGCGAAAATCTTGTACGGGTACGCGCTGCTGAATTTCTCGGCCTAGTACATGCAGAAAATCCCGGCCATTACCTCGTCGATGCGCTACGCAAAACTGACAATACAATAGAAGCGATGATTATTCTAAATTCTATAGTTTTGCTTCAGGACTTTCATGATTACCAGATTGAAGTCAGCCCGGACATGTTCCCGGCTCATTGGACGTCGGATGAGGAATCTAATTTGACTCTGCGCCTGGACCATCTAAATAATTAAGCTTTATAAACAATGAGTACCGAGACTTTTCACAAAGCCACAACGACACAGCAAATCGCGGCCCTCATACTACTTTGCTTCTGCCTGATTCAATATGCACAGATGACGTCTGCGCGTTCGCCTATCGATAATGCGGTGGGTTCCCGACCCAATATTATTTATATCCTCGCCGACGATTTAGGCATCGGCGATATTGAGCCGTTTGGTCAACAACATATTAAGACACCAAACCTGAACCGTATGATGCGTGAAGGTATGGTGCTGACTCAGCACTATGCTGGAAACACTGTCTGCGCACCATCTAGGGCCGCTCTGATGACAGGCCTGCACTCTGGACACACGCAAATCCGAGGAAATTTCGAATTAGGCGGTTTTACAGATGAAGAGGAATTCGGCCAGATGCCCTTGAATCCAGGGACAGCTACGGTTGCCACCATGCTGCAAGAGGCAGGCTATCGAACTGGATTAGTAGGAAAGTGGGGCCTCGGCGGCCCTGGTTCATATGGCGTGCCAAACAGGCACGGGTTCGATTACTTCTTGGGTTACCTGGATCAAAAGCAAGCCCACAATCACTTCCCGACTCACCTCTGGGAAAACGAAGAACGCTATCCGCTTGATAATACATTTTTGCACCCGCATCAGAGTTTACCTGCTGGCGCCGACCCCTATGACTTGGCCAGTTATGAACCCTACCAGAGGAAAGACTATGCCATGACTAGGTTAAACAATGCTGCCTTAGAATTTATAGAAACAACCGACGAGCAGCCGTTTTTTCTATTTTTAGCATATGCTTCTCCTCATGCTGCACTACAAGTGCCGGATAAAGATTTAGTATCTTATTCAACGTTTGATGAAACACCCTACACTGCAAAACAGAATTACTTGCCGCACCCAAAACCAAGAGCTGCAAGAGCTGCCATGATTTCTAATATTGACCGTAGCGTTGGAGCAATAGTAGACCGGCTTGAAAAATTAGGAATAAGTGACAATACCTTGATCATTTTTAGTAGTGACAATGGGCCTACCCCAGAAGGGGGTGGCGATATAGAGTTTTTCGACTCAAATAGCATTTACCGCGGCTACAAGCGCGATCTGTATGAGGGTGGTATCCGAATGCCGACTTTGGCACGTTGGCCTGGCAGAATCCAACCAGGGAGTCGCAGCGACCACGTTTCCGCATTCTGGGACCTTATGCCTACACTGGCTGATCTCGCAGGAACAGTTTCACCAAACAATGATGGATTGTCTTTCTTGCCAGCCCTATTGCAGGCAGAGGGACAAGAACAACATCAAAGTCTCTACTGGGAATTCCACAATACAAGTGGAGGTCATGCGCAAGCAGTCAGATTTTTGGATGAATCTTTCAAAAGCTGGAAAGCAGTACGCTTGTACAATGAAAGTTCCGAAACAAAAGCTGTTTTCGAATTGTATGACTTAGATAATGATCCCGGAGAGTCTATGGATCTTTCCGCGAACAATGCAAAGTTGGTTGATTGGGCGACCAAAATAATGGACAGTTCTCGCTCGCGTTCATTCATCGATGCCTGGAACTTCGATTAGAGGTTAAAAATAACAATGCTCGACCTTTCGTCTAGCTGATGAACTTGCATAAATTTGCGCGCAGATAGAATTTGATTTTGTCCGTTTTGACGAACTTACTTAAGATTCAGAAAATAACTACTCTGAAAGAGGAAGCGGGTATACGGTCATCAAACAATGCCCAGACTATATCTAGAACAGCGTCAAACTTACTTAGACTGCGGGCGAAGTTGTTTAGCTTTATGCCTTGCCTCAGTTCTTCGATGAGACACCTAGTCAGCCATACGACTTCTTGATAAGGCGCTCAATTTTATCACGGATGGTTTGCCACACCATATAATCATGACTTCGGTAGCCGCTTCCAACTTTCCCAGCTGACTGATCTACCTGGATATACCGGATTCTTGAAAGGCCATTCTGAAGCAGTCCAGCTTTGAACAACATCAAAGAGCCTCTCATCGAGGCCCTTTGCCAGCTCACTGGCTCTTACCCACATAAAGATCTCTACGTCGTAACCGGCTTTTCTCGATGGAAAGAAATAAACACAACCAAGAACTTTTGATTCATCTAGTGTGACCATCGTGTAGGCGAATGACGTTCTGTTCTGGAATTCTTTTTCGTGCCAGCCAAGATCAATTAGGTTTTGTTTCAGTGTAAGGCCGTTTGGCCATCCAGTTTCCGGCCAAACTTTACTAAGGTGATCCTTGCTTGAGGTAACAGCCTCAAAGTCTTTATCTACATCATCAACTGAAAGCATCCGTAGTCTAAACTCTTCCGTTTCTAACTTTACAGGCACGATGAATTCAGATGGTATAAAGCTCGACATCGAGTAAGTATCCTCTTCGACGGTATCACCAGGCAGATAAAAGTTGCGAAGTGATCGAGAACTACAACCTGCCATCAATACCATGCTAAGCAAAATATTGAATATTCTGGGGTCTCTCATTTGCTTTTCGAATTGTCTCCTAATGGTTTGGTGCCGCAAATCAATCTAGGTTAACAATGTGGGGTTAGTGATCAATAGATAGGCAATCGCCAGCAGTGTGGTGAATAGAATCAAATTCCCCAGATCAAACTTCAATTTATGTTTTCCTCAGCCACACATATAACTTGAATATATGGTAAATGTACATACCAAGCAGCCACTCAGGATCGATTAGGCGTACTCGGAGCAATCTTTACCACGCCTGTAAAGTTCTTCTAAGCGAGCATCATTAACTGGGTTGATCCTGCGCATCTGGGGCGACTGATAATTAAGAACTTGGTCACAAAGCCTCGGTGTGGGAACGTCGCTCAGACCTACGGCACATGTCCAGAGATACAATGAACCTAGTAGAATAGGCCAACGCTTCATAAGGATTACTTCTTCCACTATTTATCTAAATTCTAGGGCATGACACATCATGAGTAAAACACCCGTCAAACGTGGCAGGCCAGCAGGAAAGCGGGCTAGACAGCTTGAGTTAAAGAAAACACTTTTGGAGCATCCAGACGTTCCCAAGGTGCTTGAGAAGGCCGTTAGTGCTGCACGGGATGATGAGCATAAGAACCAAGCAGTCGCTCATAAGATATTGATGGATAGAATTCTTGCCATAAGTACGTTTGATAAAGCAACTGACTTTAAAGAAAGAATCAATATAATTATTTTAAATATCCCAACGACCCAAGAAAGGGAAATAAGCTGATGAAAACCCCAGACTCTAACACCCTCATCCAGCTTCTTGGACTAATTGGGGTAGCTGCCTCGCTTGTATTTGTGGGACTTGAGCTGAGGCAATCCCAGCAAATCGCTATCGCAGGACAGATACAAGCTCGGAATGAAGCTTTTCTGGATCTATACGTAGGCATGATCGGAGAGGAGACCCTTGGGAGGTCGCTCGCCGCTGATGGCTACATGGGGCAGACACTGTCTCCTTCGGAATTAGGGAGCGAAGAGTATGATATGTGGTATGCGATAAAGATGTGGCAAGTTATGTCGTTACAAAACGCATTTCAGCAGTACGAGATAGGGCTTCTGCCTGAGAGCGTATGGGAGCAAGTAAGCAGTAGAATTAATGAACAGTATGCTAACTGTTTTATTCGGCCACTTTGGATGAATCAAGCAATACCGTCCATGCTTGAATACTTAAACTCTATTCCTCAGGAATGCTCTATTGGGGTGAAGGCAGATTAGCATAAATATCCAGGCGATTTTCAGATCGCACATATGAAGGAGTTCAAGTATGTCTTCAAAATTACCCGTCTCAATTTCTTTCTCCACAATCGCTAACTACCTTGGAACCGCGGGTATCATAGGGTCGCTGATATTCGTGGGCCTCGAGCTTCGTCAATCACATCAGATCGCGTTGGCAGGTCAGGTACAGGCTAGGAACGCCATGCTTTCAAATTTCATAATGTCTCCTCTACAAGGTAACGAGAAAGCACTTGCACTTTGGGATAGCGTCGAGGTGCCTATCACAACTGAGGAACAGCACATTCGGAATCAAATCACACGGCACAGGGTCCTCACTGGCACTAACGCGTGGCAACAATATGAATTAGGGCTTCTGAGCGAAGATGCATGGTCCCAAGCAGAACGAAGAACAAGAGGATTATGGATAGACTGCTCTACAAGAAGTCTCGCTAGAATCACATTTACAACTTCGCTCGTTAGGTATGCTCAAGAAAACTGGACCAATGAAAACTGCGATTAGCAAAAGGAGCAAATATGTCTTCAAAAATATCCACAGCAATATCATTTACTGGAGTAGCTAATTTCCTTGGCGTACTTGGAGTAATTGGCTCACTTATTTTTGTTGGATTAGAGTTAAGGCAAACCCAAAGAATAGCCCTTGCAGAAATGGAACAGAGAAGGTCGGAGCAGACAACAAATCGCGCATTAGCCTTTTTGACTGGAGAAATTGAGACATGGGCCAATGTTCAAGGAGTTCCATTGGGCGAACTTTCACCAAAGGAACGCATGGTTCGTGAAATGCATTGGTCTTGGGGGGCGCAAATGCAACAAAATACACTTTTCCAATATCAAGAAGGGTTCATCTCTAAGAGTCAGTGGGACGTTATTGCTGAGAGAATTCTTCTATCCTGGAATAACTGTCACGATAGAGAGTTCTATAATTTTAGATTTCTGGAAACTGCATTCACAGACTATTTAGAAACCCTTCCCGATGAATGCAATAACTAAAGGGGAGTGCAGATGTCTTCAAAATTAACCGCAGGAGTTACGTTCGCAACGGCAACTAATGCAATAGGGACAATAGGTATTATTGGCTCTTTAGTGGCTGTACTTCTCGAGCTTCAGCAAAATTATAGAGTTATGGAAGAAAGCAATAACTTAGCTAGGATGGAAGCATCAGATAGGTCCTTCATCAATTCTCTTGAGGTAAGACGAGAAATAATCGACAACATTGACATATGGGTTAAAGGCTCGGCAGGTGAGACACTTTCAGAGAAGGAGGAAGAAGTGTTTTTTAACCTATGTGCGAATCAGGTTTTTGCGCTGGCTTCCGCTTGGGAGCAAGACTTCTACTCCGCTAATCAAGAAAAGATGCAGGTCAGATTAGATATAGCTAAGTCTCAGGGTAATTCTGCCTGTTATGACCGCCCGATTTTCAAACAAAGGCTTGAAAGTAGAGGCGAAATTTTCGCCCCTTTAGTCAAAGCTATCAATCTTGGCTCAAATGGAGGGGTACAGAATTGAAAAGAGTTAGCTTAGATACATGAATTCAGTTTGTTGGGATGCTAGGTGTGTCGACACAGCGTGTTTTGATGATAGTCCTTATTCCCCTAACGGGAATAGGCGCTGAAATCATGTTTGCAAGCTGCATGGTTCTCGGCATTATTATCCATATTGGTATTGCTGAATATTGGATCAATTTGACTCGAACCCCCGGCAAAGGTCATCGACATTGGAAAGATCTGGATAGGAAATTATCGACTGCGACGAAATATGACTAAATAAAAAAGAGCCGAAATTCTATACATGATCATTTCAGACAGGGTGGGTCGGTCAGCCTCGTATACGAACCACAAGGAATTTGGGATGAAATAGGCGTCCAATTACGACTAGGTTCAACTAACACAAAAATCTTGAAAATTTCATCGATGCAATCGCCTCCGAGAAGAAAATGAGAGGACTCCTGAATCAAGAACAATACTCGGCATCACAGATCGACGGGAAGCAACTGATCAAGCGGAAAAGTCTAGATCCTAACCCATTAGCTAATACGCTCAAGAGTAGTGAATTCGAATCGGCGCCTTTGATGCTCAGGCTTTCGATTTCTGCCTCATATCCCAGATGCCCGGCAAAATCGCAAGCATCATTACGATAGATGCAATGTACTCTTTGCCTAGTGGCTCACCAGATATGGACTGATAAATGCCGTATCCGAAAATCAACCAGCAGATGCATAGGTAACCAAATAGTACGGCTTGACTGGCTTTATTTTTCATGTTCGCCTTCCTTAATTTAGCTAATGCAAGAGCATGCAGATATTAGTCTCTTTGGAAGTAACCAACTCGATCACCGCTGTAGGTTCCAACCCATATGGTATCACCCAATTGCAGCGCAGAACTGGCACCTTGTAAAGCAGCACCTGTGCCCATGCCGCCCACACGGTTAAATTCCAACGTATCAGCGTTAATCTCAACCACTGACCAGCCATCACCAGAGATATTTCCGCCTGCAGTAAGCAGCATGCCGGGCACACCCCAGCGAACATTATCTGGCAAGATATCTAATAGAACCGTGTCAGACCGAATCGGATCGATAGATAAATCAAACCGGACAACCTCACCGGTGGCGAATGCAGCTACATAGGCAAAACGCTCATCCTCAGAAAGTACGATACCATTAGGACCCTCAAGCTCAGTTCCGGGTATTACTGTTGGGAGCCCACCGGGCCTCCACATTACTAAACTACCTTCTGCTTCTCCTGAGAGTACTGATCCCAATCCTCCAGCCCAAGTCATGAACTGAGTGGTGACAAATCCACCATCTTTCATTATTGCCACACTATTGTGCATGATGGCTTCATCCAAAGGCACACAACCTTTCCATGTTAATCTAGCCTCGGCCCCTCGCATATCTAGACTAAAAATCTCAACCGCTTCACGCGCCCCATGGCTGGTGACATACAAATCAAAAATTGATGCTCCCGTTTCCAACAAGGCTAGGCCATGAGCTGAGAAATCGTCTGTGTTAAGTGGTCCCGGGCATTCTGGATAAGAATCGCCGGCAAAGTCCTCAGAATAGCCTGCGCCGCTAACTAAGTCTGACCAACCTCCATCATCGGGATTGATTATGTAGATGTGTCCGTTGTTTGCAGAACCATCTAACGTGCCATTCATACCAGATGCGATGAGCATGCCAGTATCACCAATGTTTAAAAGATCCTCAGCGTTCGCTGGCCCACATATATACTCAATGCCAGTGTCGGAACTGCAAGCTTCGGAATTAGTCTCCAGTTCAATCAGCTTTTCCTGATTTGGACTGCAAGAATTGGCCGCAAGAACCGCTAGAACAAGAAAAAAGGTATCCTTCGTTTTATTCAAAATATGTGCTCCTAATAAGTTTTTTTGGCATTGATATGGTTAACAAGACGATTGCAAAAACTCAATCAATTGACTGTCGATAAACGCATCGTCTGCGGAGTTAAAACCAGGAAGTCAAGCCATATGCCCACTTTTTGATTTGATAACTTTAATTTCCCCCTGAGAAATAAACGGGAGTTCAGCTTCATTGTCCTCGACTCGGAAATACAGATCAGTCTCACAGGGAAGCATCAAAAATGGAATATTGATCGCTCCTAGTGCGGACTTCAAGCTGCCATTAAAAACGGTGTTGGCAGAAACGTCGGCAGACATCCAGGTCAATGTCTGCGCATAAATATCTGCTGGGACCCACGATTGAAATAAGCCCTTTATATTTTCAATCACGTCACTAACACCTTTCACATTCTCATTAAGGTGTAGTCCATAAGGGAGCCGCTGACCGGGAATCCAGAATCTGACATGGGGGCAAGGCATCCGAGCAGCGACTCTTCAGATCTACCTGTGCGGGCAGACCAGGTATTTTTCTCCCGTCGCCTGCTTGGCATAGGCCTTGATCACATCTGGCTGAAGCATTTCACTCAACGAGATCTCCCGCGCATATGAACTGGCAAACGTTGTTTTAATTTCTCTGGCAACGCGTTGTCTCATGCCCTGGAATTTTTCCATGCCAATTTTTCCTATCATAGGAGTCAACAGCCAGCCACCGAGACCCCATGACATACCAAACGCTCTTTTCAGAACGGTCGGCGATGGATCCAGACCGCCGTAAATGTAGACTTGCTTATAGGTGTCAGAACCATATCTGCTGTACTCTTTCGC
>Ga0163109_10002437_pt1 | contig 14505 bp, 10 predicted proteins | sample CRUFie1St13metaG_FD_108704 | JGI IMG/M metagenome (GOLD analysis project Ga0163109, IMG submission 108704) | Marine microbial communities from the Costa Rica Dome - CRUD Field 142mm St13 metaG | ecosystem: Environmental > Aquatic > Marine > Oceanic > Photic zone | place: Costa Rica: the Eastern... | reverse complement strand
TGAAGAGGGAGGTTTTCAAACAGGAGTGGGCGTAGGACTTCGCTATATCTATTCGAATTTATCGGTGAGTAGCAATGTAAGCAGTGGTCCTGATATTCGTCCTGGGCATGCTGCGGGGGCTGATGTATCTGTCTTTATGACGAAGCCTTATAAGTTGGATAAGATAAAAGGGATGGATTTTAATATGGGACTTGCGATTACCAATATTGGTAGCAAAATGACCTACACTCAAAATGCGGTAAACAAGGATTTCATTCCAACGAATCTTGGAATTGGTTTCGGCGCAGACCTTCATATTGATGATATTCATAGTGTGGGTATATACGCCGACGTAAATAAGCTTCTTGTTCCAACACCTGATACCGTAGATGCTAATAATGATGGCGTATTTGATTATCGTGAGCGCTCGGTTGTTGGGGGCATGTTTTCTTCCTTTGCAGATGCTCCAGGAGGGTTTAAAGAGGAGTTAAGAGAGTTTTATGTTGGCGCGGGTGTCGAGTATTGGTATAACAAGCAATTTGCGCTTCGCATGGGGTATTTCTATGAGCACCCAACAAAAGGAGCTCGCAAGTTCTTAAGTGCTGGTGCAGGAGTTAAGTATTCAGTATTCTCCTTGAATTTCGCGTATTTAATTCCTACTTCTTCGAATAGAAACCCACTTGACAATACACTACGATTTAGTTTGCTCTTTGAATTTAATAAGGATAGTGAGGCAGCACCAATTGGTGTGCAATAACTAAGGACCTATGTCAAACGATTTTGTACGGTTCATAGGTCGTCCACCCTCTATATTTTATCGTTGGGGTTTATTTAGCTTATTTGTGCTTTTTTTGGCAAGCATCCTTGTCAGTCTAGTCATGGAGGTCCCCAAAAAGGTAAAGGCTCCTGCAGATGTTACTGCCGCTGAAGCGTCAAGCCCGATAGTAGCAAACCATACAGGTCTAGTTGATGCGGTGCATTGCACGGAAGGCTCTTACGTTAATGAAGGTGACCTTCTTTTTCGCCTAGCCTCTGAGGCTGATTACAATGATGTTCTATCATTAGAAACATGGCTCAATACATTGGACTCATCGGGTAACAGGTCGCCTTTACCCAAGCAACTTTCTTTAGGAAGTGATCAATTATCTGACGCCTATATGAAGCTCCGACGCCTAATTGATTTGACAGCTTTTGGCCAAGACTCCCTCGGCATGGCGCTTCACAAACAGGGTATCGAAGAACAAATCTCAGCCTTGGAAGGGGTTAGCCGACAAATCAAGCGTCAACAAAGTTTGTGCTACGATGTGCTGGAAAGCCTTAATGATCAATTAGCTGATTGGGAAGCACGTTTGGCCGAAGGCCTTGTTTCTGAGCGAGAAGTCGAGACCTATCGCATTCAAGTAAAAGAAAAGAGAGAGACATGTGCTCGATTTTCCAGAAGCCTAGAGGATAATAAAGCGCTGATTGAGGGACTGCGCAGAGAAATCACGGACTTAGAGGTTAATGATCTGACCACAAAGGCAGAAGACAAAACAGAAGAGCTATTGGCATGCGAAAACCTCCGTGTAGCCATCAATGCTTGGAAAGAACGCTATTTGATTTCTGCCAAAACATCGGGTTTGCTGACCCTAAGCAATGAAGACTTGATGGGTTCGGCGCTTTCCAAAGATCAAGTCATTGGTGAAATTCTTCAAGATGGAGCCTCAGCACAGGTCTATGCCTTTATCCCTGTCTCTTCTATTGACGAGGTCCGAATCGGACAAGAGGTACAAGTAATTATTGAAGGATTTAGTCTGCGTGAATATGGTAAGCTTGAAGGGTCGGTTACCGCTATACGTCCTACGTTAGAGGAAGACAAAATGCATCAACGCATTGAGATAAGCCTAAAAAATGGCTTAACCACGTCGAAGGGGAAAGCCATAGAATACCGCCCTTCCTACCGAGCAGAGGCAATCATTGTTACGGAGAGAACACCCATATTATTCCGCCTGCTTGACGAGTTAAGGGAGTCGTAAGTGAGGGTTTAGCGAAGCCTAAATACAAGGCTTTTTCTGACTGTCAAATTCCTCTTGAAGCCACCTTCTTATGACGTTAGAATAAGAATAATTTTGGTGGATACACCATCTTTGTATGGTCTTTTATTGCATGAAACAGTCAATGACCTTTTCTCCATCGATTCAAAAACCAGTACGGATTTGGTTGCTACTCGGCCTCGTTATGGTCTTGGGGCAAATCTTTATTGGCGGTATAACTCGACTGACAGATAGCGGTTTAAGTATTACCGAGTGGGAAGTGGTGTCCGGAGTCCTGCCACCACTAAATGCCACGCAATGGGATGAGGCCTTTAGTGCGTATAAGGTTGCCGCAAGCCGACAGCACGAGGTGCTCCATGCAACAATGAGCCTCGCAGAATTTAAATGGATTTATTTCTGGGAATATTTTCACCGTCTTTGGGCACGATGTATGGGCTTGGTATTTATCATTCCCTTTATATGGTTTTTGATAAAAGGCTGGATTCCTGGATGGCTTAGTAGGCGATTGGGATGGGTCATTTTATTGGCTGCAGCCCAAGCTACTATGGGATGGATCATGGTAAAAAGTGGACTTAATGATGACACAAGAACATGGGTCAGTGCTTATAAGTTAGTCTACCATCTATCACTAGCGACCATTTTGCTCGGCATTCTCTACAATACCTATCTCCATGCACAATACGGAAGTCAACCCAAGGACTTTGGGCGCATGAAGAACGACAAGATCTTTTACTTAAGCGGCGGACTATTATTGACGCAAATTGTCTTAGGTGGATTTATGGCAGGTATGCGTGCGGGGCTGATTCATAATGTGTGGCCTTTAGTATTAGATTTTGAGGGATTTTTTCAGCTCTTCTCGTATGATGCGGCTAATTGGACAAATTATGAAGCGAATATCGCAGTTAAAGCGTGGGTGCAGCTGGCACACCGCTCGACGGCAATTCTTCTTGTTATTGTGCTCGTTTACTTGGCAAAGCGTTACGCAAAGGATCATAGCTCTTCGGTTAAGGCATTGACATTGTTCTTAGGAATTCAATACGGTCTTGGTGTGCTTACTTTGGTTTATGCTGTGGGATCTATACCCCTTCTATATGGAAGCCTTCATCAGTTGGTTGCCATGGGCCTTGTTGTGTGTTTTCTACACCTGCACTATGCAGTGCGACTTATGCATCACTCCCGGTTATAGCTCGTTAAGTACTGGAGACTCCTTGCTTACACGGAATGAAATTCCGACTTCTTCTAAACGCTTCATAATCGCTTGTCCAACGGATTTATCTTTTACTTCCACCCCTAACAAGGCACTTGAATACCCATTAATGGCTTTCGCGTTGCTGTATCGACTAAAGGATACAAGCCCTTCGTGTTCTTTTTCGATGATGGACAGAATGGAAGCAAAGCTCCCTGAGATTTGAGGAACTTCGACGCGTATATAGAATTTAGTGCCCTCGTAGAGCTTAGCCCGCTCAATAATCTCTTGGATGCGGTAGATATCATTATTGCCGCCGCTTACAATGCATACCACAGTTTTACCGGTTAGGTCAATATCCATTTGATACAACCCGGCAACTGCCAATATTCCAGCGGGCTCTGCAATGATTCCATCTTCATTATACATTTCAATAAGGGCAGAACATATCGCTCCCTCCGAAGCGGTAAGCATTTGAAGGTTGAGTTGTTGACAAATCTCAAAATTGGTTTTGCCAATGGTGGCCACAGAGGCACCATCTACAAACTTGCTAATTGAGGGTAGCGTAACCACCTTGTTTTGTTTCATAGCCTCACTCATGCTCGCGGCTTCAGCGGGTTCAACGCCAAAGAGTTGTGCACCAGGAGCTGCTTGAGCCATCACGGATCCTACTCCTGACAGTAAGCCACCTCCCCCAACACAAATGGAGACGACATCAGGTGTTTTGCCTAATTGCTCAAGAATTTCAAGGCCCATAGTTCCTTGTCCTAAGATCACATCGCGGTCATTGAAAGGATGCACAAAAGGAATTCCGTCCTGTTCGGCAAGACGCAACGCATAATGATATGCTTCGTCATAGGTTTCTCCGTATAGCTGAATTTCAGTCCACTGACCGCCAAAACTTTCAACCTTAGAAATTTTCTGTTGAGGGGTTGTCTCGGGCATAATAATGAGCCCATTAATCTCTAATGAAGAACAGCTTAGGGCAACTCCTTGGGCGTGGTTTCCTGCGCTGGCGCAGATGACGCGTTCAACGTTTTCATGTTGAGAAAGGGTGAGGAGCTTGTTATACGCCCCTCTAATTTTATAGGATCGCACCTGTTGAAGGTCCTCTCGTTTTAAATAGATATCGGCTTTAAAGTGATTGGACAGCCGAGTGCTGCGCTCCAAAGGTGTTTCTGAAAGCAGTGCAGCGATTCGTTGTTGGGCCTGTTTAAATTCATCAAGCGTCGGTAGCATCGTTTGGTTTTATAGATACAAGATAGGTGTCGGATGCTGGTGATGCTAAAATAGTGATATGTTGTTCTTGTATGAGTTCGAGGAGGCTAAGAAAATTATAGACCAGTTCTAAACGGGATGCTGCCTGCGATAAAATTTCCTCAACTTCTATGGCCTTTCCTTTCTTTGATAGCCATTTCCTTACCCATTGCTTCTTTTCCTTTAAGGTAAAGGCGGCTTCTTTCACCTCATGCTTTGGAGCATTGCGATATTTCTGTTGTTGCAACAGGCGCACATAGGCTCGGTGTAAGGCGTTAAGTGATGGGCTTTCTAGGGGAATGGCCTCTCTTTGTATGGCTTCTGCAAGCTGACGCCCTTCTTCTGGATTCTGACCGCGGCGTGCATACAAGGCCCTGGTATCGGCTAATTCTTTTAACCATTCACTGGCCTCCTTGTATTGTTGATAGACAAGAAGTTGGTGGGCTAGGCTTTGCCTGGGATCTTCACCACCTTCTTCTATTTCTTGGTTGTAACGTGGCAAGAGGGTTTTAGACTTAATGCGAATCAGACTAGCTGCCATAACGATGAAGTCACTAGCTAAGCTTATGTCAAGCCGCTTTGCCTCTTCGATATAGGTTAAAAAATCCTCAGTAATCTTTGCAATCGGAATGTCGTGGATGTCAATTTCATCGCGCTTGATAAAAAACAAGAGAAGGTCAAATGGTCCCTCAAAAATTGGAAGTTCAATGGAATACTGCTCCATAATATTTATAAGCCGTGCATCGCGTGAAACTGAAGACGAACAAGGCGTAAAATATGCTCAGGAATTTCTTCTTCATCGAATTCTTCTTCTAAAGGTCCTAGTTGGTCCTCTTCTAAGTCCCTATAAAAATCCCACATTTCATCATAGAGTTCTTCATCCACTTCTTCGGAAAAAAGATGTTGTACATTGAGTTTAGTTCCTGCCATGACAATGGTCTCTAACTCATTAATGACATGGTCTTGATCGCCGCCTAAAAATCCTTCTAGTGCATCGAGGGTCATTTTTTTATCAATCATTTCGATCAGCTTCACTTTTTGTGCTGACTTTTTCATTACCCCCTTGGTTTGAATAGAAAGGTTGGCTTCAAGGTCGTTGTCTTTGGTAAATTGTTGCACGATGGGAAGTACGGACTGCCCAAACTTACGGCTCTTTCGATCACTTACTCCCTGCACTGCCAGAAAGTTCTCAGGAGTCGTTGGTAAACAGGTTGCTGTTTCCTTTAACGCGGCATCTGAAAACACCAAGAAACTCGGAATGTTAAGCGACTCGGCCTTGCGCTTACAAGAGGCTTTTAGCAAGTCATATAGATCTTGGTGGAAAGTGGCTTCATTGCTAGCTTTTGGGCGATCAACATGTTGTTGTAAGGAGACCGAAAAACTGGATGATGAAAGGTTTTCATTAGACCATTTTCCAGGAAGTACATTCAGTGGATTGCTGGGGTCGCGTTGTAAAACCCCCACATTAAGCGCCATCTCAATAAGTTCTCGAATGCTATTGGGCCGAAGCGTTTTCCCAAGTCCAAAAATGGAGGATTCTTCAAATTTTGCAGTAGTTATTGCTGGCGTTGTTCGTCCCAATAATAGGGTTTGGATCATTTTTTTTGAAGCCCCCTTTGGTGAGTTCTTATTCATCCATGACAAGACTTCCTTGGCCATTTCCTGCAAGTCTGTTGTTTCATGCTTTTGGGCACAATTATCACAAGTATTGTTTTCCAAACAGGAGTTGTGCTCAACTTTTTCGCCAAAGTACCTCAATACAAAGGCCCTTCTACAGGTTCCCGAGAGCACAAAATCGTGCATACTTTCAAGTAGATGGCTTGCTCGTTGACGCTCTCCTTCATTGAGATCCTTAAATCGGCGTGCATAGGATTTCACATCCTTTTCGCTATAAAAACCAAGGCAGCGAGAAGGCTTTCCATCTCGACCTGCACGCCCGGTTTCTTGATAGTAGTTTTCGATACTTTTTGGAAGATCATGATGGATAACAAACCGAACATCCGCCTTATCAATGCCCATCCCAAAGGCAATTGTCGCTACAACAACATGAACCTTACCCGAGGTAAAAGCATTTTGTACTTCCATTCGTTCCTTGGTTGGCAGGCCACCGTGATAAGCCATGGCCTTGATTCCATTGTTTTGAAGCATTTCCGCAACCTCTTCGGTAGTCTTCCTATACATACAGTAGATAATCCCCGTTTCTTGAGGGTGCTTCAACACTTCTTTTGCGATAGCTTGATGCAGGGCTGCCTGAGGGAGCTTAGGTTGAATAAAGTAGGAGAGATTGGGCCGATTGAAGGAGGCTTTAAAGATTGTAACCTCCTTAAGTTTGAGGTTATCAATGATATCTTGTTGCACAAAGGGGGTAGCTGTAGCAGTAAGACAAATAATGGTTGGTTGATTGCTTAAGCCGCTAAGATACTTTCTGATGTTACGGTATTCCGGACGAAAGTCATGACCCCATTCCGAGACACAATGGGCCTCATCAATGGCAATCAAGGGGACATCAATAGATTCGAGAAAGGCTTGATTCCCTTCAACGCTTAGCCATTCAGGCGATACATAGATGAGTTTTGTCTCACTCCCGTGGACTTTAGCCTTGATCTCAGTTTGTTTTCCGGCAGAAATACTTGAGTTGAGGACATGCGCATAGTGTTCATGTTTTAGCTTCTTATTGACACTATCGGCTTGGTCTTTCATAAGAGCAATCAAGGGCGACACAACGACAGTACATCCATTAAGCGCTAAAGAAGGTAATTGATAGCAAAGCGATTTACCGCCACCCGTTGGCATAAGTACAAGAGAATCCTTGCCTTTCAGTACAGCAGTAATGGCCTCTTGTTGAAGCGGTCGAAACCCCTCAAGGCCAAAACGAGCTAATAACTCGGTTAACTCAAGAGAGGAATCAGTGTTTACCTTTGCCTCAAGAGGGGTAATATCTATTTCATTTTGCATAGACATGCTCAATACTTTATTAATTTAACAAATATCTAGGCGAAAAGATGCGTTAGTCCCTATTCAGAAGGAACAAAACGGGATTTTGAATAATCCTAGAAATTGAAGATATATGGCAAATCAACCTTACATTGTAATTATGGCCGGCGGCCTAGGAAGTCGATTTTGGCCCATGAGTCGTCAAAAACGACCCAAACAGTTTTTAGATGTTTTGGATTCTGGTCAGTCTATGTTAGCCACCACGGCAGAACGATTTTTATCTATTACTATTCCAGATAATATTCTCATTGTAACGCATTCTGACTACCTCCAACAGGTTAAAGAGGTTTGTCCCATGATTAGCGATGGCAATATATTATTGGAGCCCGTTCGGCGCAACACCGCACCTTGTGTGGCTTTCGCCTCCGCCGTTATTTATGCAAAAGACCCTGAGGCTCGAATTGTTGTTGCCCCGTCTGATCACTGGGTTGCGGACACTAAGTCTTTTGAAACGGCCATTCAAAGTGGTATCGATCATTTAGAGCACGCAAACGATCTCATCACACTAGGTATTCAGCCTCAAAACCCCAATACAGGGTATGGGTATATCCAATATGATAGTGGAGATCAAGAAGTACACTTAAACCGAAGTGTGTTTGATGTTCGCGCGTTTACAGAGAAGCCTGATGAGGAAACGGCAAAGCGTTTTTTATCTACCGGTGAATTTTTATGGAATTCAGGACTCTTTTTATGGAAGGCTAAGGACATAAAGGCCGCCCTAGCATCCCACTTATCGGAAATTCACGATGCCTTTTTCAAGGAAATTCAGTCTTGGCTCAATGCTAACACCTACGCCATTAATTACGGCGTGCTTCGTAGAATCTATGCTCAATGCGCAAATATTTCCATTGACTATGGGATTATGGAAAAAGTAGGTAATGTTCGCGTGATTCCAAGTGCTTTTGGTTGGAGTGATGTGGGAACTTGGAAGTCTTTATATGCCCTGTCGGACCAAGATTATATGGGCAATGTAGCCTTGGGTGATTTGGTGAAAATGTATGATAGCCGTGATAACCTTGTTGTGCAAACAAAGGAGGGTAAGGTTGTCATTCTAAATGGACTAAAAAAGTTACTTATCGTCGATACAGAGGATGCTTTGGTCGTATCAAAAATCGATCGCGAGCAGGAGTTTAGACAAATTGTCAATGATTTAAAAGGAGAGGGCCTTTCACGATTTCTTTAGCGAGCAAAATGCTTGTCAATGAGCGTAAACAGCTCGCGTGACGCCCTTTCCAAATCATCATTTACAATAACATAATCAAAAGACGATTCTTGGCTTATCTCATAGTCATAACGGGCAAGTCGGTCTCGTAAGGATTCAGCACTTTCTGTTTTTCGGTCGATAAGTCGTTGTTCTAGCACGTCCTTAGAGGGCGGTTTGATAAAAATACTGAGCGGTTTAGGGTCAATTTTTTGTTGTAGAGACAGCCCGCCGTTGACATCAATATCAAACAAGGGTATGGCCCCATTGCTTTGTATTCGACTGACTTCACTTCGCAGCGTTCCGTAGAAGAGTCCAGCGTAGACCTCCTCCCATTCTAAAAAGGCGTTGTCTGCTTGAGCCGCCTTAAAGGCTTCGCTCGAAAGAAAATGATAGTGCTGACCATCAACTTCTCCTTGGCGTGGAGAGCGAGTAGTAGCACTGATTGAAAACTGGAACAATGCCGGATACTTCTCCATTAGAGCTTTGATGAGCGTTGATTTTCCTGCACCAGATGGCGCAGTAATGATTAAGCATTGACTAGACCCTAAACTCATAACACGTTGGCAAGTTGCTCTTTTATTTTTTCAAGGTTTTCCTTCATATTAACCACGAGGTGTTGAATGGGAGCAAAGGATGCCTTCGAGCCGAGAGTATTGATCTCACGACCGATTTCTTGCGTTATAAACTGCAATTTTTTTCCTGTGGTTTTTCCTCCATCCATTGTCGTGCGAAAATAGGCGCAATGTGCTGAAAGTCGCACGAGTTCCTCGGTGACATCCCATTTATCCAAGTAATACAAGACCTCCTGTTCAAAACGATTAGCGTCTAAGTCTTTAATCTCTTGCATATGACGCTCCAAACCTTCCCGAAGTAATTGACTGCGTTCAGCTAACTGTTGTTCCACCTCAGGAATAGCTCCTTCAATACAACCTAATTCTTGATCTAAAAAGGCATGGATTTGTTCTCCTTCTGCTCGTCTAAACTCCATGGTTTGAGCGATAGCCTCTTCCAAGCTTTTTTGTAATAGAACAACGTCTTCATCTTGCCACACCACACCTTCTTCCGAAGCATTCCATAAGTCCTCTTTTAATAGGAGTTGCCAAGCCATATCGGTGGACAAATCGCCTTTCTTTCCAAGGTGTTTTCCAAGCATAGCCATCATCGTTTCTAGTCTTTTGTCAAAGGCTTCTTCGACGGAGGCATTTTCTTTTTTACTTCCTATGGGCTCAAGAGCTAGACTAACATCAACCTTGCCACGATGTAAGCCCTCTTGAATGATTTTGCGCAGGGTGAGCTCAAAAGGTCTAAGCTGGCTATCCAGCTTTATATTGATATCGATGTTTCGACTGTTTAACGTACGAATCTCCCAATTGGCCTTGAATCCCGTGAGGTTTATATTGGCTTTCCCAAAGCCTGTCATGGAATGTAACTGATGATTTTTTTTAGAAGTCATAACCTAGAGATAGTTGAAAGCGAAGGGGTAAATGTTCTCCAGAATCCCACCCCCTTGCAAAGTCTGCTCGCATAAAGTAACCAAATGCATTGGCGCGTAGGCCAAATCCATATCCGACAACAACAGGAAATTTATTGATGTCCAAACGGACTTCACTAACAGCATTGGTTAGGGTTTGCTGGTAGAGCGGGTTATCCTTTCCAAAAGGACTTGGACCCTCCCATGCACTTCCTATGTCGCAAAATGCTAAAACTTGAAGATTTCTTAGGAGAGGAGAATTGGGAATTTTTCGAGAAAACGAGGAAAAGATGGGTACGCGAAATTCGGAGTTTAACACCATGAAGCTGTTTCCATTGCGGATGTTTTGCTGGAATCCGCGCATAGAGGATGCCAAGGCTTGATACACATAGCCATTGTCCGTGTTGATGGGTGTCTGCTGGTTAAACTGAGGAAATAAAATCCCTTGGCTTCCCCCGAGGTAATAGATCAGTTTTTGGCTTCCAACGCTTGAACTATAGGCTAAGCGATTCGCCCAGGTAATGGTCCTCCATATGGGCTGATAGTGCCGTGCATCAAAACCCCAAACGAACAGAATGTCATTATTAAACTGAGGAAATTTGACCTCTCGACTACCAAAGATGGTGTCCAAGCGAACGGGTACTTCTTTGTGGGCTTCAAAGAAAGCCACCGCACGCAGTCCATGTTTAACATTTGGGATGACATCACGGCTTGCATCATAACAATACTCAAGCTTTGAAATCACATAATTGTCTGACGTAATCGTACCATATGCTGCCAGGACATCAAGGGACTTCGGCACGAAGCGATCATTTCGAAATCCTATTCGGAGTCGGATGGAATTTCGAACATCCAAGGCATATTTCATAGCATATTCCACGTAATTACTGCGTGTATTTAATATGCCAGCCTCATCACCGAAGGGAGAGGTAAACACAACTTCTTCTTGGAGGCTTTTGCGATAATAGGTATACTGATGATCCATTCGCTTTTTTAGGGCCTCATAGGTTGCAAACATCTCATTTTGTCGAGTTTGAAAGTCAGTTGGAAGCCTAACTCCTCCATAAATTTTATGGTCTTCCATTAAGTCGGTAATTCCGATGGTAAGCAAGCCGTTGATTCCTGGAACATCAAACACCGGAGATCCGGGATTAAAAGGTTGGTAGGTGTTGTAGAGTAGCGAGTTGTCCAGCGATGCACTCACCGATTCGGTCATAAAGGTCGAACTGTAGTTTCTCTTTCTATGGACTTCAAAGGGACTTTCTTCACCCGCTCCCTGATTGGGAAAGCCACTGCTGAGCTGCAAAGAATAGTTTGCACTATCCATTTCCATAAAATCAAATCGGCTTTGATAGAGAATAGGCGGGCTCGAGGGGATACTATCTTCTTGCAAGACATCCTCTTGATCTTCTGAAACAACTCGAGATGGGAGGCGTTTGAAATATTCAATGATGGCGGGTGTCCTGTAGTTTTGACTAGCGGGGTTAGCGGATGCTATGGGTTGTTGAATTGAAAAAGGAATAAGTTGTTGACGGCCCTCTGAGTAGATGATACCACTTCCTGTCAATTCTTTATCACCTGTCATGGGGTTCAACATAGGTTGCACATCGAATGCTTGTAAGAAATCCTGATATTGACTTACTGGGCGACTAACTCCATAGGGCTTTGTTGTACTTAGGTTGTTGGAATCGATAATGACATAGGTGGCAGGGTCTAGGAGCAGGTCTACGTCGAGATGAGCATAGTTAACTACGGAGTCCTTGTTGTCGGGGGCGCCGATTGGATGATAGATATATTCTGTATGGTGTTGGACTTCTTTTTCTTTGATAATTACTTCATGGAATTGTCGGATTCCTTGCACATCACTGCTCACTAAAAAGCTTGAGTCGGAAAGAAAGGCGACAGGAAATTCATCGAGATCATGAGTGTGGGTAAGCTGGATAAGTTGCCAGGCTTCCGGATGATTTGGCCGGATCATAAACACATCCAACTTTTTTTGAGGAAGGAGGCTATCTAGCCGCCCATTGAGCAGGGTATCGTTGGGGCGGTTCGAGGCAAACAGGATGGCTTCTTGCCCCTTGTAGGTTCCTGCAATAGGATTTAGGTCGTCGTAGAAATCGTTTGTAATCAGCTTTCGTCGCGTCTGACGCGTGTTGTAGGACAGAATATTGCTTTGCCCATTTTGCATTACTGACATGAGCACTTCGTTAGCGCCTACGTAGCGGAAATCATAGATGTTTTGCACGCCTTTGAACTCCATTTTTTCCCATCGCCCACGCTCAACATCATAGGATTGCCAAAAGATTTTGTCCCGCTTACGGTGAATAAGATCCAGTGTGTTGTCCGGCGCGAAGGCAATAAGGGGCATGTGCCGATCAGGTAGCAAATTGTCTGTGCGAAAGCCTTTGGAAAATACACGTCTCCTACTTCCGTCCTCAAGGGCATAGAGATATACTCGACGGCGACCTTCAAGATCATTGACAACGGCGACCAGGCTTCCATCGGGGCTAATGATGGGTTGATGGTTAAACCCATTTTTTGGTAAGATCAATTCCACCTCATTCTCGCTAGGAATGGATTGGTCGAAATATTGTATTTCTTCTTGGTATTGGGCCTTACAGCGTGTGTACCAGTCTTTAAATCCTGTATTTAAGTCTACTCCGCGTACTAATTGGATGCCTTGTTCAAAGCTGTGGCTTACCCGTGTCAGATAAATGAGATTGGATAGCGATTCCTTGCCCAAATCACGCTCAACATCCCATAAAAAGGCTCGGGTTATAAAGGCTAAGCTTGGGTCATCTAGCTTGGTCATATCGGAAAATGCTCCGGTTAACATGCCATCGCGTAGTCTTCCTTCATCAGCCATTGACCAACCTTGAGCAATATATTCTGTTAGGCCTTCGATATACCATTTGGGCAGTTCTGCTTTGACCGCATTTTGAATAAATTCTTGAAAGTCGCTTCCAAAAAGCATCCTTTCCAAGAGGAGTTGGGTGATTCCACGTCGTATATCGGTGTCCAACTCATCGATGGATCCGTTGTAATCGACAAAGATGGTGTAGTCCATTACACGGGACTCTCCAGTAAAGGTGGTTTCCTGCTTAATGCCAATGTTGGTTTGTGCCAAGTCGGAAGGCGTTGGGAAAACCATAAGGTTTATCTTTTGCGGTAGTCGATAGTCAAGGTAGTCGACGACTTCTTCAAAGCGGTCTTCTACGGTTTGAACGACATAGTTGCCAATCTCCTGCCCCCCATTGGGAAAGTAAACCTCAAAATTATCGGTCGGATAGATTTGCCAACGAAATTCTCTGTACTGCACCCTGTTTTGACCAAACTCCACTGGGGTGGATTGGCCCATGAGTGGGGAAGGTGAGAGAAGGAGTAAGAAAAGTCCAACACACAGCGTATGCCCTAGCCAATTTTCGCGTACTGTTTTGAGTACGCGGCAGGATATTCGTTGAGATAATGGGGCAAATTTTCTCATATTGTGCCAAAATAGGACTTTTGCATGATGCGATTGCTGAAATTTACATTTAACGCCTTTCAAGAGAACACATACATTCTCTACGACGATAAAAATCAAGGTATAATCATTGATCCTGGAATGTCTACTCCATCAGAATGGGAAGAGGTTATGCAAGCTTTGGAAGTCAACACACTCGATCTGCAAGCTATTGTGCTCACCCATGGTCACATCGACCATATACTGGGCATTCACCGGTTATTGGAGTGGAAGCCATTGATGCCAATTTATAGCCATGAGATCACGCAGGAAGTATTAAATGCGCAGCCTGATTATGCTATGCTCTTTGGTATTCATCTGCCCTCAGCGCCCCAGATTACCCATTTTCTGGAAATCGGGGAACCGTTGAAGGTAGGCGAAGAAACGCTCGACGTCTTATTCACTCCTGGCCACTGTCCAGGAGAAGTGAGTTTTTATCATGCGTCAAGCAAAACACTGATTGCTGGCGACGTCCTGTTTTATGAAAGCATTGGTCGGACTGACCTTCCCGGTGGAGATTTGCCGACTTTGTTAGATGCTATTCGTGAGCAGTTTTGGCCTTTGCCCAATGATACGACAGTGTTTTGTGGTCATGGCCCAGAGACAACAATTGGCCATGAGAAGGTGCACAACCCTTTTATAGAGTAAACGGGCTTGGGTGTTCTAGACAATCCGTCCTTTCTCCATCATAAATACTTGGTCCGCAAGCGCAAGGGTAGCGGGTTTATGGCTTGCTATAATCAAGGTAGACCTTCCCTTTCGTTCTCGCAGTAATTCGTGAACATGGTGGGTGTTCGCATCATCTAATGAGGCAGTTGGTTCATCCAAAATCACAAATGGGCTATCTCTGTAAAGGGCGCGGGCAAGGAGAAGGCGCTG
>Ga0163109_10002436_pt1 | contig 14506 bp, 25 predicted proteins | sample CRUFie1St13metaG_FD_108704 | JGI IMG/M metagenome (GOLD analysis project Ga0163109, IMG submission 108704) | Marine microbial communities from the Costa Rica Dome - CRUD Field 142mm St13 metaG | ecosystem: Environmental > Aquatic > Marine > Oceanic > Photic zone | place: Costa Rica: the Eastern... | reverse complement strand
ACACGCATACCTACTTGCAAGTATTCTGATGTCATTTGTTATTACTTAATTGGTTTATATATAACAAAAAAGAAAAGAGGATGTGGGATCAGAAATCCAACAATTCCTCTCCTTCATTTAGTGGATCATCAGCTGGACGGATCCATACACGAACTGACTTACTTTTACCTGTAGCTGAGTCTTTCCGACTAGTCACACGACGACGCCAACCAAGTGTTTGCAGCACGTCCGCAACACGACGTGACTCACGACGGCCTTGTTGACGAGGGTCAAGGTCAAGGCCATGAGTGAGAACGTCAGCTGCGGTTACTTCTTGCTTGATTTGAATGTATGCAGTGATCTTCTCCATCCAGGGATCAGGATCACCGAACTCAGCGATGTACTCAGAGATCTGTGCAATCTCGCCAGAGTTGAACTCGTAGGCATCGTTGTTGCGATAAGCCTGTACAGCTGCAGCCCAGAGCATGTCTCGTTCAAGAGCAAGCTGCTTCCATGGGATAAGGAAGCCAGTACCAATCTCAAGCGGCACAAAGCGACGGTTGCCAGTGCTGTCAACTAAGAACTGGTTACGGTTGGTAGTCCCGATCATCACAAAGCGGCGATGGAGGGACTCAGGCAGTGATGCGTAAGGACGCCGTACCTCATCAACACGGGTAGTGATTAGGTTCTTGAAGTTCTCAATGTTCTTTGTATTGAAGAAGTGATCAATCTCAGGAAGCTCAAGCAGCCAAGCGACGTGAAGTCGATACTGCTCTTTCATGAGCGTCTCTAGAGGAGTAGTTACCTCAGCAAACAGCTTGTCTGGAACTAGGCAACGGCTGAACATTGACTTACCTGCTCCCTGCGCACCGACAAGGATGGGCAGCCAGGACATTGAACAGCCTGGGTTGTAGGCACGAGCAACCGCGCCGATCATCATTCGCTGCATAGCGAGGGTGGCTAGGTGGTGCTTGTTGCCAAGGAACACTTCACCAATGCGATCCCAGTCAGCGTGGGGAATCGCGTGATCCGCACACTTGTCTAGGTAAGTACGGATAGGGCAGTACTTGTTCTTGTTGGCTGCATACTGAACAGCTGCCTTCACACGCATTTCAGGGATAAAGACACCGTGCTCAACAGAGAGCTTGGTAGTCATCAAATCAAGGTCATTACCTTGCAACTCGATTGTCCGACCGTCACTGTCGTACTCAATTGCTGCAGTCAGCTCATTCCTACGGAGATTAGTGAGAAGATTTTTGACTTTATCAACGTCGTTCTCACGCTCTTTGGCCAGATCATCAGAAGACTTCTTAGGACGGCCACGCTTTTTTACAGGAGCTTGCTCCATGTCAGGCAGGGGCTCGACGATATTTTCGTCAACAGAATTTTTTAGTTTCATATTTGTTTTCTTAGGAGAAGTTGGGGTATTTAGTACAGAATCAAAGTCAGGTTGAGGATCGAATTCCCCATAGCCTGCAGCAGTCCCTACAGCACCGAAGCGGAGGTGAGTGGGTAGTTGCCTAGTCCACTGGGAGTCTTGCTTCTTACAGAGGCCATACAGGGTCGTGTGGCCTGCATAGTTACCAAGACCACGCCACTTCCAAGCAGCGGAGTTCTCGGGCTTGTGACCGTGATGACCGCGATGAACCCAATCAACCCAGTCATCAAACAGTTCTTTGCCTACGCCTGCGCATGCAGCCATGACAGGAAGGAAAATCTCCTCGTACTGACCGTCGTCAGTTGGCTTAAGGAAGTTGCGTAAGATCCACTGACAACGTTGAATATCTATTGCAGATATGTCCGACGCTACAAAGTCAGTGGGCTCTTCATAGTCAATTGTTTCTAACAGAAACTGAGGAACAGGTGTGACTTCATTGTTCCATTGAAAGACAGCTTTTTTGTTGCCATACCAAAGACGCTCAGGCTTTTGACCGCAGTTATCACCAAGCTTTTCTAAAGCAAGCTCAGCAAGTAAGCGATCAACAATTAGCCAGTACGCACCCTTGTGCTTGCCAATGCTGTCAAGCTCCATCTCCAGGGGGAAGATGGCACGGAAGCGATGGCTCTGCTCTGTATGGGAGCTAGAGGTATAGGTAGCCGCACACCACTGACGAGCAGTGGTTGTATTCCAGAAACGAGCGAGAGTTGTATCACCGTCAATATCTAAGACAACTACGTTAGAGCCACGGGAGTTGGCAGCTAAGCGGTAGCGGTCAGCGAAATGCGTACCGCACCAGCCATAGCCAGCCTTGACCCAGCCTTCTAGCCAGGTCAACTCTTCGGTGATGTTTAGCCAACCAGATGCAACCTTGTTTGCATTGGTTTTGTTAACGCAGTTTTTATTTACCGCAATCTTTAACTTCAAGCCTGTTCTCCTGATTCTTTAGCGTGGAACTGTTCACAACGACGTATAAACCGCTGTTCTGCGAGATCAAGTTGATCCCCGTCAATAAATATACCTTGAGTTGTCTCTGGTGTGGTGACTATCACCAAAGCAACATCACATCGGAAACCCGTACGTTCTTCTAGTGCAAGTCGATAAGCAGCCATTTGTTGACTGACTTTTTGATACTTACGGAAACCACCGTAACCGCCACGATCACCTTTATCTGGATAGCTTGTCCGATACGGAGCGTTGCTTGTCTTGAAGTCAGCAATGACATTGAGGCCACCAATGGTGCCTATCAAGTCAGGGCATCCAGCGAATTCGTGCACGGTTGACCAGACGTACGCAACCTCTTTGTCATCACTGCGAAGGTGATTCCAATCGGGCCGGAGCGGACGCTCTGACCAGTAGAGATCTTCAAACCAGTCAAGGTACTGATCCATACCTTGCCAGAAGTCAGAGTATTCGTCGGGGACGCCAGGGTCTATGCCGCGAAGATAGTTTTCACAAGCAAGGTGAATCGCTGAGCCACGAGTGGCAGCAGCTTCTAGCGCACCAGGATTGTTTTCTTGCCAACGCTTGAGACCTGCTTTGGACTTCTCACTCTCAGTAGCAGACAACACTGTTGTAACGCTAGGGAGATAAAGTCCTGAACATAAATACTTGCGATAGCCACTTGGCGTCTGAATCCTAAAGGGTTTGTCTTCAGTGGACTGAAGTGTTGATTGTTCTTGAGTCATGTGACCATATGCTTAGCAATAGAAAGAGCAACAGGCGTTAGCCTGTCACTCATAATCATCTGGAAACGTGTCAATGCACGAAAGATAAACGTATACGTACTTACACCATTTGGTGTAGTTCTCAGGTTCGACGAACTGTGTGACTGTAGTTATGTCGTGGCTGTCATTCAGTGAGTCATACCACATATCTACGTTGTAATAAAGTTCAGTCATGAAAATGAGCAGATATTGAACACTAATAAAAAAGCTGGTGTTAACCAGCTTCTAGTTATTTGTTGTTTGGTATCACCAAACGCCTGGGATAACTTGCCCAGTCAGTGCATAGGCACCTAGCGCAGCAATGACACCGAGCATTGCAACTCGGCCATTGAGCAGTTCAGCTCTGTCGTAATGAGTTTCAGTTTCGTTTTGCATTTTTAGAAATCCTCTTGATCTTGTGATTGCGGTTGAGTAAATGCAGCGCTGTACGTCTGCTGTTGGGTCGGTTGAAACATCTCGTAGAGGGAAGCAACTGCTTGCCCCACCGCTTCCAACGTTTGAAGTACTGCAGCGTTTTGCTGCTGGAGCGTTGCCACTTCTTGACGTAGACCAACGACGTGGTCAACGAGCGATGGTGGCCGAGCCGGAGGTGCAGGAGCGGGTACTTCAGGCCGCTGTGCTTGAGGGGAATCCTCAGCACCAGGTGCATTACCGGCCATGATGGCAGCAATGCGAGCCTGCATTTCGGGTGGGAGGTTTTGGATAGACATGATTAGAAGTCAGTTTCGGTTTCAGCTTCAACTTTTGCTTTTGCTTTAGCTGGCATGACAGTTGCACCGCACTTGTCAGTGCCACCGGCAGGAAGGCCCTTGGCATCAACCTGCTTGCCATCGAAAGGATCTTTACCTTCAAAGTAATTAGGGAGCCAGATTGTTTCTTTCTGTGCTTCCCACTCCTTCTTGATCTTTTCAGACGCTTTGCGAACCTTGGGAAGGATCGAGTAAGCGGTTTCAAGACCTTGCCCCTTTCGTGTGATCTTGATAGAGAAGTTGGCAAGACCTTCTTCAGTCCAGGTGTAGTCCTCTACTTCTTGAAGCACTTCAGTCAGCTGCTCCCGCAGCCCTTTCTGCTCAATGAATAGGACTTCCAGACGTCCACGTGCAGCAGATGAGGCAACCCAAGCAAGGAATTTGCGAGGCTTACACTGAGTGCCATCAATTTTAGGACGGTCTGGTTTAGACCAGTCAGTCTCCCGTGCAATATCAGCTGCATTGGCGGGGTAAGAACGAGTAACAACAAAACCGTTGAAACGCAGTTCACCTTTTTCATCAACCTTCTCAGAGGGATACTGCCAGCCAGTGACTGCATGGCCCGTCTCATAGCAACCGAGAAGTCTGAACTCTTCGCTCTCACCATCTTTAAGAGAGCTGGGTTTGAAATACGGTTGTGGTTCCTTGGTTTCAATCTTGTCTTTTTTGCCTTCACCAATTAATTCGGGTGGAAGTATTTGCATTGTTTAAGTCATTTCAACACTTATAAATAGTAAGAGAAATAGTAGTTATCTGCGAGGTTTATAGAATAGTTATATGTGATATAAATAATCATGAGAATAGCAGGCGACGCCTTAGGAATACGAGACCTAAATGATGGCATTATGCTGCTATCTTCAGAGGATACTTCTTCATGGCCATCTATTAATGATCCAGTGCCAACGCCTAGTAGCACTGATGTTTACTACGATGACAACATGGGCATCTTTGCTCCAGTTGTAGAGAAAGCAGAAGTGAATTTATTGAATCCATTTAGCTGGTTCTCGGGTGGAGCACAGAACGCTATTGATCAAGCTGATCAAGGCATCGCACCTGTAGACAATGGTGGACTGGCAAGCAGCATGCTCCAGCGCAAGGCGCGACAAGCAGAAGCCATGAAGCTGTTGAGGCGATAAAAAAACCCCCGTCAACGACGGAGGTGCTTGTATATAGGTTGTTCCCACCAGTAGGGACTAGCGGTCCTAGGACCGTTAGTAATCCGGTGTCGGATCCGGTTCAACTCCGTATCCCGCTGCTGAGCCGCTAGACGATGACCGCGACGAGCGTTGGTCACGATCTTTTCTAACAGTGAAATCTTGAGCGACAATAGCTCGATAAGGGGAGTCAGCATCATCTTTACGATATTCGCGTAAATAGCCTTGAACGCAACACGGGCGTCCCTTACGAATGCGAGAAGAGAGTTTATCTTTGCGAGAGGAATGGGTTTCAAGGTAAAGCCAGGTAGTTGTATCTGAGTTGTCAAGTGTGGTACCGATCTTGGTAGCCACAGTATCGTTTTTGCGCTCTTTGATATCAGTGGTGCTGAAGAACGCATTGCCCAAGACAACCTGATTGCAGTACATATCAGCAGGGATATTGCACTCAATGGTTGTAACCAGGATGTCTAGAGGTTTAGCTGTGTCGTCACCGAAGACAATATTGCCTGTGATCAGTGCACGAGTGCCGGACTTCCAGTTGTTGAAGTTATCGAGCTTTGCACCTTCACGGTTGTAGCAAAGAAGTCTGACTCGTACCTCTGAAGCACCACTAGAGCCGGGCACAACAGCGTCAGCAGAGATATAGTCAAGCCCGTAAGCAGATACTGAAGTTCTTTCTGGGGATCGTAGTTCAAAGGTTGCAGCTATGAAGTTCATTATTGACTGAAACTTACTTTTTCAGTCTTAAGTGTAGGAGTTAATCCCACATTGCGTGAGCAATAGTTGGAACATTTTCAGTCAATATCTCCAGAACAGAGTCTGCAATTAACTGGTGCTCAAACTGAGTTCCGTTTGCACAGCGCAGATCACAGTAATGAAGCCAACTGCGAAGCGTACCTGACATATACAAACGAGTAGTCGTGTTCAAAGGAAGCACGGCACGTGAACATTCCTTTGCCACGTCGTTGTGAATCATGTATTCGTACAGCTCAACAGCTTCACGAAAATGTGAGTCAATACGTCCTTTCAAAAACTCTTTAGTCTCAGAAGGTAAATCATCAATAGAGTTCTGCCTGTTCTTCGTGTCCTGCCTACGCAGGTCGGGAATCACAGTTGGGAAGGACTCAGTTGGAATGGCGTACCGCTGACTGAACTCTTGGAAGGAAAAAGATCGATGTCGCAGGATTTGCGGAGCAATAGCGCGTGTAGTCGTAATCTCGACGCACATGGATGCCATTTCAAACGGGCTCCAATGCTTGTGCTTGATGAGATATCTGAGCAGTTTATCGACATTGGGATTATCTTCATTAGAAGGATTTGATACGCGGGCTATTTTGCCTACAAGTTTTTCAGCATCTGGTGTAATCCAGACAAGTTTTGCATCATTCATTGATCTTTATATCTTGCGTATAACACTCTAAGTTCTTTGACCGTACATTTGTTGGCTTTAGCTTCAACTAGTGCCACTAATTGGTCAATTATTTCTTTCTTTCTCATCCGATTTGATCTTTCCGTATAGTTTAGGTTTGATATAGCCAAACCCTGATTTGATTTCAAGGATTGGATTGTCCTTGCCGAGTAAATCGTAGTACTCGTCAAAGATATCCGTCATGGTGTAAGCACGAACGGCATCAATAGTTTCGCTGCCCTCTTGTAGATACCGAACGATATGGGTATCAGAGGGCAGTTGTTTGTCGTCAAAGGCATCTAGTTTGATGCCTTCAGCTAGTAATTGTATTTTCGATTTGGTCAATGTTATGCGTATTGAGGTAAGTTGACGTTATTGCTTTCAAAGAATGCGGGCATTCTGCTAGCACGGGTGTCACTAAGACCTTCCGCTTTGCCACGTGCATAAAGAGAGTCAGAGCACTTCATCCAAAAGTTGCTGGACAAGTGCTTGTTCTCATGCTCAGCAGCGAGGCTTTGAGTTGCCCAAGCAATCGTGGCTTTGCGAAGGTTGTTGATCTGCTTGTCGGATGACAAGCCAAGCTCAGAGCAGACCAGAGTGTTGGCTGCCACGTGAGTTTGTTCGTCACGACTGATGTCAGCAGAAGTAGTCCTCAGTCCTGTGTCTCCGAGGAACCGGAAGATCGGCAGGAGCACGAAAAAGACGGATCTTTCAAGGACCACAGCCTTGAGGACAGGATGTCTATCCAGCTCAAGCCAAGTCTTGCAAATGTGCTGAGCCTCTCGCTCAAACTTAGTTGGAATCTGGTGGGCTCGTGCTGCATAATTAAGTGCAATGTCATGGTTTTCTTCATCCTTAACGTTTGACAGAAGCAGTTCCTTGCAGCCTGCATCTGTAGGTAGGTCACCCTTCATCGCATCACTGATGAAGTCACCTACGGGAATCTCAAGACAACGCAATGCAAGGCCGCGTTTAACAACATCTTCACCGCCTTCAAGCAGTTTGCCAGCATTTACTTCTACTGGTGTCCAGACACGTTTACGTGCATGTAGCTGTTGGTATCGAGATTTCATTGTCTTCTAGTTGGGAAAGTGTGACAGTTCGTTGTCCAGCTTTTCGATTGCTGTGAGCCAAGACTGGTAGTCAGGCTCATCATCATCAAAGGCTGAATACATTTGCTCCATGCAATAGATAATTACATCGAGTTCTTGTTTTGTTAGGTTCATGGATTTATCATTCAGCGCATGAAACACAGAAGTTGTCTGTTTCTTCAGTCGCTTCGTCGTCAAAGTTAAATAAGGTAGAGAAGTCCTCAGTGGCGTCGAGTGCCGCCATAGCATCATCTTTAGCCTGTGTATTTTGCATGACCTGCAAGCTGTAATACAGAGAGGTCTGCGGGCTTTCTAGCCACTCCTGAATGAATGCTTCGTCGTACTTAACAACGTCGCTCCAAGAGTTAAAGCTATATCCGTGGAACAATCCTGTATCGGTGAGTAATTGACAGATACCGTCAACTACACGCTTGTAGTCATACCAACCTACATCTTCAGCAGTTTCAACAGAACCGTAGTTGTACTGTGATACTCCGAATGTTGAGCTATCTCGGTCTACTAGACGTCCGATTGGCGGAGCCAATTCAGGGCATGTAGTGAAACCTTGTGTATCCGTATAACGGTACGAGCAGCTGGCAGTTGGTGCAATGGCGAAGGCTCTATCCATGCCTGCTTCTTCAGCAAGGCTGGTTGCCAACTTGATGCCATGAACTAAGACTTCTACAATTTTATAGGCAGCCCGAGTCGCTGGTCGAGAGCGTGGCCTTTGGTAGTAAACGTCCAGTGCGTCACCAAATTCTTGGTATGAAACACCATGTATAGACAGCAAATTGGCTAGTCCAATCATGCCTAGACCAACTTGACGATCAACGCTAGGGCTCAGGTATTCGCCTGACTCTTCAACGCCAGTCTTAGCGTGAAGATCGATTAGCTCTTCCATGCCTCGATAGAACTGCATAGGCAGCTGATCAAGGTCGCAGCCAGCTAAGTTGATATGCTCAAGCAAGCAGGTGCCACGGCTCTTGAGGAATACTTCTAAGCAGACATTCGCGTAAATACGTTCACCATTCTGGTCGTGCTTGATCTTTGCAAGCCAAATGTCACCACGTGCAATGCCTGCAAGGATTGCTTCTTTTTCTATTTTGTTGGTGCCATTCCACAGATCAGTGGTGAGATTCACACACCGCTTTGCCCAAGGAAGTTCTTTGCGTTCAGCGTTTACGAACTCAAGGATGTCGGGGTGGGAAATGTCCAGGTGGAGCACAACTGCTCCATTCTTGTAGACGCCGCCTCTTCTGAGTTGCTCGTTAAGACTGCTATAGATTTTGCCAAACGATACAGGCCCCGATGCAACGAGTCCTTTGCCGTTATCAGTTCCGGCTCCTCTGAGTTTAGATAGATGGACTGCAACGCCAGCTCCATATCGTAGAGCGTGGCTAACAAATCTCCATGATGCTTCAATTCCATTTGGACCCTCCATTGAGTCTTCAACAACAAATACGGTGCAGGACACCGGAAGCCGTCCCTCTGGATTGTTCATCCAGTTTTCAACACGGCCAGTTCTAGCAATAGCTGATTTAGTTTTCATGATTTATACCAAGTCGGAGAGATATGGCGGACGGTAATTAGGTCCTTTGAGAATCTTGCCATCGTTACGCCTGATGGGTTTACCATCCTGGCCTAACTTAGACATATTACTTTCATGCACACGGGCTAGTGCCGTATTGAGATCCCATTCAAGATTCTCTGCATATTGAAAGCACACGTACACAACGTCAGCTAGCTCTTTGAGAGTGGCCTCAGCTGAAACGTCGCAATCGTAGTGAGCATCACGGAGTTCCGAATACTCTTCACGAATAAGTCCCAGCTGCATATCTGCTTTATCCGGTGAATTTGATACACCGTAGGCATACCGAAAAGCTTCGGCTTGGGCTTGTAAGTCCATTGTGTGTTTATAAATTTTAGTAGGTTTATGAGTCTTTTTGCAAGAGCAAATAAAGCAATTAGAGCAAGCCATTTACTTATCGCGTAAGGTTATTCTACCCCTACTTAAGTCGAATGGTGATAGCTCAACTGTTACTTTGTCACCAACTAATAACTGAATCTTACGTGTGATCAGCCGACCAGAAGCACGGCATAAACATTCATGCCCTTCTGGATCTACAAGTCTTACATTGAAATATCCGTTGCCACTCTCTTTATAGATAGTGCCTTTCGCTTCAATTACATTCGCTTTCTTGCTCATCGCCAAGTCTCTCTTTATAGTCGGTTTCAATTTGTTCTGTAGTCCAGTCAGCGTATTCACGCTGCATGTAATACTCAAAGAACCTGTAGAGGTCTTTGTAATCCATGCCGTCATAGTTATCTTCTATGAGGGCTTCAATCATTTCTTCTCTTGTTAAATCTACTGTCATTCTTCTCCTTCATAATCTTCAAAAATGTTTTTGTATTCTTCTTCAATGTCGCTGTCAGTCCAACATTCAAGTTCTTCTGTGTATTCGTAGACCTGTTGTCTAATCAGATCTTTGATGTCAATACTGTCGCCCCAACTATCAGCGATGCGAGCGATCATAAAATCACGGTCTCTTTTCATTGGTTTATAAAAATTCAACGTTGGCATAGTTTCTAAGCACTCCAGGTAGTGCTGTTGTGATGGCTTGACCACCAACGATTGTTTCGATGGGTTCATCAATCAAATCGCAGATTTCAATGCCATCCTCATCTTCTGTGCACTCAACGTGCTCAGCAGCTACTACAAGTGTGGGAGTGCGTTCTACATGGCACTCTTCTGCAAGTGCTGTGCGTTGCCCAGTAGCAGTTTTCATCGGAACAAATTCAATCAGCTCTTGCTGTTCACAAGGAAGACGATTGATAAATTCCTTCAGACGAAAACATGGAGGGCAGTTGTCTTGGGTAAAGACAAGCAAAGAGATGTCAGTCATGTTCAGAGAATTAGATTTACGGGTGGGAGATACTTTTTCTCAGCTAGATAAACTTCGACTTCAGCTCGTTGATCACGAGTCAAATATGCAAAGAGAAGATTGAGCAGTTGATTTACGTAGAATCGCTCATCTTCTGGTGAATCTTGAGCTAGTGCGGCGTGACAGAGTGTCACAGCCTCAAATAGATCGTGATTAAAAACTTCTGTTGTTTCCATATTATTCATAGTAAAACAAAGGCTCCAAGAATGGAGCCCTTGTGTATTAATTAAGTCAGAAATCGGATGCTTCTTGAACCTCAACAACCTCTGCTGGTTGAATGTCGGTACCTTCAGACAGCGCTGAAGAGATAAGCTCAACAGCATTGCGCTGAAGACGCTCAACCTCGTCGTAGTTACGGGATTGACGAGCATCAGCCAGGTCTTGATACATAGCGTTGCTAGTAACTTTGTTGCCGTTGTTGTATACAGAGGCAAAACAAGCACCTTTGCTGGACTTACCTTTGTAGGTATCAAGCTTGATCAGACTGTTGAGGGAGTTCTGTGAGTACAGACCCATCAAGCAAGTCATGATGCACTGAGACCACATGGTGTTGAGACCAGAGGTGAGCATCACGTTGGTGCCACCTTGGGTGCGGAGGAACAAGTTCAGCTTTGCACCAGAAAAACCTGCATCTTTGTACACGTCATCTGCAATAGCGATGCCGGTTACTGTCACAGGATGGATGCTGGTGACGGGCTTGCCGTTGGCTTGCATCAAAGCCTGCTTGTTGTCGTCACCGACGTACTGGAAGAAGACAGCTTCACTGTCTTTCACCAGACCAACGCCGATCATGACGTCAACATTAGTAGAGCTAGATCCACCAAACTCAGCAACAAGAGCAGCGGAATCAACGGTTTTAACAGGTGAAGTAGCAATAGTCATAGGTAAGATGTAATGTGAAAGCTCCGAAGAGCATGAAAGAAAGAACCGGCGTTAGCCGGTGAGTATTTATTTGTTGCGACCAGGATCACTGCCCTGTAAAAGGTTCAGCTTCTCGTTACATAAGGCTTTGACCTTAGTAAGTACAGCCTGTTGGTCAGCATGGTTGTCATTAGTCAGAGCAGTAATGAACTGCATTACGCCTTCAGCGACGTAGTTTGTTTTATTCTTGTACATTCAGGTGTGAATATTATTTGAGAACCCCAGCTAATTCAAGGGTTTTGCACATAGCAAGTACTTCAACGCACGTCCAAGCAGTCTGTCCAGACACTAAGTGTTCATCACAGAATATTGAAACGACGTCTTCGAGCATGCCATTCAGCTCATCGACTTTTTCCTGGGTTATGTTCATCAGATATTGTTTAGAACACTGTGGCTAGAACTGGTGTTAACCAGTCTCTTCCTCCACTTCATTAATATAGGACAGATAAAACCTGTTGTCAACAAAAAAAGGGACCTAAGTGTTAGGTCCCCTTGACATAAACCATGACTACTAAGTATGTCTCTGCGTGCCTACTCTAAACAAGTATCCCGATGACATCGCAAGGCCGTACACCACTCACGGCCAAAGTTAATTGTAACACAATCAACGAATCTTTGTCACTCTAGTAATACGTGAGGGATGCATTCTTAGTTCACTATGTTCATTCATCAAAGCATAGATAGCTTCTGCACGTGACTCTGCTTCGACAGTTATACAGGTCAACCCGTAATCTGTTCGATAGCAGGCGTGATATTTCATGTATGAAGAACTCTAGAAAGTAGAACTAAAATAATTATGATCGTACAGAGAATCATGATATTGATGACGAGCAATGGATATTGTTGAACGCAATCAAATTTTTTTATAGAGGGGAGTTATCCCCTCTATACATAATAAGTAACTTAGTTACTCATCGGCACTTAAGAGTGTGCGGCACCATTCGTAAACAGTATCAAAACTCTCCGTTTCAAACACATTAAGTGCACTACCTAAGAGGCGCAGTTCGATATACCCGAACGTCTTTGAGAAATCGAAGTTCGACGGTGACAGGGACTCCCCGTACTCCTCCTCGTAGTAGCCAATGACGGCAAGGAAGAGTGTGAACGGATTTTGGAATGAGTCGAAATTCTGGCTCCAATCGAACAACTCCTCAACCGGCGACGCCTTCGCCGGAAGAACGCATCCGGGCAGGGTTTGATCGGGGTTAGTCTCCCGAAAGTTTGTATCAAGCGACAATTGTGCTTCATATGTAGAACGCCAAAGAAAAAGCAGGCGTTAGCCTGCATGTACGTTTTAGATGGCAATTATCGTTAGTTCAAGTCTCTTTTAGATTTACTTCAGGGTATTTACTGATGTACTCTTTTACAGCAGTAAGTACGAGGGTGTTCATGGTTTGGTCGTTGACGATACTTAAAAGCTTGAGTTTCTGATGTACGGAGGGTGGTAGGACCACAGTCACACGCTTCAACTGGTCTCCACAAAGTAAGTCCATGTTAACGGTCCAAGGTGTCAATCAGAGTGATACGAAATAAACGCATCTTTACAGCTTTACAGATTTACAGTAGCAGTACACAAAGGGTGGTTTTTTGCTCGTATTCGCCTGCAAACACTAGGTTTTTTGGTCTTTTTATGGTATACGAATTTGCTACGAAACTACGCAAGCTACACTCGATCCCTATATATCTCTTTTTTTATAGTGTCTCCCTACTAGTACTATTTTTTAAATTGGGTATATAGTAACTACGGTAGTTAGCGTAGCTTTGTAGTTTTTTGAGGGGACAATTGTGTGCTTGTCCTATCCAAAGCCGTAAAGTTCTTGGAGCGCAGCCATATCTAGAGCAGTCATGCCAGACCATGCACTCCTGTACCGATAGGACATTGTCGTATCAGCATTAGTGAAATTCTCGTCGTAGCCGTCGTCATTTGGGTGACTAAGGCCAAGAGTGTGGAGAACTTCGTGAGTTATGAGGCGTTTCGCCAAATCAGTTAATTGTTTGCGCTTCTTGAAAGGCTTCCCCTTTTTATTGATCTTTGGTTCCAATGTCAAATACTTATCTAGAAATGTTGCGTGAGATGTTCCAAAGGAAACATATGCAAGACCTGCATAACCAGGATGAAATCTACTCATCGTCGGATGATTTTCATATGTTTCATATGCTTCAACAGTAATGTCCGATTTATCCTTATTTTTTACACGACGGATCTTTATACCTGTAATTGAGTCAATCTCTTTAATAAGCTGGTTAGTGTACCGATAAGCCTGCTTGTTTGGGAAGCTTTCCTTTTTTACATAAAACTGCACCACTCCATCGGAGAGGTACTTACGTCTTTCAGTTATATGCCAAGTGCCTTGAAGCAAGACACTATGGTCCGGTAGGGACTCCTTGTGAAACCCACCGGCCTCACAAGAAGCACACATGGTTATTTGCTAATAAATATTGACGACTGCTTTGTGAGCAGTTAACCGAGACCAGGCATCATTGCTGCAGCACCCATTCCAAGAGCGAACGTGGAAGTGGGTTTACCCATCGCCTTCAACGTGTCCTTGACTTTGAAGGCATATTTGTCCTTCATCGCCTGGGCGTTTTGTTGTTGAGGGGTTTTGGGTTCAACTTGAGCAAGGTTCAACTCCCCGTTTGCTTTAACTTGCGTGTTATCAAGAGGGGAGGTGTTGAGAGTATCTGCAATCTGTCCACCAGGGGGAGTCGCAGAAAGCTCCTGCCCCAGCTCTGCTGGACGAGTGTCGAAAACAATGTCAGACTTCTTACCTGCATTTGCACCAGTAGAGAAAACGTTGAAACCTGGACTGCGTAATTTCAACTCGTACTGGTCAACAAGATTGCGAGCATTCGCCAGCTCTTGAGACATGACATACGGCTTTGGCTCTTTGGCTTCGCCACCTGCTTCTTCTTCTGGAACCATTGATTCCATCTTGGTCAGCAGATTGTCACGATCTTTGCCAACAAAGCGCCTTGTGATATTTGCGTAGTCTTGATTGCTGCTGAACCTACCGCCACCATCATGGTTCTCTTCAAAGAACTTCTGAGCTGCTATCGCATCCTCAATGGAACCAATCTCTCTTGGCGGTGCATT
>Ga0163109_10002435_pt1 | contig 14507 bp, 21 predicted proteins | sample CRUFie1St13metaG_FD_108704 | JGI IMG/M metagenome (GOLD analysis project Ga0163109, IMG submission 108704) | Marine microbial communities from the Costa Rica Dome - CRUD Field 142mm St13 metaG | ecosystem: Environmental > Aquatic > Marine > Oceanic > Photic zone | place: Costa Rica: the Eastern... | reverse complement strand
TTTGGTGTTGCTGAAGCCGTGTATTTAGGTTGTACACCTGTACTTCCTAATAGGTTAGTGTATCCAGAGTTGTATCCAGACTTTAAACTGTTTGACAGATTCGAAGAAAGTGTTGATATGACTGTAGATGCAATTACTAACTTTAATTTTAACGGAGTCAACGTTTGTGATAGTGAACAAGTATTTGATTCCTGGTTTAGTGAGAAATAATGAATAATGAAGAAAAAACTATTTTAGTTACTGGTGGTAGTGGATTTATAGGTAGTGTAACCTGTAAATTGCTTGTTGATTCAGGCTATAATGTTATTAATATTGACAGGGTAAAAAGACAGCAAGAAGGCGTTACACAATATCCTTTTGATATAGATAATCATCAATTAAAAGGCGTAATAGAATTAACAAAACCAGATGCAGTTATTCATCTAGCGGCTGATCATAGTGTGCCTTTAAGCATTCAAGATCCTGCCTCTACTTATGCTAATAATGTGGCAAACTCAATATCACTTTTAAATCATTCTATTAATGCAGGAGTTAAGCATTTTATTTTTAGTAGTTCAAGTTCTGTTTACGGAGACTCAGAAACTATTCTTAATGCAGAAAGCGACATTCCTAATCCTAAAACACCATATGGTAGAAGTAAGTTAATTATAGAAAATGTTTTAAAAGACTATGCAGATGCTTATGAATTTAATTTTGCAAGTTTAAGATATTTTAATGCCGCAGGTAGTTATGAAGGATTAGGCTATACACTTAATCCTAAACAACATTTAGTACCTATACTAGTAAATGCTGGTTTAAATGACGAAGTTTTTACAGTAAATGGAGACGATTACGAAACACCTGATGGTACATGTATTAGAGATTACACTCATGTTTTTGATGTAGCATCTGCACATGTATCTGCTTTAAATTATTTAATGGACGGTGGCGATAGCAATATATTTAATATTGGTGGCGGATCTGGAACAAGTATTAAGCAAGTTATTGCAGAAGTAGAAAAACAATTAGAAAAAGAAATTAATGTAGAAGTTGGACCAAAAAGAGACGGAGATGCTGAAAGAACTGATGCAAATATAGTTAAAGCATTTGAGTTGTTAGGTTGGGAACCACAAAATACATTAGAGGAAATTGTTGCTGATGAAATTGCTTATCAATCTAAAAAATAAATTGACATTAGGTAAAATAATGTTATACTGTAACTATGAATAAATTATATTACTCATATAACGATATGACTTCTGATTGCAGAATAATTGCAAGGGAAATGGCTCATGATAATTATAAGCCTGATGTTGTAATAGGTCCTGGCAGAGGTGCATATCCTTTTGGTGTAATGTTAAGTCACTACTTTGAAGTTCCATTTGAAGCATTTAGATGGCAAACAAGAGACGGAAACATCGAAGATTCCGAGACTTTAAAACATATTTTGTCTAAATACATTAGTAAGAATATTTTAGTTGTAGATGATATTAATGATTCTGGTAAAACATTACATGGAATATATTCTGTAATTAAAGATTTTGATAGTAAAGAAAATAAAAATATGTTCTCTTTACATGAAGGTATTAAATTTGCTACTTTATTTGATAAAGATAGCAGTGAATTTAAACATGTAGAATTTACGGCAAACAAAGTATTGCCAGAACAGGAAAGATGGATAGTCTTTCCTTATGAGGAATGGTGGAAATAGGAGTTTTAAATGGCAAAAAGTGATGAAATAAGAGCAAGAATACAAGAAGCAGGTGCAAAGTTTTGGGCAGGAGATAATATTAGTGAATTTATCGAGCCAGGAGACAAAGAAGCACTTATTGAAGAACTATCAGTAAAGTTTGAAGATGTTCTTAAAGGTTTAGTTATAGATACTGAAAATGATCCTAACAGTATGGATACAGGAAGGCGTCTTGCAAAAATGTACATTAATGAACTTATGTCTGGCAGATATGAGCCTATGCCAAAGGCTACTGCATTTCCTAATGATACAGAAGAAGCATATAAAGGTATGCTTGTAGTAAGAAGCGAACTTACTAGTATGTGTTCGCATCATCATCAAACTGTTAGAGGAACAGCATATATTGGTATTATTGCAGGGGCAAAACTTATTGGTTTGTCTAAATATACTAGAATAGCACAATGGTGTGCTAGTAGAGGTACTTTACAGGAAGAACTTGCTACTGATATTGCCAGAGAGATTATGAAAGCAACAGGCAGTAATGATGTAGGCGTTTATGTACAGGCAACACATGGTTGCGTTGAGAACAGAGGTGTTATGGCACATAGCAGTTTAACACAGACTACTGTATTAGAAGGTAGATTTATGGAAGACGCCTCAACTAAGAAAGAATTTTTTGATAATATAAAATTACAACAAGAATTTTCATGTAACAAATAATGAGTAATATTAGTAATTTAAATGGTACACTTGTTATAGGAGCATTAAAAGTTCCTGTAAGAAATGTTACAGACGCTCTATTAGACAGATCTCCACTTGCGGTGATACAAAAAAGATTTCCTGTCTCTGAAGAAGAAATATTTGAGTGTTTAGATGCAGTTGCAGATCATGATACAATAGATATTCATGACAGATTAGTTGTAGTAAATCAATCAGTAGAACATGATGAAATTACACTAGCAACAACAAGTATTGCAGACACAATTTTTTTAAAAGTACTGCAAATGGGGAGAAATACAAACATAAATATTACAGATATAAATGAATTATATGAAATAGGCTTTAGAACACTTGCTATTGAGTCATACGAAGACCAAGTAAATGGGAACAATCAACTAGAGGAAATTAGTGATATACATAGTATTGTAAATAGTGCGATTAGTAATGCTGTTCCAGATTTAGAACCTAGTACAATACTAAAATTTTTAAAATTATAATGACTAACGTAAAATATAGCGAAACATTTTTTTCAGCACAAGGGGAAGGCAAATATGTCGGTATTCCTAGTTTGTGGATGAGATTTTTCCTATGTAATTTACAATGTAACGGTTTTGGACAGAAAGATCCAACTGATCCTAGCACATATGATTTACCATATGAAAAGATAGATATTACACATATTGATAATGTGTTCGATTTGCCTGTATTTGATAAAGGCTGTGATAGTTCTTATACATGGGCAAAAAAATACAGTCATTTAATTACTGATAAAACTGTTGAAGAAGCATGTGATGAACTTACTGCACTTTTGCCTACAGGTAAATTTTTGCATCCAGATACAGGACAAGAAACACATATGGTATTTACAGGCGGAGAGCCTATGCTTAAACCTACACAACCTGCAATGATGGGAGTATTAGAAGAGTTTAAAAGAAGAGATAATATGCCTAACAATGTAACAATAGAAACAAATGGTACAAGGCCTATTACACAGGAACTAGCAGACTATATTGCATGGTTTACATATGATGGTACAAGAGAATGGTATTGGAGTTTATCTCCTAAATTATGGGCAACTGCTGGAGAGCAATCTAAAAAAGCAATTAAGCCTGATGTTATAGGTAGATATGCTGAAGTTAGTCCACATGGCCAACTAAAATTTGTTGTTAATGGCACAGATGAAAGTTGGAGGGAAGTGGAAGAAAATACTAAAATGTTTCGCGAAGCCGGTTGCAACTTTCCTGTTTGGATTATGGGAGTTGGTGGAACGTTTGAAGGTCTTATACAAACTGAGGCCACTATTGCTGATGAAGCCATTAGGCGTGGATACTATTATACAAGTAGAGTCCATGTACATATATATGGTAATGCAATCGGAAAATAAGGAGAATATATGAAAAATAAATTTAGTTTAAGAGAAAAAATATTTTTTTCTCCATGGGCGATGTTAAGTGTCTTTATTTTAGGCATAGCATTATTAAATGTTGTAGCATTCGCAGAGGAAGATAAAATTGTAGGACATACACACGACGGTTTACCTGTATATGAATCAGATATACCAAAAGATGATGTAGATAAACTTACAGTAGATAGGGAACTAACTATTACACTTAAAAAAATTGCTATTAAAGAGAAATATCTAAATGGTAATTCAATTGAAATATCAACAGGAGGTAACAATTATACAATAGTATTAGATTGTTTAATTACTGAAAATGATACCTTTGAATGGGTAGGTGTAGATGGAAGATTAAAAATAGGCCATCAAGTGGGAGTAAGAAGAACTCCATTAAAAAATTGGTCTAATCCTGATTTTACAAATAGTAAAATTAAAAAAGAACTTTTAGAACAAGCAGAAGACTTTGACAAATTTGAAAGACAATGTACAATACAATGGATACAAAAAATAAAAGTTATTGAAGTTCTCACAACACCAACAGTAACAGAGGATGTAAGAGGTTAGTATGGCAAAGAAAACAAAATTACCATTCAGTATGATGCCTGCCAGTTGGGGTCTTAAAGGTAAGACTAGAGCAATAGCAGAAGCAGAATACTATTATGAAGGAGATGAACTAGAGGAAGTTCTTGCAGAATTAAATGCTGAATCTGATGGAGATAAGGCACTTGCAAAACTAGAAGTTCAACTTAAAAATGGAAAAATTGGACAATACGAGTTCGATAAAAAAGTTGCTGAAATTAAAGAGGAACCTTATGTAAATGTTCTTAAATTAGATGTAAATCCAGAAAATGCTAAAGCAGGATTCATGGAACTAGATTGGAACGAACATTTTGTAAAGTTTTTGCATAGCAATGGTTACACAGGGGAAAGTGACGAAGCAGTTGTAAACAAATGGTTTAATGATGTTTGCAGAACTGTTTTAGTACAAGAAATGGCAGACCAGGATTACGGTTTACAAGAAGAACAAATACAAATGGAAGGACAAGATGTCGTCATCAAACAATCTGGAAACAACAGCGAAGATTAAACTTGCAGAATTATCTGCAAAGTTAGACTTTGTTATTAAAGAAGTTATGGAAGATATGACTTCACAAGAGATTGGATATGTATTAGAAAACTATTCAAAGTATTTAACATACGATTTAAAAAGAAACTTTGAAGAAAAACGTGAAAAAGACTTGAAAGAATCGCCTTTTGATGCTATAATAAATGAAGACTTAGGCATTAATACGAAGGAATTATAATAGATTATGAGTAAAACTTATATATTAGTAGATAGCCTTAATATGTTTATGAGAGCAAAACATGTAGGCGGTGGTAAAGATATAGATATGCGAGTAGGTATGGCTATGCATATTATGTTTAATAGTATTAAGAAAGTATGGCGTGACTTTGATGGCGATCATGTTGTTATGTGTTTAGAAGGTAGAAGTTGGCGTAAAGACTTTTATACTCCTTACAAAGCAAACAGAAAAGTTACAATGGATCAAAGAACACCTAAACAAATGGAAGACGATGAACTATTTTTTGAAGCATATGATGACATGATACAGTTTTTTAATAAAAAAACTAACTGTAGTGTAATACAACAATCTAATGCAGAAGCAGATGATTTGATTGCTACTTGGATACAACAACATCCTGAAGACAAACATGTAATAATAAGTACAGATAGTGACTTTTATCAGTTACTTGCAGACAATGTAATACAATACAACGGTACTACTGATCAAATAGTTAGTTTAGAAGGTTTTAAAAATGCTAAAACTGGAGAAATTGTTATAGATAAAAAGACAAATGAACCTAAAAAAGCAATAGATCCTGAATTTGTATTATTTGAAAAATGCGTCAGAGGAGACAGTTCAGACAATGTTTTTAGTGCATATCCTGGTGCTAGATTAAAAGGTACAAAAAACAAAACAGGTATCACAGAAGCATTTAATGACAGAAATACAGGCGGATATAATTTTAATAACTTTATGTTACAAAGATGGGTAGATCATGAAGAAGTTGAACATAGAGTTAGAGATGATTTTGAAAGAAATAAAATACTAATAGACTTGACAGCACAGCCTGACGAAATTAAAGCAGAAGCAAAACAAATTGTTGCAGATGCTGTAAACAAGGAACCTGCTACACAAGTTGGAATACATTTTATGAAGTTCTGTGCTAAATGGAACCTTAATAGAATGAGCGAAGATGCAACTGCCTATGCTGAGTTTTTAAATGGACAAGTTAGATAGAGCAGTGAAAAGATTAACAGACGATTGGCCGTCTAATCCATTTTGGATTTATACTAGTCCAGATGGTGGCAATCGTGTTTATAGAGCGATGAGAACAGATGTTTGTCCTGAACATTTTAAAGATATTCATGGACAACCAATTAAGCAATTATACTCTATAGACGGAACAGTAGTTGCTGTAGATCAGGACTACGGAACACAGGAGAAAACACAATGACAAAAATAAAAAATAAAGCACAATTACAACAGATATCAGATGTGGCTTGGCTTGTAAGGCAAGGACCAAGAAAGTTAGGTATATTAAATAAAGATATACAAGAACATTATTTTTATATTACAGGAAAAGAATTTGTTGCATTAAATGACGAACAGGAAGTTACAGATTATTTTGGTAATGTAAATTTATTTAATGAACAAATAGAAATGCCTGAAAACTTTATAGAAGAGTTTTATATTAAAGGGCACAAAGTTGATTATCCTAATCCACATCCTATAGATTTTGGACACCCTGATTATAATCCTGATGTGCCTTTGTTTAGTAAAACTTCTGATAGTGATATATACTATGCGGCAGGTTGGTACTGTATTAAGTTTGATAAAGGCTGGAAACATGCTAACGGTCCTAAGTATTCTACTATTGTAAATTATGGATTTGAAGGTCCATATAAAACAGAAATAGAATGTAGGCAGGCCTTAAAACTTCTTAATAAACAATTAAGAAAGCAAGGTGAGTGAATATAAAGAGTTAGAACTTCCAGAAGGTTACGGTTATAATTGTATTTTTAAACATCAAATTAATACTAGGCAATACGGACTTTCTGCAAGCCTAATACCTAAAATACATAAACTCTCAGAAGGTAAATGGGGATGGCATTTTAGGCCACACTCAGATATGGATTACAATAGCGATCAGTGGTATGAAAAACAAACATGTTTTTTAAGTTTTGAAAAGCAAACTGATCTAATTAATGTAAAACTATTAATAGAATATAATAAATAAAAGTATGAAAGTAGAAATATGGAGCAAACCTGAATGTCCTTACTGTGATATGGCTAAGGCAGTATGTGAACAAAAAGGATATGACTATACCTATAAAATGTTATTCCAGGACTTTACTAGAGAAGAGTTGATGGAAAAATTTCCTACAGCCAGAACATTCCCTCAAATCGTTGTTGAAGGGCAGTCAATAGGTGGTTTTACAGAGTTTAAAGCACTTGTAGATAAGCAAGAATCCTAATATTAACAACAGTTTTAATTGCAAAATAAGATAAATAAGTGTATAGGAGACTATACACATGAGCAGACCTAAACCAACAATATTGCTAGAAGCAATTAATAAACAAACTTACAAAGCAGAACAGGTGCTAGAGGCAAATGCGATTTATAGTGTGTTCTATAAAGATAAACCTATAAATTTAAGAACATTACACACCTTAGTTAGTTATCCTGGTCCAAAATACAAAAAAGTTTCTTTTAGTAATCCTGGACATGCCTTTAACCTAGCAGAAAGATTAAACAATATTTTTTCTTGTGATGACTTTAAAGTTTGTCAAATGGTCAAAGGACCTGAAGTCTCTGAAGATGATATCAAAAAGTGAACAACCATTACAATATAAAGTAATAGATACAATTTATAATATTATAAAAGAAGGATTACTTAAAAATTCGTCAAGAATACCAGGCATACCAAAAAACAGCAAACATTACCAAGTTTTTAAATCAATACCTAAAGATAAATTAGGATACAAAATATTCCAAAATTTTAGAGTTAAAAGAGGAAAACCAGAGGGTTTAAGATTAACACATTTAGGAAACGAATTACTTAAACGTAACTTTGAATACTTTGAATTTAATCATTCTATACAACCTACACCCAGAATGTACCTTGTTTTAGATAATCAAATGCATTGGCCTTACTATTTTACAAAGAAAAAAATGGTGCTATATAATCGAGAAGATGCAAGTTGGTATAAACTAAATGGTAATGATATCGAATCTTTTATAGATATAATTCAATAAAAATTAAAAAAAATGTAAAAAAGGTGTTGACAATACCTATTTTTGTGCTATAGTATATACATAATTTAAGGTAAGGAGTAAATTATGGAAACTTTAAAAACTAGAGCAACTGAAGTAAAGCCTATCATCAAGAGGGCACTTCAAGTAAACAGACCTATTTTTATCTGGGGAGCACCAGGAATAGGTAAATCAGAACTTGTTGAACAAATTGTTAATAGTGGCGAAATAGGAAATGCTACTATGATTGACATGCGTTTAGCACTTCTTGAACCAACTGACCTAAGAGGTTATCCTTTTAGGAATCCAGAAAACAACTTAATGGAATGGAGTCCGCCAAGCGACTTGCCTAGCGATGAATTTGCTAGTCAGTTTGATACTGTGGTACTTTTTCTAGATGAGTTAAATTCAGCACCTCCTAGTGTACAGGCGGCGGCTTACCAATTAGTTCTTAATAGAAAAGTAGGACAATATGTTTTACCTGACAATGTAAGAATTGTTGCGGCAGGTAACCGTGAAACTGACAGAGGTGTAACTTTCCGTATGCCGGCACCGTTGGCAAATAGATTCCGTCACATTAATATGGATGTTAATTTTGATGATTGGCAACAATGGGCGGTTAATAACAATGTACATCCTGATGTTGTAGGTTACTTAACTTACAGTAAGGGAGATTTATTTGACTTTGATGCAAAGTCTAGTTCTCAAGCATTTGCAACTCCAAGAAGTTGGACTTTTGTAAGTGAAATGCTTGGTGCAGATGGATTTGATAATGCAAGTAACTTCGAGCAAAAAGCCGAGATTGCAGGTGCTATAGGAGAGGGAATGGCAATTAAATTTGTAGAGCATAGAAAAGTTGCTCAACATTTGCCTAATCCTGATCAAGTCTTAGACGGCAAAGTTAGTAAACTGGATAATAAAGTTAGTTCTGAAATTAGTGCAAAATACTCATTAGTAGTAGGACTTGCATATGAACTTAATGAAAGATATGAGTCTAATGATGGTGTCTTCTCAGATGAGTTGAAAAAAGGACTTAACAACATTGTAAAGTTTAGTTTTGATAACTTTGAGCCTGAAATGGTTGTGTTCTTGTTTAGAACAATTATGAAAGACTATCAAATAAAGTTTAATGTAAGAACTGATTTAACTGAAGAGTTAAGGGAGACCTTCAGTAAAAGGTACATTAAATATATCGTGTAAACGGTTTAAAATCCTTGTGCGCCTACCTATGTTACTCCCTACCTAAGGCACACGGATTTTAGAAGGCCCCTCAACGGGGCCTTTTTTTTGGCTAATTAACCTTGTGGTTGATTAGGGTCTTCTGCAGGTGCTTCTGCACTTGCGTCAAAACCTGGTTCTTGAACTGCTGGTGCTTCAACATGCTCTTCTGCTGGTGCAGGTTCTACATGTTCTACATGCTCTTCTACAGGTGCAGGTTCAACATGCTCTTCTGCTGGTGCAGGTTCTACATGTTCTTCTACCGGCATATCTGCAGGTGCTTCGCTTTCAATTACATGTTCTTCAACATGTACACAGGCTTCCTCTTCAACGTGAACTTCCTCATGATGATCATAAGCATGATCAACACTATCTGCAGGATAGCAATTAGGATCTTCTTCTGCCATTTGGCATGGAACGTATGCCCATGTCATTGCTTCTTGTTCAGCCTTTGCATTTTGATGTTCCATAAGTTCGTTGTATAAATCTCTAGCACTTTTTCTTTTGTCTAGTTCTATACCTAATGCACGACCCTCAAGTTCCATCATATGCTTTACTTCTTTCTCCATTGCAGATGCTTGATGATGTAAATCCTCAACCATCTGAATCATTGATTCTGAATAATACATAAATTTCTCCTGTTGTTTATGTGTATATACATAAAAATTTGCAAATTTCTGTGTGGGGTAGTTTGTGATGTAACTGTATTTATGTAAATTTGCTTGACTTTTGCATATAATTTGCTATAATATATTAATAATTTAAGGTAAGGAGTAAATTATGATTGAGATATTACAAGAGGTTACTGATTGGGGGAAATATAAGGTAAACAATGGCATTTACCATATTAACTCAGCAGGTAAACTTATAGCATATCAACCAAATAAAGACTCAGAAATACAAGTCTTAAATGTACCTAGTACACAATTTTCTAAAGCAAGACGTAAGTTTAAAAAGATTGGAGAAAGACCAGAAGAACTAGAAAGCCATATTATACAGGTTACAGGTTCTAAAGGAAATATTTACTATATTGACACAGAAAAGGGGACATGCACTTGTCCTGGATTTACTTTTAGGGGGACTTGTAAACATGTTAAAGAATATTGTTAGTATTTTTTTAATACTTTTAATTACTGCCTGTGCTAGTAGTGGAGGCGGCACTTCTACTGAACCACCTACACCTCCAACAAGCGGAGGAACAACGACAAGCACTGACAAACGTATTCCTTTTGAGGATTGGGAGTTAGTAAGAAGTATAGACATAGATGGTTATAGTAATGAGGTAAAAATTGTGCATACAATGACACCTTTTACTACAACAGGATTACCTGCTCCAACAGATAAATTTAAAATTGCAGACTATGGATTTTTACAATCAACAATTTATGGACAACATAATGGTTGTGACGATTGCGGAGAAGAAAGTAATACTGCTACTGCATTTGTATCTGATGGAATGGTTAGACAAGCAGATCTTAATGGAGATGGGCATTGGGACTTTTATTTGTGGATATGGTATGGAGGAGATAAAGAATATGTTCCTGAAACTACCCTAATGGCATGGATAAATGACGGTACTGGACATTTTGAATTAAGACAGGATTTATTTGAGGGCGGTGCCCCTTGTTTAAATGGTGGAGGACATCATTTACAGTTTACTAGTAGAGAATTGCAAGGAGATCCTTTTAGAGATTGTGGTTGGAGTGCAACTTTTAGAAATCCTGTAGTAGCAGATTTTAATGGTGATGGAATAGATGACTTTTTTGCAGTAAGCAAATTGATACTTAGTAATAATGGTAAATTAGTTGATGTAAGTCATACAAACTTGCCACACGATTTCTTTTTTAACACAGACATAGGGCCTATTTTTACACATGAAATTACAATAGGAGATAGTGAAGGAGACGGAGATACTGATATATTTTTACCTGTAAATACTTATACATGGGATCACAAACAAGTGCCATTTACAATGTTAATTAATGACGGTACAGGTAACTTTTCAGTAAATCAAAATTTTCCACTTATTCCAGAACCACATACTGTTGGACTTGACCACAGCAATAGACTATGGGCGACTACGGCCGCAGTTGGAGATTTTGACAATGATGGATTTGGAGATGTTTCAGTAGGTTGGTTTAATCCTAAATTGGCTAGAGAATATGGTTTTGGAGAAACTTATGAAAATAGTGCAGGTGCAGTATTTTTCAATGACGGCACTAATGATTGGAGAAATAGACCTTGGTTAGAATTACCTAATAATTTTTATGGAGAAAATGGTAATGCTAATAGTATGGCGGTAATAGATTTTAATGGTGATGGATTTTTAGATATTGTTGTAGCAAGTACAAAAAATAATCCATATTATCAAGGAAGAATGATACAATTTTTTCTTAATAATGGAGGAAACAGTTTTACAGATGTTACATCTCAATATGGAGATACCACATACGCAAATGGAGGATTAAATAATCCTAACTTATGGAACGGAGAAGGATATCTAACTATAGTTGATTTCGATAATGATGGAGATCTAGATATAGTTGATAGCAATAGTGAAACTTATGTTTTACTTAATGACGGGAACACCTTTACATTATACAACGATTTTCCTAGATTTGCAGATGGGCATCAATATCATCCAGTAGAAATAGATGGCGAGCATTGGTACGATTTTATAGGTTGGCGATATAATGACTCTAATAGTCATAGAACTGCAACATTTTTTCAAGTATTAGATCCTCCATTTGCAGAAATGCAACATGATATAGTTACTAAACCTTTAGGATATGCAGATAGTATTTTTAGAAGTACAATGATTTTAAATGATTTAAGAAATCAAACTAAAGGTAATAATTTATTTGGTAAGGTAGTTGATAATACTAACATGTTAGGCTATAGTTATTCTAATAAAAATGGGTATGGGTTGTATGTTGCAGATTATTCTGGTAATTATAATGGAAGTATAATTGGATTCGATTACGAAGGAGATGATAATGTCCATGCAGGACTTAGTTTGAGTAGTAACGAATTTGTAGGATATAATAAAACAAAATGGTATGGAACAGGTAAAGCAAATTTAAAAACAGAGAGTATTAATATGTTTATGGAATATACACATATTTTTACACCTACATTGTTTGGAAAAATTGGTTTTACAATACACCAAAGCAAAGTAAAAGAATTTACAGAAACAGATAGTGCATTTAATGTTAGTATAGATGAATTTGATATGACTGTTGGTAGTTTATTTGCTGACATAGGCAAAGTTTTTAAAACAGATTTAGGAGATACTTATATTTCTTTAGGCGCAGAATATTATGAAACTAGAGAAGTTGATATTGTATTTTCTGATTATTTAAATTACACACATAAAGAAGATTTAACTGTAGGTAAATTTGGATTTACACATACATATGGAATTTTTTATTTTACTGCTGAATTAGATACTGAAAATAGAGAAATTTATCAGTTAGGTTTTAGATTTAATTTAAAATAAATACTTTTCCCATTCTGCTTTAGAGCCTTTTCTAGCAATATATTTAAATGCAATATTAACTGCTTCTTCCTCTAAACCTTTTAACCAAAAAAACGGAAGTTTTTCTGCTTTAAACATTTCTATAATTGCATTATCTATATTAATGCTACCCTGTTCGTCTTGTGCTCTTCCCTTTTGATTAAATATTTTTTTAGGCCTGTCTAACATAAAATTAATATTATCATATTTGTCATAGCATTCTCTTGCCAATTTATCTATAAGATCGCTATACAAAGGGCCATTGTACAATTCTCTGTATATACCACTTAACATAACAGGCGAGTCTGTTATAACATAATCTACTTTACCCACTAGCCTTAGTATCTTTCTGTGCTGGTGTGCTAACATATACAGTTGGTCTTTTAGCATAGGAACATTATCCTCCCACACACATTCTTTTGCAAACTCATTATTTAATTCTACACTAAATCCTGCCATATTCATTTTGTAATATAGTCCTGCGGCTTTAGTGCTTTTTCCTGATCCTGGACCGCCATAAAAATTAATTACTTTAGTTTTCATTATTTGTAGCCTATTTGCATATATCTTGTGTAAGCAGGAGTTTCTAAAGCACCAACAAATAGTGTTTCTTTTAAAGGATATTTTTCCTGCATTTCATTGAGAGTATAACATGGATTTATATGGCCGTCAAATTCTTCTGAATTATTTGTTTGCATTATAATTAGTTGATCACTATCAACAGTATCGTACCATAATGTACTCATGTGTTCACAACTTGTATTAATAATCCAATTTGGCTTACAATTTATAAGTTCACCACCTGTTTCAAACTGCATATTATCACACTCTATTAAGTCAACGTCATGTACAACTCCTTTGTATTTCCATTTATCTTGCACAAATTTTTGATTTAACTTTTCTGACTTTTCTATTGCTGTGGCATCTAAATCTATACCGTAAATTCTTCCTATATCAAAAGTTTTGTGCAAAGGCTCTACCATTGCGCCTATCCAACTACCTAAAATTACTACTACGTCACTATTAGGTTGATGCCTCCAATTAATCTTATGTAACTTTTCTAACAACCAACTTTTACTGGCTAATTGTCCTTTACTAAATGCATGATTTGGATAGTAACTGTTATGCTGAACAATGTGTTCAAAGTAACTAGGTGTAGGTTGCCAGAATCCATTATCTATATACTCTGTAACTTCTTTCCAACTGTTAAGTTTTATTATATTGTCCATTTAACCACTCGTAATCATTAATTTTATTTAATTCAGAAATATTATTTTTATTTGCTAATGCAAATCTGTTCCCCTCTAATGCTCCTCTTACTGCTGACCTAGTAAAATTTCCTTCCCCTTTTGTGTTTAGCCAGGTTTGTAATCGCTGTTTACTTTCCTCATCTTCATTAAGTGTTAATTTTACACACTCTCTGAATGCACTTCTCCAAGTACTAAAAGGATCAGTATTAAATCTAGTTACACAACTTACTTGTGGCATAGATTTAAAGCGATTACTTAACCCTGTAGTGAAGTCTAATCCCCAAGTGTCCGCATTTCTTACCATTTCAGTAGGAAATAGTTTAACTCCACCGTAGCCATATTCTAGTTCATTTATAGGATTTTTACTTGCCCATACATGAACTACCTCCTCATCATATACATCTGGTATATAAT
>Ga0163109_10002433_pt1 | contig 14510 bp, 13 predicted proteins | sample CRUFie1St13metaG_FD_108704 | JGI IMG/M metagenome (GOLD analysis project Ga0163109, IMG submission 108704) | Marine microbial communities from the Costa Rica Dome - CRUD Field 142mm St13 metaG | ecosystem: Environmental > Aquatic > Marine > Oceanic > Photic zone | place: Costa Rica: the Eastern... | reverse complement strand
ATGAGATTTCTAACTGCGTATTTTTCATCCATTACAAAAAAATCAAGAGTTTTAACTGGTTCAGATAGGATGAGACAAAGACCTATTTCTATTTTAGTAGATGCTCTCAAAGACATGGGCTGTGATATAGAGTATCTGGAAAAAAATGGATTTCCTCCTTTAAAAATTAATGGAAAAAATATTTTAAGTGACTCAGTCACCTTGCCTGCTGATGTCAGCTCACAATATATCTCTTCTTTAATGATGCTGGGTGTTTCTTTAAAAAATGGCCTTGAGATTATTTTGTCCTCAAATTTTACATCTTTACCATATATATTAATGACAAAAAAAATAATTGAGAGAATAGGTGGTGTCGTTAAAATTCAAGATAGAAAAATTTTTATTGAGCAGTTTAAAGAAAAAGTTATTCCAGAACAATTTGTTGAATCAGATTGGAGTTCAGCCTCATATTTCTTTAGCTTAGCTGCCTTATCTAAATCAGTTAAATTGACTCTTTCTAAATTTTCTAAGGATAGTTTACAAGGTGATTCAAGACTTATAGATATTTATAAAAAATTTGGTGTTGAAACAATATTTGAAGATGAAAAAATTATTTTGACAAAGAATAATATAAGTCTTCCCAAAAGTATCCATCTTAATTTAATAGATAATCCAGATCTTGCACAGACTATACTTATAACTTGTTTGGGGCTTGGAATTGACTGTACCCTTGAAGGTTTGCATACACTAAAAATAAAAGAAACAGATAGGCTTGTGGCTTTAAAAAATGAAATTGAAAAATTTGAAGTTGATAGGATTGAAATTACTGAAAATTCAATAACTCTTGAAAATAATTCAGATTTAAAACATGATGTAACTATTGATACATACAATGATCACAGAATGGCTATGTCTTTTGCTCCTTTATCCCTTTTAACTCCAATTAATATAAATAATCCAGAAGTAGTTACTAAATCTTATCTTAACTTTTGGAATGATTTAGAAAGTTTGGGATTTGATATTTCAAAAAATAAATAGGTAAATACTTGACTTTCGGTATCTCAGAAGTTTATATTTGCGATCTTAATGAATTATCATGAAATTATCTGACTTTGATTATAAACTACCAAATAAATATCTTGCACAGTATCCTTCTGATGAAAGAGATGAATGTAAGCTTATGCTTTTAAATACAAAAGAGCAAAAAATTGAACATTTAATCTTTAAGGATATAATTGATTTTTTTGATGATGGAGATGTTATTGTCCTCAATAATACTAAAGTTTTTCCTGCAAGATTATTTGGTAATAAGGAAAAAACTGGTGCTAGAATTGAAGTTTTCCTTCTAAGAGAACTTAATCAAGATCAAAGGCTTTGGGATGTTTTAGTAGATCCTGCTAGAAAAATTAGAATTGGAAATAAATTATATTTTGGTGAAGATGAGAGCCTTGTAGCAGAGGTTATTGATAATACAACCTCAAGAGGGCGAACTCTTAGGTTTCTTTTTGATGGCCCATATGATGATTTTAGAGATAAACTCCAAGAACTTGGGGAAACACCTTTACCCAAATATATTAATAGACCTGTAGAGCCAGAGGATAAAGATAGGTTCCAGACTATTTACGCAAAAAATGAAGGAGCTGTTGCTGCTCCAACTGCTGGATTACATTTCTCAAAACATTTACTTAAAAAATTGGAAATAAAGGGCGTACTTCTTCCTGAGATTACATTACATATTGGACTTGGCACTTTCAGCCCAGTCGATGTAGAGGATCTATCAAAACATAAAATGGATTCAGAGGAATTAAAAATTAGTGAAGATTCAGTCAATGTAATAAATAATGCACTCAAGAATCATAAAAAGATTTGCGCTGTTGGAACTACAGTTATGAGAGGTCTTGAGAGTTCAGTTTCTTCATTTGGAACATTAAATCCTTACAACGGTTGGACACATAAATTTATATATCCACCATATGATTTTTCTATTGCTAATTCAATGATTACAAATTTTCATACTCCTAAATCCACCCTATTAATGATGGTATCTGCATTCGGAGGTAAAGATTTTGTTTTAAAAGCATATAAAGAGGCAATGAAGAAAAAATATAATTTTTCTTCATATGGTGATGCCATGATGATTATCTAAAATTTAGTTTTGAAAATTACTAACAAAATAAAGAAGCCAATTTCTAATGAGTTAAAAATATTTGAGAAACAATTTTATAAATCAATTTCTTCTAATGTTAAGCTTCTAGATCTCATTTTAATTTACATTCTCAAAAGAAAAGGGAAACAAATTAGACCAATTTTAGTTTTGCTTTTTGCAAAAATGTTTTCAAAAGAAGGTAAAATTAACCAAAAGACCTTCAGAGCTGCTAATTTGGTTGAATTAATACACTCTGCTTCTTTAATTCATGATGATATAGTGGATGACAGTCATATTAGGAGAAATTTCCTTACTTTAAATGCATTATGGAAAAATAAAATTGCAGTTTTAGTAGGAGACTTTTTTCTATCAAAAGCTCTACTTCTTTCTACTGAAAATAAAGACTATGATTTGTTAAATGAGGTCTCTTTGGCAGTTAAAGAAATTTCTGAGGGAGAACTTTATCAGATACAAAAATCAAGGAGTTTTAACTTATCTGAAAAGGAATATTTAGAGTTGATATCAAAAAAGACTGCTTCTCTTTTTGCTTGTTGTTGTAAAGTAGGTTCAATATCTTCTGGAGAAAAGGACCTCGATAAAATAGAAAGGTTTGGCAATTATCTTGGAGTCATATTCCAAATTAAGGATGATCTATTCGATTATTCGACAAAGAGAATTGGGAAACCAACCAAATTAGATTTAAAGAATCAGAAAATTACTTTGCCAATAATTTATTCAATAGAAAAATCAAATTCTAAGGATAGAAAAATGATAAAGTCAATTTTAAAAAAGAAAAAATATTTGGTCAGTGATAAAAAAATAGTAAATGAATTTATAATTAAATACAAAGGTTTTGAATATGCCTTTGAGAAAATGAATGATTTTAAAAATAATGCTTTGAAACTATTGAAAGATTTCCCCCAAAATGATTCAAATAATTCTATAAAAATTCTACTAGACTATATAATTGAGCGAAAGTATTAATTTGTTATATTAGAATAAATTATAAATTTTGATAAGTAAAGATACCATTGATAAGGTTTTTGAATTTTCAAGAGTAGAGGAGGTTATATCTGATTTTATTGCTTTAAAAAAATCTGGTGCAAATTATAAAGGGTTAAGTCCCTTCACTAACGAAAAAACACCAAGCTTTGTAGTATCTCCATCAAAACAAATCTGGAAAGACTTTAGCTCAGGTAAAGGAGGTAATGTTATTGCTTTTCTTATGGAGCATGAACAATTTAATTACCCAGAGTCTATAAGATATCTTGCCAATAAGTACAATATCGAAATAATTGAAACAGTTGAAACATCAAAGAATATTGAGGAAAGAAATGAGAGAGAATCATTATTTATAATTAACAATTTTGCATCTTCATATTTTCAAGACATATTATTAGAAAAAGAAGAAATTAATAAATATTTATTAGATAGAGGTCTGTCATTGACTACTATTAAAAACTTTAATTTAGGATATAGTACTAACTCAAAAAACAATTTTTACAAAAAAGCTAATGAGAATGGATATTCTGACAAGTATCTTGAAGAAACTGGTTTAGTTATAGCCAGTGATAATAAAAAGATTGATAGATTTCGAGAAAGAATAATCTTTCCAATTAAGAGCATCGCAGGGAGAGTACTTGGTTTTGGCGGAAGGATAATAGACTCAAATAAAAAAATAGCAAAATATATTAATTCTCCCGAGAGTAAGATTTACAATAAGAGTAAAATTTTATATGGAATTTATGAGTCAAAACAATTTATTGTTAAAGATGACAATTGTCTTCTTGTTGAAGGTTACATGGACGTAATCCAGTTGCATGAACATGGGATAAAAAATGTACTTGCTTCATCTGGGACTTCTCTAACAAAAGATCAGATAATTCTTATAAAGAGACTTACATCTAATATTGTAGTTCTATTCGATGGTGATCAAGCAGGAGTTTCAGCTTCACTAAGAAGTATTGATTTGATTTTAGAGGAAGGTCTAAATGTTAAAATTTGTTCCTTTCCAGAAGGTGATGATCCAGACTCCTTCGTTAGGAAAAATAAGAAAGAAAAAATGCTAGAATTTATAAATAACGAGTCAAAAGACTTTGTTGATTTTAAGTTATCATTAAATAAAGATTTTAAAGATGATGAGGATAAGAAGGTTTCTTTAATCAAAAATATATTAAAATCTATTTCGCTGATTCCAGATACGTTAAAACAAGAGATATATATCAAAAAACTTTCTGCTGTTCTAGAAATTGACGAATCATCATTATTTAGATCTTTCTCAAATATTGGTGTATCTAAATCATTAAATAGATCTTCCAAAAATTTATATAATTCAAAAATCTATAAAGTTGAGGCTTCAGATCAAAGGCATACATCATCATATATTTATCAATTAGAAAGACAGATAATTAGTATTCTTCTTAAATATGGTGTAGAAGAAATTCAATTTGAAGATATTATCTTAAATAAGGATGAAGATGGAAAATTAGTCGAAATAAAAAAGAATATTAGATCAAAGGTATTTGAAAAAATTTATCTTGATTTACAACAAGATGAAATAGAATTTACTCATTCTCCTTTCAGGAATATCTATAAAAAACTAATTGATAGCTTTAATAACCAGGAATCTGTCTCTATTGATAATTTTATAAATGATCTAGATTCTAATTCAAGTAAGATTGTGTCTGATATTCTAATTAATGATGATAAATATCAATTACATGATTGGGAGAGAAAAAACATATATGTTAAAAAAATTGGTAGTGAATTGAGTCAGCTTGTAAATGAGACAATACTTAATATGAGAAGGTATCTTATTGATAAAAAAATTAACGAACTTCAGGAATCTAAAAAGGATGAAGATAAAGGAGATGTGCTAGAGGAAGTAATGAGTTATTATAAACTAAAAAAGATGTTGTCAGCTAGGCTTAATAGGGTTGTTTAATATGTTTTTTGGCAAGAAGATAAAGATCGGTTTTAGAATTTACTTCTAGTTTTCTCATTACTCTTGTTATGTAAGTGTTGACAGTTTTTTGATTAATATTTAATTTCTCGGATATTTCAATATTTCTTTTGCCTTTGAAGAATAATTTTAATACTTGAATTTCTCTCTTTGATAAGCTATTTAATTTCTCAGTATTATAGTCATAATTAAATCTATTCTTCAGTCTTGTGAATTTGTTTATTTCATTGTTTCCATATATCGAAAAAGCTATATCCTGAATGTTACTTTTAACCGATTTCTTTTTTAAATTTTTTGTAATAAAACCTGAAGCTCCAGATTTAAGAACATCAACTGATTTGTTCTCATTAGATTCAGATGTAAATATTATAACTGGAATCTCAGTTTTATTTTTTTTGAACTTTTTCAATAGATTACTAACACTGCCTTTTCTATAATTTAAATCAGAGATAATTAAATCTATCTCTACATTATCTAATATTTCATAAACATCCTCTGCTGTTTCTAAATAATCGGACACCTCAAAGACTAATGAATTTTTAAAAATAGATTTTAATCCAATATATATGATTGGACTTGAGTCTATAACTAAGATTTTTAACTTTTTCAATGTATTAAATATAATCTTTTGGAATTGCACAAACAGGAATTGGATCCATTTTATGCCTATTTGACGAGTTAAACGATTTGTATATGCTCATGACTTCTATTTCTCTTTGCGATAGATTTATGTCAGATTTTGATTCTTGTAGCATAGCCTTTTCTAGCTCATCATAAGTTGCCCCAATTTGTTCTTCATCGGTTCTATTATCATTCCATAAACCATCTGTCGGCTTTGCCGATATTATCTCATCAATGATTTTATGATATCTAGCCAGTTCAAAGACCTCAGACTTTAATAAATCTGCAATTGGACTAATATCAACTCCACCATCACCATATTTAGTATAAAAACCTATACCAAAATCTTCAACTTTATTACCTGTACCAGCAACTATGAAATTATTAAGAGCAGCGAAGTAGTAGAGCGTTACCATTCTTAATCTAGATCTTGTATTTGCAAGACTAAGATCATGTTTATCAGACTCACTTTTAGGTAAAGAATCTAAAAAAGTATTATATGTATTGTCGAGATTAATTAAAACAGAAGTTACATTTGAATATTTTGATTTTAACCATTCAATATGTTTTTTTGCTCTTGAAACTTGAGCATCTTCTTGATTTATTGGCATCTCAATGCAAATTAATCTTTTACCAGTTTCAGCACATAGTGTTGAAGTTAGTGCTGAGTCTACTCCACCAGAGACTCCAACTACTAAGCCATTAATTTTATTATTTTCAAGATATGTATTTATCCAATTTATTATGTGATTAGAGACTTTTTGGGGGTGTTTCATAAATAATATTTAATTATATATTTGTGCAAATCTACTATATATTAAAATCAAATGAAAGAAACAGAAATAATAATTAAAGTTAGGTTAGATTCTAATAATATTCCTGAAGAAATTTACTGGTCTGCTCCTGATGGTGGTATGAAAGATGAGCAGTCTAAAGCTATTCTTCTCTCTTTCTGGGATAGTGCAAAAAAAGAAACTTTAAAAATGGATTTATGGACTAAAGAAATGCCTATTGATGAAATGAAATCTTTTATGTTACAGACTTTTGTCTCTATGAAAAATTCAATTTCCAAAGCTACTGGAGATGAAAATCTTGTAAACTTAGTTGATGACTTTTGTGTTGAATTTGAAAAAAGGGTTTCTGAAAAAAATTAAATTTTATATTCTTTCAAAGACTCTTCTATAAAGTTAAAAATATCATTAATGCCTGATTTATCTTTAGATGACGTTACATATGATACTGGAAGCTCATCCCAATAAATAGAAAGTTGTTTTCTTAAATCATTAATTTGACTTTCTATCTGGCCAGATTTTAATTTATCTGATTTTGTAAAAATTATTACAAAAGGGCATAAATTATCATTTAAAAATTCCATGAATTCAATGTCAACTTTTTGTAAGTTGTGTCTAATATCAATTAGTAGGAAAGTATACAAGAGTTGTTTTCTAAATTTGAAATAACTTCTATGAGTTTTCTTAATGTCTTCTTTAATTTTTTTTGAAAGATTTGCATATCCGTAGCCCGGTAGATCTACTAGGTAAAAGCTCTCATTTATTTTGAAATGATTTATTAAAATAGTTTTTCCAGGTGTTGATGATGTTTTAGCAATTTTTTTATTATTCAAAAGAGAGTTTATCAGTGATGATTTACCAACATTTGATCTCCCGATAAGGGCATATTCCGGTGTCTTACTTTGAGGACATTGATCAATTGACTTACTGCTTTTTTCAAAAACTGAATTAATTATTTTCATAATTAAAAATTTTAGAAGTTATTATCTGAAAGCCACTTTTCCATCAACTCGTTAAAATTATTAGGATGTTCCATCATTGGTGCATGCCCACATTTATCAATCCAAAGTAGATCTGAATTTGGAAGAAGAGAATTAAAATCCTCTGCAACATTTGGTGGTGTTACAGTGTCTTGTTTTCCCCAAATAATTAAAGTCTTGGTTGTCATATTTGGAAGGTCATCTGCCATATTGTGTCTAATAGCACTTTTAGCTAAAGACAAGGTTCTTATTAATTTCTCTCTATTATTTACACTTGCAAATACTTCATCGACTATTTCTTTTGTAGCAATTTCAGGATCATAAAAAACCTCTTCGGTTTTTGCTTTTATATATTCATAATTACCTCTTTTAGGATACCCATCACCAATCATTGATCTTTCATATAGACCTGAGCTACCAGTTATAATAAGTCCACTAACTAATTCAGGATAATCTCTTGTAAATAAAAGGCCAACATGACCGCCTAGAGAATTACCTAAGAGGACTACATCCTTAAGTTTTTTAAATTCAATAAAATCAAAAATAAATTTTGAAAATGTAGCAACATTTGTTTTGAGAATTGGAGTTGAATCAACCGGAAGTTCTGGTATAACAACTTTATAATTTTTTGTTGGAAAGTATTCAAAAACACCTTGAAAATTACTTAAACCACCCATAAGTCCGTGAAGAATAATTATAGGTCTCCCTTCACCTTTTTCGATGTACGCAAATCCTCCTTCTTTAATTAAACTTTCTTCCATGATGCTGATCTAAACCACAAATATATGCATAAAGAATAACCTATTTTTTTTACATCTTAATTCACTGTTAATCAAGCTGATAAATCAAAAAAAAATAATTTATTAACAAAGTGGTAAAAAGTGGTAAAAAGTGGTAAATATATTTTATATTTGAGTAAATCAACCATTTAATGCAACACTTTATTGGGACATATGAATGTAAGGCAGATGAAAAAGGAAGAATTATGCTTCCAGTTTCTTTAAAAAAACAATTATCTGATAAGTTAAAAAATGGGTTTGTTATTAAAAGAGCTGTTTTTAATTCTTGTTTAGAATTATATCCGTTAAAAGAGTGGGACAAATTAATGCTTAGAATAAATAAATTAAATAGGTTCAACAAAAAAAATATTGATTTTATAAGGAGGTTTACAGCTGGAGTTAGACAAATTGATATTGACATTTCCGGAAGAATTTTGATTCCAAAAGACTTAATAAATCATGCCAGAATATCGAAAAATATAGTTGTTTCCTCAGCTGTTAACATTCTTGAAATTTGGGATAAGGCCCTCTATGAAGAAGCTATAAATGATGCAAAAGGTGACTTTGGAAATCTTGCAGAAGATGTGATGGGCGATAAAACAGATAATGATGTACCATAATCCAGTACTACTTAACGAATCAATATCTGGTTTAAATATTAATCCAAGTGGAATTTATGTTGACGTAACTTATGGAGGTGGAGGGCACTCTCAAGAAATATTAAAAAATCTTAATTCAAACGGTCAATTAATTGCCTTTGATCAAGATCAAGATGCTATTGAAAATAGATCAAATGATAGTAGGTTAAATCTTGTTAAGTCAAACTTTAAGTATTTAAATAACTTCTTAAACTACTTTCAAATAAAGAAAATTGACGGACTTCTAGCAGATTTTGGAATATCATCTCATCAAATAGATAATAAGAACAGAGGATTCTCAACTAGGTTTAATTCTGAACTTGACATGAGGATGAACAGTACTCAAAAAATTGATGCTAAAATTATAATTAATGATTATGATAAAGATCAATTGGAATATATTTTTAAAAATTTTGGTGAATTAAAAAACTACAAAAAAGTAACGGAAAAAATAATTTTTGAAAGAGCAAAGAAATCTATAGATACTACGGGAGATTTAAAAAAAATTCTTGCTCCTTTAGTTAAAGCAAAAGATGAGAATAGGTTTTTGGCACAAGTCTTTCAGTCAATAAGAATAGAAGTTAATGATGAGCTGGAAGTTATAAGAACCTTGTTAAGTGATTCTTCGAAATTTATAAAAAAAGGAGGGAGACTAGTCTGTATCTCTTATCATTCATTAGAAGATAGAATTGTAAAAAAATTTATTCAAAATGGAGGTTATAATGATGAAGTACCAACTGATATATATGGAAAAAAGAATTTCATATTTAAAAAAGTAGGAAAAATGATTACACCCTCTAGTGAAGAAATTAAATTAAATAATAGATCTAGAAGTGCAAAACTTAGAATTGCTGAGAAAATATGAGAAACTTTTTGTCCTTTTTAAACATTGATTTTCTGGCTGGTAAAGACTCTTCCAAAAATTGGAAAATGTTACTATTTATTTCTTTACTATTAATGTCATCAATATATAGTAGTCATAGTGCTGATCAAAAAATTTTTTTAATAACAAAGCTTAATAAAGAGATAAATACTTTAAACAGTATTTCAGTATCCACCAAAGTTGATTTGATGAATGTAAAAATGGAATCTAAAATAACATCAAAATTAAAAGATAATGGGTTCAAGAATTCTCAAAATCCACCTACTAAAATAATTATTACAGACTAATATGAAAAAGTTAGACAATAGAATTGTTAATAGAATGAACTTTATGTTCTTTTTATTTCTATTGTTTTCATTTTTCTTAATTGGTAAAATTTTTTACTTACAAAATTTTGAAGTTGACGAGAAAACTAGAAATTCAATTGAAGCAGTAAAAAACATTGAAGTTGAATCCCCTAGAGGAAATATATACTCAGATAATGGTGATTTATTAGTCTCAACTGTAATAAAATATGAATTAAGATGGGATTCAAAGATTCCATCTAAATTAGTTTACAATAGTAATATTAATTCACTTACTGAAAGATTGTCTGATTTTTTTGGACAAGATCAAAATTACTTTAGACAATATCTTGATAATGCTAGAAATAAAAACAATAGATACTTGCTCATTGGTAAGAATTTATCTATAACTGACGTGGAAAAAATTAAGTCTTTTCCAATTTTTAATAAAGGTATTTATAAAGGAGGTTTAATTGTTAAAGAGAATCATACTAGAGAGAGTCACTTGGGTAAAATAGCTGAGAGGACTATTGGATACGAAAAAATTGATAAAGAAGGAAAATATTTGAGAGTTGGTTTAGAGGGAGCATATACAGAATATTTATCTGGAAAAAGTGGTTTAAGGCTAATGCAAAAAATTGCAGATGGGCAATGGAAACCAATGACTCCAAATTTTGAAAGAGAACCTGTTCAAGGATATGATTTACATACAACCATCGATATTGAAATTCAAGACATAGTGCATCATGAATTATTATCTCAATTGGAAAAATTTGAAGCTGATCATGGAACAATGATTCTCATGGAAACCAACTCTGGTAAGATTAAGGGTATTTCAAATTTAGGGAGAACAGAAGAAGGGAAATATTATGAAAAAATAAATTATGGTATATGGGAATCACAAGAGCCAGGTTCAACATTTAAGCTAATGACTTTAATTGCAGCCCTAGAGGATGGGGTAGTAAGTCCAAGTGATTCAGTTGAAACTGGTAACGGAATATTAAAATTTTATAATAAATATGAAGTAAAAGATTCTAATAGGAGGGGATATGGAAAAATCCCTATATCAAAGGCATTTGAAGTTTCTTCAAATACAGGGATGGTCAAATTTATCTATGATAACTATAAGAATAATCCAGAAAGACTAGTTGATAGGTTAATAAATATGAAAATTAACCAAAAAATTAATGTTGATATAAAAGGTGAAGGAGAACCCATTATACCTCATCCACATGATGATAACTGGAATGGAATCTCTTTACCTTGGATGGCATTTGGTTATGGTGTCATGATGACACCCTTGCAAACACTCACTTTTTACAATGCCGTTGCTAATGATGGGGAAATGGTTAAGCCAAGCTTTATTAATAGTATTGGAGCATTTGGTGAGAAACCTATTTATGAAATTGATAGGGAAGTAATCATGTCATCAATTTGTTCAGAAGAGACCTTGATTTCAGTTCAAAAGATGTTAGAAAATGTGGTTGAAAAGCCATGGGGAACTGCTAACAACATATACGATGAAAATATCAAGATTGCTGGTAAAACAGGAACAAGTCAAATTGACTATACTTCAGACGAAACACAATATGTTTCAAGTTTTGTAGGATACTTCCCGTCAGATAAACCAAAATATTCAGCGATTGTTGTAATTAATAAGCCAAAGAAGTCCAAAGGATATTATGGAAATTTAGTTGCAGCTCCAGTTTTTAAAAATGTTGAAAAAAAAATCATGACTGGAATACCAACAGAAATTCAGATAAGCAGAAAAGATATAGATATTTTATTTTGAAAAAGTTAAAAGAAATATTATTTAAAGTAAATATTGATTCAGTATATGGAGATACAAACATAAATGTATCGAAAATTACTTTTGATTCGAGAGAGGTTAAAGATCAAGCGCTATTTATAGCAATTAAAGGCCATAATTTTGATGGCCATAACTATATTAAAGATGCAACTGATAATGGAGCTTCAGTTGTTGTTTGTGAAAATTTACCTTCCAATTTTAAAAAAAGTAGAGTTGTTTATATCTGTGTTAAATCCTCAAAAGAGGCACTTTCAATCATTGCATCAAATTTCTTCGATAATCCATCTTCAAGAATTGACTTGATTGGTGTAACTGGAACAAACGGAAAAACAACAATTTCTTCCTTGTTAAACAATTTATTTAATGAATTGAAATTTGAATCAGGATTAATCTCAACAATTAGTATTAAGTATGGAAATTATATAGAAAATTCAAAAAATACTACACCTGATCCAATAACAATTAACTTTCATTTATCTGAAATGATTAAAAAACAAATCAAGGTTTGTTTTATAGAAGTTTCATCACATGGAATATATCAAAAGAGAGTTGAGGGTATCAGTTTTAAAGGTATGATTTTTACAAATCTTACCCATGATCATCTTGACTATCATAGTTCATTTAAAGATTATAGAGATACTAAAAAGTTAGTTTTTGATTCTTTGAACAAAAGCTCATTTGCATTAATAAATAGCGACGATAAGAATGCAAAATATATGGTTCAAAATACTAAAGCCAGTATTTATACTTATTCACTGAAACTAAATTCAAATTTTTCGTGTAAAATTATTGAACAACAACTAGATGGGATGTTATTAAGTATTGACAATAGCGAAATTTGGACTAAACTAATTGGAAGATTCAACGCATCCAATATACTTGCTATTTATTCAATTGGGAAACTATATAATATTGACAAAATAAACTTACTTACTGGTATTAGTAAGCTTGAAAGTGTTAAAGGAAGACTTCAGTCTTTTCTTTCAAATAATAAAGTCACTGTTATAATAGATTATGCGCATACTCCTGATGCAATTGAAAATGTTATATCGACTATTAATAATATTAAAAAATCCAATCAAAATTTAATTACTGTAATTGGTTGTGGTGGTGACAGAGACAAAGATAAAAGACCAATTATGGGTAAAATATCATCTGATCTCAGTTCAAAAGTAATTTTTACTTCAGATAACCCTAGATCTGAAGATCCAAAATCTATAATTAATGATATGGTCCAAGGAGTATCAAATTTTAATAGCAATAAGATATCAATTGAACTTGAAAGAAAAAAAGCGATATGGAAAGCAAAAGAGAATAGTAATGAGGGCGATATAGTTTTAATAACAGGAAAGGGTCATGAAGATTATCAAGAGCTTAGTAATAAAAAGAGAATCTATTTTGATGATTTAAAAATAGCTAAAGAAATTTTTAATAAATAATAATGTTATACCACCTATTTGAAATATTAGAAAGTCAATTTAATTTACCTGGGGCAAGTTTATTTGGCTATTTGTCTTTTAGAGCAGCTGTTACTGTAATAATGGCACTATTAATATCAATTGTTTTTGGGAAAAAAATAATCAATTATTTAAAAGTAAAACAGGTAGGTGAAAATATAAGAGAACTTGGTTTAGATGGTGAAAAGAAAAAAGCAGGTACCCCAACTATGGGAGGTATAATTATAATAATTGGCACTTTAGTCCCCGTAATTTTGATGTCAAACCTTGAAAATATTTATATACAAATTCTTATTATATCTAGTTTAATTTTGGGAACCATTGGATTAATTGATGATTACATCAAAGTCTTTAAAAAAGACAAAAAAGGTCTTCATGGAAAATTTAAAATTGCAGGTCAGTCACTATTAGGAATTTTTGTTGGGATAGTTTTATTAACCAATAATAATATAACTATTGTTGAATTTGATAAAAACTTAAATTCTAATAAAATAGAATTATCTCAAATTGAGGAAATTAAATCTTATAAAACAACAATACCTTTTTTTAAAAATAATGAGTTAGACTATAATGAAGTGTCAAAAGCTATTTTTGGGGATCAATCAAATTATTTATGGTTGATAATAATCCCAATAATAATTCTTATTATAGCATCAGTTTCAAATTCTAATAATCTAACTGACGGTTTAGATGGACTCTCTGCTGGACTCTCTGCTATAATTATCTTTACTCTTGGAGTTTTTGCTTGGACATCAGGAAATATAATTTTCTCAGATTATTTGAATATAATGTATATTCCAAGAGTTGGTGAAATAACAATTTTCATTGCAGCGTTACTTGGGTCATTAGTTGGTTTCCTCTGGTATAACACATATCCAGCATCAGTTTTTATGGGAGATACTGGAAGTTTAACTGTAGGTGGTTTAATTGCAGTAATTTCGATACTTATTAGGAAAGAACTATTAATTCCAATTTTATGTGGTGTATTTCTTCTTGAAGCACTTTCAGTCATAATCCAAGTAAGCTATTTTAAACTAACTAAAAAAAATACAGGAGTAGGAAAACGTATTTTTTTGATGTCACCAATACATCATCATTTTCAAAAAGTAGGTTACCATGAAAGTAAAATAGTTTCAAGATTGTGGATTATTGGAATTTTTTTAGCAGTTATAACAATACT
>Ga0163109_10002431_pt1 | contig 14540 bp, 17 predicted proteins | sample CRUFie1St13metaG_FD_108704 | JGI IMG/M metagenome (GOLD analysis project Ga0163109, IMG submission 108704) | Marine microbial communities from the Costa Rica Dome - CRUD Field 142mm St13 metaG | ecosystem: Environmental > Aquatic > Marine > Oceanic > Photic zone | place: Costa Rica: the Eastern... | reverse complement strand
TCTGGTTATAAGTACACTTATGATAGATTTACGAACTCGTTTGTATATCTACCAACTAATGCTGACGTTGCCGGAATGATGGCAAGAACAGCTGCTACGAACTTCCCATGGTATTCACCTGCCGGAGCTTCTAGAGGTGCAATGAACAATGCAATTAAACTTGCATACAATCCAACAAAACTTGAAAGAGATAGACTCTATTCAAATAGTGTTAATCCAATCATTACAACTAAAGGATCTGGTACTATTCTCTTCGGAGATAAAACTGGTCTTGCTGTTGATTCTGCCTTCGATAGAATTAACGTGCGTAAGTTGTTCCTGTTCCTTGAAGATGCTATTGGAAATGTTGCAAGGTCGCAATTGTTTGAGTTCAATGATGCAGTAACAAGATCTAATTTTGTTAACATTATCGAACCATTCCTACGTGACATTAGAGGAAAGAGAGGTCTTGCCGGATTTAAAGTTGTTTGTGATGAAACAAACAATACTGCTGACGTAATCGATAGAAATGAATTCCGTGCAGACATCTTCATCCAACCTGCTAGATCTATTAACTTTGTTTCACTAACATTCATTGCAACTCCAACTGGTGTTGCTTTTGAAGAGACTGTTGGTTGATTCTTAACTTAAGTAAACTTTAACGACGAGAAAGTAAAATGGCACAAATCGACAATCAAGGATCTACAGGAAGATTCCTAGATAACTTTAAAAGTAGATTGATCGGTGGTGGAGTAAGGCCCAACCTCTTTGAGGTTGAGCTTGCTTTTCCAACTACAGTAGAACAAAGTGATACTGATTTAGTTGATAAAGTAAGATTTCTAGTAAAATCTGCTGCATTACCAGCTTCTAATATTTCACCAATTGAAGTTCCTTTTAGAGGAAGAATTCTTAAAATTGCAGGTGACAGAACATTCGATACCTGGACTATTACCGTTATTAACGATAAAGAGTTCAGAATTAGAAATGCGTTTGAAAGATGGATGAATTTCATCAGCAAACATGGAGATAATTCTGGAGAAGTTGATCCTAACATCTATCAAGAAGATGCATACGTATATCAACTTGCAAGAGCTCCGGTAAACAATGATGCAGAAGTTTCATCTGCAAGTACAATTCCTGTACTAAGAGCTTACAAATTCTATGGAGTATTCCCAACAAATATTTCACAGATCGATCTAAGTTATGATTCGACCGACACAATTGAAGAATTTACTGTTGAATTACAAGTTCAATGGTGGGAAGCTCAGGACGATCAGGGTGAGACTCTGATTGGATGATAAATAGACTATAAGAAGTCTAATATAAAATTATAAGATGTCGAATCTATTTGGTTTTTCCTTTGATAATGATAAAAAGAAAGGGGGTAAAGGGATTTCGCCTGTACCCCCTTCTTCTGCTGATGAATCAAATTTTTACCTAACCAGTGGATTCTATGGTCAATATGTTGATATTGAGGGTGTTTATAAAACAGAATTTGATTTAATTAAAAGATATCGTGAAATGTCACTTCATCCAGAGTGTGATAGTGCTATTGAAGATATTGTAAATGAAGCTATTGTTTCGGATACTGATGACTCTCCCATTGAAATCGAGTTATCAAATTTAAACGGAAGTGATAAACTTAAAAAAATTATTAGAGAAGAATTTAAAGAAATAAAAAAACTTTTGAATTTTGATAAATCTTGTCATGAAATTTTTAGAAATTGGTATATTGATGGACGAATTTTTTATCATAAAGTTATAGATTTTAAAAAGCCTGAAGAAGGTATTCAAGAATTAAGATATATTGATCCATTTAATATTAAATTAATTAAGAAGAAGAAAGAAGATAACGATAGAACTAAAGTTATAAATCAAGTTTTAAAAAAAGAAAATGTAGATTCACTTGAATCGGAAATGCAAGAATATTATGAGTATACTCTTGAACAGGGAAAGTATGGTTCTGCAGGTAAAAAAGTAAATATTGCTAAAGATGCAATTTCACATTGCACATCAGGACTGGTAGATAGAAATAAAAAAACAAATTTATCATATTTACATAAAGCTATTAAATCACTTAATCAATTAAGGATGATTGAAGATAGTCTAGTAATTTATAGATTATCACGAGCTCCAGAACGTCGTATTTTTTATATTGATGTTGGTAACTTACCAAAAGTTAAAGCGGAACAGTATCTTCGTGATGTAATGTCTAGATATAGAAATAAAATTGTTTATGATTCTAATACAGGTGAAGTTCGTGATGATAAAAAATTTATGAGTATGTTGGAAGATTTTTGGCTTCCTAGAAGAGAAGGTGGTAGAGGAACAGAGATTTCTACTCTTCCAGGTGGTCAAAATCTTGGAGAGATCACCGATATTGAATACTTCCAAAGAAAATTATATAAAGCTTTAAATGTTCCCGAAACAAGATTAGGTAATGATTCCGGATTTAATCTTGGAAGATCATCAGAAATTCTTCGTGATGAGGTTAAATTTAGTAAATTTGTTGGTAGATTGAGAAAAAGATTTAGTCGTCTTTTTCATGATATGCTAAAGACTCAATTAATCCTAAAGAATGTTATCACTCCAAAGGATTGGGAAACGATGTCTGAACATATTCAATATGATTTTCTATATGATAATCATTTTGCAGAACTTAAAGAATCTGAATTACTTGGAGAAAGAATTAATACACTCCAATCTATAGAACCATATATTGGCAAATATTATTCAAATGATTATGTTAAGAGAAAAGTCCTTCGACAAACGGATGAAGAAATAATTGAAATGAAGGAACAGATTGAAAAGGAAATTAAAGATGGAGAAATACCAGATCCAAATGCAGAAGCTATGGGAATGGAAGGTGGTGATATGGGAATGTTAGGTAATGTTCCTCAAGAACCTGAAATTGATGATTCAATGGTAGAACCACCCGAAGGTGGTGAAATATAAATAACTTAAGTAAATATTATCATAAATAATGGATCCAACACTAGTAGATAGAATTATTTCTGGCGATTCAGCAGCCGAAATTTCTGATTATATTAAAGATACACTTTTTGCAAAATGTTCTGCAAAAATTGATGAAAGAAAACCTGAAATTTCTAATCAACTTTTTGGAAATACTGAAGAAAGTGGAGAAGAAAATATTTCTAATGAAGGAGAAGAATAATGGCACTAGCATCTACAGAAGTTACTACAAGTGCGTATGTAAAAATTGGAGATAATGTATCTACAATTACCTTTCAGTGTCAAAGTAACAATCCAATTGTAATTAATTTTACAGCAGCAGATTCAGCTCCAACAGCAACAGATCCTGGACTAATTTATAAAACATTTGAAGGTGAAACTAAAAAAACATTAACGGATTTGAGTCATGTTGGTAGTGTTGCATATGTATGGGCGAGAGCACTTACAGGTGAATCTGCAACAGTATTATATGAAGGTGCTTAATTTATTAAACCGTTAATTATAAATAACAAATAAAGGACCAAGTTTTTAAAATGAAACTAATCACCGAAGAAATAGAGTCAGTAGAATTTATCGTTGAAGATCGCAACGGTAAAAAATCAATGTATATTGAAGGTATTTTTCTTCAAGGCGATATTACCAATCGCAATAGAAGAATGTACCCGATGAATACTCTTCGTAAAGAAGTTGCAAGATATAATGAAAATTTTGTTCAAAAAGGTCGTGCTCTAGGTGAATTGGGTCATCCTGATGGTCCTACTGTAAATCTTGATCGTGTTTCACACAAAATTATTTCATTAAAAGAATCTGGTTCCAACTTTATTGGTAAAGCAAAGATTCTTGATACACCTATGGGTAACATTGCCAAATCTTTAATTGCTGAGGGTGTAAAACTAGGTGTTTCTTCCAGAGGAATGGGTTCACTTAGCCAAACTAAGGAGGGTATCAATGTAGTTGAAAGTGATTTTATGCTTGCAACCGCAGCTGATATTGTTTCCGATCCTTCTGCTCCTGATGCTTTTGTTGACGGTATTATGGAAGGTAAGGATTGGGTAATGGATGGAGGAATTATTCGTGAAAAACTTGCAGAAAGAACATACAAACAAATCAACACTCTTGTAGATCAAAAAAGATTACAAGAAAATAAGATAAAACTGTTCCAAGATTTTCTTTCAAATCTTTGAATATATAAATAAATTTAGAAAAAACTAGTCGAGAACTCACTCGGAGATAGAAATGTCTATTGGAAACAACCTACAAGAAATGGAAAATCCCGTAACCAAGGGAGCAAAACCCGGAGAACCGATGAAGGGCGTTGATTCTTCTTCAGTTGCTGGTCAGGGTGCAGTAGAAGATCTAGGTGGTCCAACACCAGAGAACTACAAAGCAGATGATGATTCTGCAAAACTTAAAGATCCAGCTAAAACACTTGCGAAAGTTCGTGACGTTGCTACTAAAAATGCCAAAGCTGCAGAACCAATGCAGTCCATGAATAAAGGAATGGCTGCTGAAGAAGTTGAAGAAGAAACTTCTGAAGAAGTAGTTGCTGAGTCTGAAGTTACTGAAGAAACAACCGAGGAGAAACCTTTTAATATGGAAGAAGATCTATCAGCACTTCTTTCCGGAGAAGAACTTTCCGAAGAGTTCCAAGAAAAAGCAAAAACAATTTTTGAAGCTGCAATTGCTGCAAAAGTTGCAGAGATTTCAGAAAATCTCGATGCTAAATTCGAAGAAAAACTAGTAGAAGAACTTTCAACATATAAGGAAGAACTCGTAGAAAGAGTTGATTCCTATCTTGAGTATGTTGCACAAGAATGGATGGAAGAAAATTCCATTGCTATTGAACATGGACTTAAGTCCGAAATGACCGAATCATTCCTTTCTGGAATGAGAGGACTTTTTGAAGAACATTATGTATCAATCCCTGAAGATAAATATGATGTTGTAGAAAATATGGTAGAAAAACTTGATGAAATGGAGTCCAAGCTCAACGAGCAAATTGAGAGAAACATTTCCTTAAACAAGAGACTAGGCGATTCTGTTGCAGATAACATCCTTGTTGATGTTTGCGAAGGACTAGCACAGACTCAAAAGGAAAAACTTGCTTCTCTTGCTGAGGGTGTTGAGTTTGAGAGTGAAGAAAGCTATCGTGAAAAACTAGAGACTCTAAAAGAGTCATATTTCCCTGCTAAGTCAGCGTCAGTTGACTCTGAGCCTCAACAAATGATTTCTGAAGATGCTATCATTGATGCCCCTGCTGGTTCAATGGAAGCATATCTCAGAGCTCTTCAACTCACATCTAAAAACTAATTCCCACTAAAGAAATGTCAGATTCTCAATACTTACAGGAAAAGTGGGCTCCTCTTCTTGATTATCAAGGTGCAGAAGCCATTACCGATCCTCACAGACGTGCAGTTACTGCTGCTCTTCTAGAAAACCAAGAAAGATTCCAGAAAGAAAGTCGCGCTTTCCAAGAAGGTGGTTCAATGCTTTCCGAAGCACCAACCAACGCAACTGGATCTTCCATCGATAACTTTGATCCCGTCTTGATCTCCTTGATCAGACGTTCAATGCCTAACCTCATTGCTTATGATGTTGCCGGTGTTCAACCAATGAATGGTCCTACCGGACTCATCTTTGCAATGCGTGCTCGTTATCAGAACCAGTCTGGTTCCGAAGCTCTATTCAACGAAGCAGATTCCGCATTTGCCGCACAAAACGATGGTGGTGGCGCTACTCAAGGCGACTACACTGGTGGTGCAGACAGCGATGCTTCTGTTGGTTTCAGCACAACTAGTCAAGCAGGTTCAAACCCATCCGTTCTAGGCGCTGCCGGTGGATCTGGCGCTGCTTACAACGTTGGTCAGGGTATGTCAACTGCTGATGCTGAGGATCTAGGAGACGGTTCTGGTGATCAGTTCAACCAAATGGCATTCTCAATCGAGAAAGTCACTGTAACCGCTAAGTCTAGAGCACTCAAGGCTGAGTATTCACTAGAACTTGCTCAGGATCTCAAGGCTATTCACGGACTTTCCGCTGAATCAGAGCTTGCGAACATCCTCTCAAGCGAGATTCTTGCTGAAATTAACCGTGAAGTCGTTCGTACAATCTATAAAACTGCACGTCCTGGCGCTCAAGCAAATGTTTCAACTGCTGGTCAGTTTGACCTAGATATTGACTCTAACGGTCGTTGGTCTGTTGAGAAGTTCAAAGGACTACTCTTCCAGATTGAGCGTGATGCTAACGCAATCGCACAAGAGACACGTAGAGGAAAGGGCAACATCATCATCACTTCTGCTGATGTCGCTTCTGCTCTAACAATGGCTGGTGTACTTGATTACACCCCAGCTCTTAACGCTAACCTTCAGGTTGATGCAACCGGAAACCTCTTTGCAGGTACAATCAACGGTAAGTTCAAAGTATACATCGATCCATTCGGTTCTGCCGCTGGTGATGCTAACCAGTACTACGTTGTTGGTTATAAGGGTACTTCACCTTATGACGCTGGTCTCTTCTATTGCCCATATGTTCCTCTCCAAATGGTTCGCGCCGTTGGTGAGAACACCTTCCAGCCAAAAATCGGGTTTAAGACTCGTTACGGTATGGTTGCTAACCCATTCGCTGAAGGCACAACTGCTGCTCTCGGTGCTATCAAGGCTAACACCAACCGTTACTACAGACGTGCAATCGTCAAGAACCTCATGTGATCCATACTCACAAGAGTTAAATCAAGACCCCTTAAAGGGGTCTTTTTTTATGCAAATAAATATATAAAAAGATCTTTTTTATATCATGACATTAGAACAAATATCAAATCGAAATTTATTATCTCCGGTAGGTTTTAAATTAATTTTAGATAGGTGCAATAAAGTAGATTTTTTTGCACAGTCAGCCAACATCCCAGGAATTTCTATGGGTACGGCAACACAACCAACTCCTTTTAAAGATATCGATCTTCCGGGAGATAAAATTCAATATGATGATTTAAATGTAAGATTTTTGGTAGATGAAGATATGGAAAATTATCTTCAAATATACAAATGGTTAATTGGACTCGGTTATCCAGATAATATGGATCAATTTACTGATTTGAAAAAACAAAGAGAATATTTAAATAGAGGTGGAAGTGCGGATCCATTTAATTTGTATTCTGATGGAACTTTGCAAATTTTAAATAGTTCTCTAAGAAGTAAAGTTTCTGTAAAATTTAAAGAATTATTTCCAACATCATTATCAACTTTAAATTTTGATGCTTCAGAAAACGATACCACATACTTTACAGCTGAAGTAACTTTCAGGTATACTATCTTTAAGATAGTTGATTTAAATGGCAATGAATATTGAAGAAATCCAATCTCAATGGGAAAAAGATTCTAAATTAGATCCAGACAATTTGCATTTAGAGTCTTTAAAGATTCCAGGACTTCATTCAAAATATTATAATATCTACAATAATACTAAACTTTTGAGAGAAAAATCAAGGTTTGATTATTCAGAAATTAAATTACAAAGATATAATTATTATACCGGTAAAGCTCCTGCTGAGATTTATATTGAAGAACCTTTTCCATATAAAGTGAGAGATAAAGAAGCTCTAAAACAATATTTGGAAGCTGATAAAAAATTATCACAAATTGATTTAAAAATTAAATATTACGACACTATGTTGTCATTCCTAGAAGAAATTATTAAAAATCTTAATGGACGGACATATCAAATAAAAAATGCCATCGAGTGGCAAAAATTTCAAGCGGGGTTCAGTTAATGACATGTTTAACTATTGGCAAGAAAAATGAAGTATTCTTAAAAATAGAATCGGAACCTCATGTGTATTATGAACTTCAAGATCATTTTACATTTGATGTTCCTGGTGCAAAATTTATGCCTCAATATAGATCAAAATATTGGGATGGAAAAATAAGATTATTTAATATTCAAACTCAAGAAATTTACGTTGGACTTTTAGATAAAATAATTAGTTTTTGTAAAAGATATGAATATGAATATGAATTTTTAGATAATAAATTTTATGGAACACCTTTTGAATCAAATGAAATGATTTCATATGAAGGTGTTAAAGATTATATAACATCAATAACTTCATATACACCTAGAGACTATCAAATACAAGGAGTATATGATGCATTAAAACACAATCGAAGACTTTTAATATCACCTACAGCTTCAGGTAAGTCTTTAATGATTTATAGTGTTACGAGATATTTTGTAGAGAAAGGAAATAATATACTTATTGTTGTTCCAACTACTTCTTTAGTAGAACAAATGTATAAAGATTTTGAAGATTATGGATGGGATGTTGGATCTTTTTGTCACAAAATTTATGCGGGAAGAGAAAGAGAAACTAATAGTCAAGTTATCATAACAACATGGCAATCAATATATAAATTGCCTAAAAAATATTTTGAAAGATTTAATTGTGTAATAGGAGATGAAGCTCACCAATTTAAATCAAAATCTTTAGTATCGATTATGACCAAGTTACACCAAGCTAAGTATAGATTTGGGTTTACTGGTACTTTAGACGGCACACAGACGCATAAATGGGTCTTAGAGGGATTATTTGGACCATCATATAAAATTATTCGTACAGAAGAATTGATGGAGAAAGGCCATTTAGCAAAACTAGATATAAAAATTTTACTTTTAAAACATCAATCAGAAAAATTTGAAAATTTTGAAGAAGAAGTTCAAACCATTATATCTCATGAGAAGAGAAATAATTTCATAAAAAATTTATCTTTAGATTTAAATGGAAATACTCTTATTTTATATTCTAGAGTTGAAAGTCATGGAAAAATTTTGTTTGAACTAATAAATAAAAAGTGTAATGATAAGAATAGACAAATATTTTTCATACACGGTGGAATAGAAACCGAAGACAGAGAAAGAGTGAGATATATTACTGAAACTGAAAAAAATGCTATAATTGTAGCATCGTACGGAACATTTAGTACTGGTATTAATATTAAAAATTTACATAATGTAATTTTTGCAAGTCCAAGTAAATCAAAATAAGAAATCTTCAGTCAATTGGTAGAGTCTTAAGAAAATCTCAAACTAAAAATAATGCAACTCTTTATGATATAGCTGATGATTTTAGTTCAAAGTCAAGAAAAAATTATACGTTAAATCATTTAATAGAAAGAATAAAAACGTATAACGAAGAAAACTTTAATTATGAAATTATTCAAATAAAAATGTAATATGCAAGAAGAAGAATTTTTAGCTTTAATAAAATTAGTTTCTGGTGAAGAAATTGTATCAATGACTTCTGAATTAGAAGAAGATGATGTAAAACTTTTAATTTTAAATCACCCACTAACACTTAACGAAGTAAAAACTAATAGAAAACAAGGATTGAAATTTAATCACTGGATGAAATTTTCAGATGATTATATTCACATTATTAATTTTGACAAAGTTATTACACTATCAAAAGTTAAAAGTAGTGAAATACGAATTTTGTATAATAGATTTATATCAAAATATGGTCAATTAGAAATCTTACATAATCAAAACAATAGAATTCCTTTAACAGAAGAACTTGGTTTAATTGGTAACGTTGATCAAACAAGAGAAAAATTAGAAAAGCTCTTTAAATCAAAATCTATTTCTTCTGAACCTTAGCAGAGTTATTCTAGATTAAATTCAACACCTTGTCAAGGCTTTTATTATGTGTTATACTTTCAAAAATAAAATACCGTCATGCCAAAACAAAAAGAACATTATGTAAATAATAAAGAATTTTTAATTGCTTTAGTTGAATATAAAACCGCAGTTAGAATAGCTAAAGAATCTGAAGCTCCAAAACCCCAAGTCTCTTCTTATATTGGATCTTGTTTTATTAAAATTGCAACTCATCTTTCTTATAAACCAAATTTTATTAACTACATGTTCAGAGATGAAATGATTTCTGATGGTGTTGAAAACTGTATTCAATATATTGATAATTTTGATCCAGAAAAATCATCCAATCCTTTTGCATATTTTACTCAAATTATCTACTATGCATTTTTGAGAAGAATACAAAAAGAGAAAAGACAATTAGATATTAAAAATAAAATTGTAAGTAAATCTGGTTATGATATTGTCTTTGATGTTGACAAAGGATTACTTACAGGATATGATTCAGATTATAATACAATCAAAGATAATATTTTATCTAAGACTCAAAATTCATGAAATGTGCAATAATTACCGATCAACACTTTGGTGCTAGAAAAGGATCTAAAATTTTTCATGATTATTTTGAAAAATTTTATAATGATATTTTCTTTCCAGTTTTAAAAAAAGAAAAGATTAAATATGTCATAGACATGGGTGATACTTTTGATAATAGAAAAAGTATTGATTTTTGGTCTTTGAATTGGGCTAAAAAAAATTATTACGATAAACTCCAAACTCTTGGCATAACTGTCTATACAATTATTGGAAATCATACAACTTTTTATAAAAACACTAATAGTTTAAATTCTATTGAAACTCTTCTCTCGGAATATAAAAACGTAATACCAATTTCAGAACCAGAAGATATTACTATCGACAATTTGCATTGTTTAATGATTCCTTGGATTAATAGTGATAATTATAAATCCTCAATGAGGAAAATAAACTCATCTACATCTACTGTTGCTATGGGTCATTTAGAATTGAATGGATTCCAGGCCTATAAAGGTCATATTCATGAGACTGGGATGGATCCTAATATCTTTCATAAATTTTCTAAAGTTTTTAGTGGCCATTATCACACTAGAAGTAATGATGGTAAAATTTATTATCTTGGGAATCCATATGAAATTTATTGGAATGATTACAATGATGCAAGAGGATTTCATATATTTGATACTAAAACATTAAAAACCAAATCTATTAATAATCCATATAGTATTTTTACAAAAATTGAATATAATGATACTCCTTTAGATCAAGTTAATTTTGAAGATTATTCAAATAAAATTGTAAAATTAATTGTCACCAAAAAAAGTAATCAACAAGACTTTGATTTATTTTTAGATAATCTCTATAAATCTGGAATTCATGAACTAAAAATTGTTGAAAATTTTGATTATGATATTGATTCAACATTTGATGAAACAGAAAAATCTGAGGATACAGTTACAATTCTAGAAAATTATATTGAAGCTATGGAATCTAATTTTAATAAATCTAAGATTAAAAATATAATTCATGATGTTTACAAAACTGCTTGTGAAGTGGTATAATGTATATACTTTGTCCCAAAGGTGCTGAAGACGAAGGAGTGTACTCTGTATCCACTAAAAATGGACCAGTCTTAATTTCATTTTTGGAAAAAGATGATGCGGAAAGATATGTTCTTCACATGGATAGTGAAGAAATTCTGACTATTGTTGAAGTCGATTCCGAATTAACAATTGAGATGTGTGAAGTTAATGGATATCCATATACAGTTGTTGGCAAAAACGATTTGGTATTACCTATAGAAGAATGATTATTTTTAAAAAAATTCGTTGGAAAAATTTTCTTAGTTCTGGAAATTTTTTTACGGAGATTGAGTTAAATAAAACTGAAAACACATTGATTATTGGATCTAATGGTGCTGGAAAATCAACCATTTTAGATGCTTTGTGTTTTAGTTTATTTAATAAACCATTTCGTAAAATTAATAAACCACAATTAGTTAATACTATTAATGATAAAGATTGCTTAGTTGAAGTTGAATTTACTAAGGGCAATTCTGAATACAAAATAGTTAGAGGCCAAAAACCAAATGTTTTTGAAATATGGAAAAATGGTGATTTTTTAAATCAACAATCAAATGCAGTTGATCAGCAAAAACATTTAGAACAAAATATTTTAAAACTAAATTATAAATCATTTACTCAAATTGTAATTCTTGGATCTTCAAATTTTGTTCCATTTATGCAGTTAAATCCTTCTAATAGGAGAGATGTTATTGAAGATCTTCTTGACATAAAAATATTTTCTTCTATGAACAATATCGTAAAAGATAATATTAGATCTTGTAAAGAAGAAATTAGGAATTTAACTCAAGAAAAAAATAATCTTGAGGAAAAAATTTCTATGCAAGAAAATTTTATAGAAGAACTTGAAAATCGTGGTAATACTAATATAAATTTTAAAAAAGAAAAGATCAATAAATTAGATATTGAGATTGATGGCTACATGAAAAAAAATATTGTAGTTCAAGAATCCGTTAATGACCATACAAAACAACAAGAAACTCTTATTGGTTCTGTAGATAAGTTAGTTAAACTTAATAATTTGAAAGGTAAAATTTCTCAAAAAGTATCAACTATTGCAAAAGAAAATAAATTTTTTAAGGATAACTTGTCCTGTCCGGTATGTACCCAAACTATTGAGGAAGAGTTTAGATTAAATAGAATTGCTGAATCTCAAAATAAAACAAAGGAGCTTAAAAAAGGTTATAAAGATCTTGAAAAAGCTATAGAACTAGAACAACAAAGAGAGTGCGAATTCAATTCTTTATCTCAGGAAATAGTAAAACTAACACATGAAATTTCTCAAAACAATACGAGAATTATTCTCAATCAACGACAAATCAAAGATTTGGAATCGGAAATTTGCAGAATTACCGATCAGCTTGCAAACAGAAGTACTGAAAATGAGAAATTAGATTCTTTAAAAGAAAAATCAAAAAACAATCTACGAGATTTAAGTGAAAAAAAAGTTGAAGTTGAAAATTACGAATTAGTTCACAATTTACTCAAAGATGGTGGGGTGAAAACAAAAATTGTTAAAAAATATTTACCCATCATCAATCAATTAGTAAATAAATATCTCCAATTAATGGATTTTTATATCAACTTCAGCTTAGATGAAGAATTTAAAGAGAATGTAAAAAGTCCTATTCATGAAGATTTTTCATATTCTTCTTTTTCTGAAGGAGAAAAAATGAGAATTGATTTAGCTTTATTGTTTACTTGGAGAGAAATAGCAAAAATAAAAAACTCTTCAAATACTAATTTGTTGATTATGGATGAAGTATTTGATAGTTCATTAGATGTATCTGGAACAGATGAATTTATGAAAATTATTAGATATATTGTAAAAGATACAAATATATTTGTTATATCACATAAATCAGAACTTCATGATAAATTTGAAAATGTTGTAAAATTTGATAAAGTAAAGGGATTTAGTCAATTGGTATAAAAATATGAATTTAGAATATAAAAAAGTAGTTTTATTTTCAAAAGCAGAATTAAAACGATTAAGAGAAATAATTGATAGTTCTGAACAATGGCATGATGGAACAAAATCTACTGTAGGTATTACTGAAAGTACTAAAAAAAATAAAGAAAATTGGTTTGATCCTAAAGTAGAACAAATTAAAGATATTATTGCAGACAGATATTTAGAATCTCATCATGTAAATAGTTTTATTACTATACAATCTGCAACTCATCCAATAATTAGTCAAACAAGCCCGGGTGGTTACTATAAACCACATATAGATAGACCGGAATCTGGCCATTATAGCACTACCCTATTTTTATCTGAACCTGATGAATATGAAGGTGGAGAACTTGTCTTAGGTATAGCTGGATCTCATATAAAAGTAAAACTTAAAGCTGGAGAAGCTATAGTATATAAATCCGGAACACCTCATTGTGTTCAAGAGGTTACATCCGGAAAAAGATTAGTTGCAGTTTCTTGGTTAAAATCAAAAATTACTGATCAATGTGATAGAGAAATTCTTTATATGTTGAGAGTATTAAAAGAAAAAATTGAAGAAAAAAATTCACAAATTTTTGTTAAAGAAAATTACTCATCTTTAAAAGACGCTGAACTAGATCCTGGGTTTATATACAAAAATATAAAACATCGCATACAATCAAAATATCCTATCACATTAGAAAGTGATATTACTAGAAACTAGTATTAGTGTTAAATAATAAATAATCAAAACCTCAAATATAGATATGTTGTCTACACAATACAGACTCAGACTTGAGTTTATTTGTAAAAAAATTGCAAACGGAGAGGAAGTAAAACTAGAAGATATGATTTGGGCAGATAAACTTGCCAAAGCACACACTACAGCTAGAGATTGGTTAAACAAAGCAAGAAGACAAGCCGCTCAGGATATTCAAGAAGGTAGTATGGATGATTTTATGAATAGGATGGGCTTAGGAGACCCCGATCCATCCAATTATAGAACGGGGTTTGATTCTGCTGATGATGTGTTAGAGTGGTTTAGACGTGACAAACCTGATGATTGGAGGCAACGTGACTGAAAAAGAATTGCAAAAATTTAAAGATAATCATATTTGGATTATTGAAGAAATTTTCGAGGAAGCAATTAAAAATCTTCCGTGGGATAAGTTTGAAGAATATTATGATGATTATCAGGGATATTCTTGTACATACTCCAATAATGCAGTCAATGTATTCCTAAAACATTTTCCTCTTGAAGAAATTTTTTATTTTGATTCATACTATCAAGGTTTATATGACAATTTAGATGTTTTTTATACTGAATGTGAAGAGTTTAATGAGGATCCACTATTTCAATGTGATTTTGATAGAGATGATTATGTAAT
>Ga0163109_10002430_pt1 | contig 14542 bp, 4 predicted proteins | sample CRUFie1St13metaG_FD_108704 | JGI IMG/M metagenome (GOLD analysis project Ga0163109, IMG submission 108704) | Marine microbial communities from the Costa Rica Dome - CRUD Field 142mm St13 metaG | ecosystem: Environmental > Aquatic > Marine > Oceanic > Photic zone | place: Costa Rica: the Eastern... | reverse complement strand
TGGGGCGGTAAATACATCCGGCTAGATGGCGAACGCAGCCCCAATGTTATACTAGGCGAGACGAAATATCCTTGGCTCCCGACTGAGGCTAAGTTGCAAGAGGACCGTCTACTCCTCGGGCCGGAGTCACGAGGGTATATGCGAATGGTCAGAGCTGTCTTCTTCGACAGCGACGAGACAACAGGCATCTACGCAGAATCCGAACTATCCACAAGCGGGGCGCTGGGTAGTGTCGAGTGGGAGAGCACCCCGACAGTAGTCGCCGGTATCGACCCCGCATTCACGAACGGCGGCGACAGGACAATCATGTTCACCGCAGAAGTTGGATACGCCCGTAACGGGCAGTATGTCTGCCAGTTCAAGGATGCGATCCACTTGAACGATGATGCCACCAACAAGGCCGTGCCTCGGACATATCAGATCGTCAACCAGATTGTAGAGCACTGTAAGAAACGCAAGGTCTCTCCAGAGAACGTGGCAGTTGACTCTACTGGCGCGGGGGCTCCGTTCTGCGACGTGCTGGCTGGCGAGTGGTCGCCCAATTTCATGCGGGTCACGTTTGGCGGTAAGGCATCCGACAAGCGTGTTTCTATGAACAGCCAGCTCACTGGTGAAGAACTCTACATGAACCGTGTATCTGAGTTATGGTTTGTGGGTAAGGAACTTATGAGGACTAAACAAGTATATGGCGTAAGTTCTGATCTTGCACAAGAGATGTGTGCGAGGAACTACGACATGATCAAAAGCTCCACACTGAAGATGAAGATCGAGTCGAAGCCAGAGTTTAAATCTCGATTCGGTCGCAGCCCTGACTTGGCAGACGCTGCATTCCTTGCGCTAGACTGCGCCCGCCAGCGGTTAGGGCTCGTGGCTATCGATCCACCGAAAGAGGATCAGGCTATGGGGTTCAGGAAACGGGTTACAATCCAGTCGTTGGGGCAGTCGCTGGAGAACCCCGACACGAGTTTGATGTCGTAAAAGTATTCCCTAGACAGCATAGGCCCATTGAAGAGATCAATGGGCCTATGTATTACAGGGAGAAACTTTTGAAGTCGGTTCGCACTTATATTGACAGAATTGACAATATACTTACATAAAGGTAATTTAGCGGCTGTGGCGTCAAAAAGGTTCAAACGTCTTCCTTCCGGTCGAATCCAGTATATGGGGGAGTCCTATGCTGGCTTCAATAAGCCTAAGAGAGCGCCAAAGGGGTCTAAGAAAAAGTTCGTCGTGTTAGGTAAGCAGGGCGATAAAATAAAAAAAGTGTCATATGGGCATCGTGATTACAGCGATTTCCGCAAACACAAGAACCCAAAGCGCAGAGCTAACTTCCGCGCTAGGCACAACTGCGCGACAGCAAAAGACAAAACCACTGCCCGCTACTGGGCATGCAAACATCTTTGGTAATCATGGCAAAACAAGGATTAAGAGGCAGAGTATCGCCCGAAGAATTTGACGAATATAACAAACCTCTCTCTGCGACGGGGGAGGTTCAGACACAAGAAGCTATCCCATTAGTAGGACCACCTAAAGCCGCTATGATGAAAAGTGCGCGGGATACAACTCCTATGAAGCCGGGAGAGCGTAGAATGGTTGATAAATCGTCTCCGGTGGGGGCCGTTTCTGCGGCTGAAGATACAGGACCACTTGGTTTTAAAGATAAGGGTCTTGTCAATATGGATAACCTCCAAGGATTAGATATTGGCGCAGACATACAACGCAACAAGATGACCGAAGTATCTGAAGGAGGAGTTCGCCGCCAAGACTTTGCAACTGATGCGGCCTTTGAGTCCGCTGTAGCAAGAGACAATCAGCAAGAACCCATCGGATCTGGCAGCTCCCTGCGTAAAGCTCCTCGCAGATTAGGAACTCTTTCAGGAGATATGAGACGAGCAGCAAGGGCCGCTCAACGTGCTGGTGCGACGAGCGCTGCTAATCAGCTTTTTGGTGCCGCCGCTATGCAAGGTTTAAGGGAACCCGGAATCCTGAGTCAGGAACAACGAGGCCGGATTGCTGCTAAACAACAAGAGTCGCAAGATTTGGCACAGCAGAACTTAGCTTTCCAGAAAAGATACTTTGATTACGCCAATCGAGTCATGGATAAACGTATGGCAGATTTAGATAAAGGCGGGATAAGAACAATGGAACAACGATCCTAATGGCTACTATCGCATTTAACAGAGACATCGCACCTCTTCGCTCACAGTTTTTTCCTGTGGGCGGTTTGCGTCAATCGGAGTTTGCACAACTGCAAGCGATTGACCAACAGATGCAGCCACAGCGTGAACAGCAAATGAAGCTGGTCAACAACATGCTCAACCTGCAACAACAAGAGCTAGCCTTTGAACGGTCGCAACTTGCGCTCGATAGCGCCCGCCGAAAATCAAAAATGGAAGTAGACGCGATGGGTCAGTTACCTGCTTTGAGTCAGCGGCTTGAAGAAATTTACACCGACGGTTCTAAAGACGCCTTCCAGAAAACAAAAGAGATTGCCCAAGTTAAAATGGGCTACGCAACTACATTGCAGTTTAGCCCTGCGATGCAAGACATGTTTACTGCTGCCTCATCTGCTGTGCAGGCTGATGCCGCTAGCGAAAGACAAAAACAGGCTGAAGCTAGAACCATAACAGGCTCTGCGTTCCAAATCGCTCAGCAAGGAGGCGATGTTGAATCCCTCCTCACTGACCCTGATTCACAAGGGGGTGCTAGCATAACGGCTGGAGAACGGGCCGTTCAGGTTCTTGCTGACACAGCGAAGAAGCGTTCTAAAGATAGTCTTGAGAGAGACCGAATAGAGTTAGAGAGAAGACAAAAAGAAAAACAAGATGCCTCTCTCAAGCAAGATTTGCTTAGAGCACAAGATACACTTAACAAACTAGATGTTGTTGAGCAGGGAGATATGTTTGAGCGTCTTATCGCTGCACGAGAAAAAGGAGAAGAAATAGACTTCTCTAATCTCCCAGAGCCTAAAGACACTAGCTTTGATTATACGCAAGAGTCTTTACAAGACCTACAAGAGCTAATGCTGAACTTAAACCCCAGCCTTGATGAGGATTTTGTCCGCAGCGCCGACCCTGAACAACTTCGGAGAGCAGCTCTTCGCACCACTTTCAAAAAACTCAAAGAGCTAAGCCCTGTGGCCCCTGCTCCTTCACCTGCTGCGAGTGCTATTCGTAGCTCCTTCGACTAAACATACCTACATATCCAACGCTTAATTCAGCTATGACTGATTTTGAAATCCTCATGGGGGAGTCGCCTAAAGCGGCCCCGTTAGAAATAAAGAAGTATTCTGACTGGTCTAAAACTGCTCCTCCCGCAGAGGACGACATCCAGAACAGAAAAGCGTTTAGTGATTACATTCGAGAGGAGTATCTCAAAGCCGATCAATACTCGGTTGATATAGAGAGCGAGATTAGGGATAGCCTACGTTCTTCTTTAGTTGAGAACGGTCTCGTTGAGGACGGAGATACAGACACGATCAATTCTTTGTATGTCGCGGAAGAGCGGCCATTTGACAACAAGGTAGATTTAATCCAGTCGTCGATTGATTTCCAGACTGACCCAGATTGGGAGACGATTACAACATATAAGGCGCTATCTAAGATAGATGACCCTACTGTCGAGACAGCTGACAAGCTTGAGCAGTCCAGACTTCAGGTTGAGCAGATCGTAGCTAATCGTTTCGACGACGTAAAAAGGAGCATGGTTCATAACGGAGAGCTAGCTTTTGCGTTTGTAAAAGGGGAGGACGGTGAACAAGAGCTAATCGCAGGAGACCGCGCAACCAAGAGTGATTTTTTAACTGCCCTCAAAGATTCAAAAATTGGTGGGGTTCAGTTGTCTGATGCATTTATTGCTCAACAACAGATACAACTACAAGAGGGCACAGACATACCGCGTTACAAATACAAAAGACTGCGGGAGGCCCACGCCATGATGACTGATCTAGTAAAAGAAGATCAGCTCTTCAGGTATCAGGTATCGGGGCACGGCACTAGGCTAGCAACTGCCGAATACGATAAAGGCGACATCTGGCAGATGATGTTAAATGAAACCGGCCAAGACATTACTGATGCAGCCGGATGGTTGATCGGCAAGGTCACTGGTGGGGATCAAGACGAACGCACTGCCGCTGAGCGTGAGAAGCGTGGGGCCATAGCTAGGGCCGGTAATGTAGGCTTTGATGAGGCGACTCAACTTTTGGCAAAACGACTGAACAGTGTCGGGGAGGGTCGAGGCAGTGATGCGTTTACATTAGAAGAGGTCCAGAGTGCTTATAAGCAACTGATCTTAGATGACGCTAATTCAAACAATAAGTTTGAATTCCACGATGAGGACGACGAAGTAGGTAAGAACATCAGAACCTACGGGTATCTGGGGCCTGTCGTCCACCCCGCTGCGATGGCCAACGAAGAAGTCTTCAATAAGATGTTGGCTGCTCGTCCTGACGTAGAAGATTCTGTAAAGGACACCCTGAAAAAAAGTCGTGTAGCTTTCTTAGAGAGCAACTTCAGCGGTATGAGCGACCTTCTCCTCCGCTCGGGCAAGGCCGACGAATGGTCTGAGGCCCTGACCAAGGGGAGGGCAACAGGTAAAAAGAACCACGAGATACTTTCTGATTACTTATCGGACGAAGATAACTACAGCAAGTTTGCCGAAGGCGCTAAAGGTATTGCGTGGTCTTTGTGGGATTCGGTTACACAGCTAGCGGCTGCTGTGCCCGCTGCGTTTGGTGCAGAGTGGGCTCAAAATACTTTGATGTCTTCTGCTAGACGTAACTCTGACCGGCGTGAGGTTGCTAATTTGTTTGGTGAAGAGTTTGGATTTGTCCAAGACATCGGGGAGACTATTGCTCCCCTGCTTGTTGATGTCGCGGCTACTGCGACTCTTGCGACTGTAACAGCCCCCGCCGCAGGAGCAGGCGGAGCTGCATACCTAGCTGCTCGACAAGGAGCACGACTGACAGCTAAGGGTTTTGGTAAGGCTCTTACTAGCTCTGTGTTTAGGACTACAGGAACAGAAGGCGCAGAAAAGGCTGCCCAAAAACTACTCACAGAAAACCTAATTAAGCAGTCTATTAAAGATGGAGGGTCTGAGGGAGCTGCTGCTGCAATCAAAGGTTACAATAGTCTTGTAGCCCAGAGGTTTGGTATCGCTTCGGCTTCTTTCATACCCGCAGCCACTAGGTCTGGAGGTGCTACCTATGGAACACTCTTTAACGAGTTATCTAAAAGCACCGATTTAAGTAGGGAAGAAATACACGACCGCGCATTAGGTGGCGCATTAGTAGCGGGTGCTTTCACGGGTTTCATCACCGCTGGTTTTGGTGCCCTTGGACGAGGCGGTGTAGAGGACGCTTTGCTAAAAGGCATGCCGTTCAAAGACCTATCAAAAACTCTGAAGTCTATTGCGAATACTAAAGGCATTGACGATACTGTTGTAGCCAATGCCTTTGCAAAGGTAGCAGCGGCGCAGCAGAAGCTTTACAAGTTTGCAGGGTCTAAGTCTCTTCTAGGGAATGCAAAAGACGAAGCGATAGAAGAAGGACTCGACGAATTCATCAATGGGTTTGTTACTGATGCTGTCCTGAGCGAGAACACGCCGATGCTGGACCGCATGAGTCAGTCTCTTTACGCTGGTATGTTAGGCGGTGTTATGGGAGCTGGTGCTCCTGCGATTAGAAAAGTCGCCGAAAAAGTCCGGCCTAATAAGTTTAATCGCGCAGCTCAAGCCGCTAAGTTAGCTAGAGATTTTGACGAGCAAGTAGCACAAGAGTTAGAAAACACAGGCAGCCCCTTGACTGCTGAAGCTGTTCGTAACAGAAGACGACAAGCAGCTCGCGAGCGTGGGGAGTTTCTCCCCCGTGATCCTGAAGCTGAGGCAGCCCCCGTTGCTCCAGCACCAGAAGCAGAGGCAGAGGCTGCACCAGAGGCAGAGGCTGCACCAGAGGCAGAGGCTGCACCAGAGGCAGAGGCTGCTCCTGCACCTCCTGAGCAGTTGACGCTTTTTGCTGGGGGTAGAGCCCGTGAAGCGCAGGCCGAAGCCTTTGTAAAGAAGGTCGATGAAGCCCTTAACACTGATGAAGGACAAGCTGAGCTACAGAGGGCTATTTCTAACTTCGATGCCAAACAAGATTTGTTGTCTAATGATACTAGGAGTAGCGTTGCCCTCGACGTAAACCCTGAAGTTAGAAAAGACGTTGCTGATCTGACCTACCCACTAGCCAGCCAAAACAAAGAGTATGTCGCAGGTCTTTTGGGTGTTGATGTTGTAGACCTTATAGTGAGAGAAAACAGCAGCCTGTCGCTGAATGACTATCTCCCTAAGCAAGACCTCAAGTTTGTTAAACAGGCAGAAGTGAGAACGGCTCCTTCTATGGAAGGTATAGACGTATCTGAGACAGGTGATTTCGATCTGTCCCCTTTTAAAACAGGCGCGACAATATCAGATACCGAAAAAGCAGAGGCGATGGATTACGCCAAGCTTGCTGTTCGGTTTGGCGTTCCCGTTCGCGTAACTTCAGATGCGCGGTTTGGTTTACCAAAGTCGAAAGAATACTCTGATAAATCAGATTTCTTGGCAAAGGTTGTATACGACCGTTACCCGATTATACCTGTCGATGCTGTAGGAAGGGACACTTTCAAAAGCAGCCGGAAGAAAACTTACTTCGATCCAGTCACAGGAAAGAAAAAAGTAGATGGACGCCTTGAGGGTGTCTTAGACGACAGCGGGCGAGTTATCTTTAACAATGACCCTGTGATGATTGCAGAAATGCTCTCGAACAAACAGCCTGTCCTCGCTCCCGAAGAAGGGGCTGAAAACATAAACCCAGCTTTTAAGATAGTCGATGATAGAGTCGTCGATGTTTTTAGACCTTCGCTCGACGGTAATCTAAAAGAGTCTTTAATTACCCCAATTCAAAAATCAGGGTCGCTAGAGCTGAACCACGACTTGTATTACGCTCAAGCAGGAGTCCCCTTCATCAAGGACTTTGACAAGGTTCTGCCCGCTGGCGCTATGGGAGTCAGTATTGAAGGAGGTAAATACGGGGATGTCTCGCTAGGTGGTCAAACTATTGGAGACCTAGACCAACAACTCCGTGCTTTTGATCGGGCCTATAGAAATGACGAGGCTTCTTTCAATACATTCTTCACTACTTACGGGGGAGCGCAGCTACGAGAGTCTGCTCCTGATGCGTTGCAGGCTGCGTTTATTGAGATGAGGTTGTCGGCCAACCTGTTTGAATTGCGGACAGAACTTCTAAAAGAAGGCTCTGGTCTGACAGAAACAATCGGGAACAACTTAATAGTTGCCCCAAGCAAAAAGAAGAAAGTCGTCAAAACCGTGCTTGGCCGCATGAAGACGCAAGACAAGAAGACAGTAGCAGGTAGATTAAAGCCTTTGGTTTCTACCACTCAGTCAAAGTCCCCAACTAATACTGATATTATTATTCAGTTTGTTGAGGAGCAGGTTCTTAACAACTCTGACTTTGATGGCAACAACATGCCTACGTTCTCTAGTTTGCTGAGCAGGAGCGTCGGTAGATATGTCGCGCAAGAAAAATCAAGGGGCATACACGAATCCGAAAGAGTCATAACAAACATGACTGATGAGGCAGCGCGAGATGCCGCTGGCCTTGCTAATGCCGAAAACCAAGCTTTGTATTTAGGTGGCCCTGTTGGGGAAACCGTAAGCCCCCAAGTTATCCCTGATGTTGTTGCTCGAAACATAGACGATGCGGTTTCTGCTATTGATGAAGACCCTGAACTTCGTGAGGCCCTTAGCGATATAGCTTTCCAGTCTCTGTATCCTGACCCTGACCCAGAGATGGTGGCCTATGTCACCAACATGAAAACCCCTTATCTACTTAACAAGATAGGTGGATGGATGGCCGCTAACCCCACTAGCCGTGAAGTTGTAGAGTTCGTAAACCTTCTCGAAGGTCGTAGGGGGATCAGATTCCGATCAGGAAGTATTCTCGCAACTGCTCTAAAAGGTAATGGACTAGGCAGCCGTGTCGATGGAGACCCCACAAAAGATAACGATCAGATTCTTTATGTGACGGAGCAGCTCAAGAAGGTGGGGCTAGCTCAAGAACCAACTAGAGAACAGGCCATCAATTTCATAAAGAGCATCGACGGACCTGTCAGGCGTCTGATGTCTAAGTCTCACCTTACAGAGGCAGAGCGTCAGCAAGCAGAGATTGACAACGCCCGTGACATGGAGCGATTGGGCTTGGTCTCAGGAGATCCAGAGTCGGTTGTCAAAGCTCTTACTCAAATTGCTAATACCAGCAGTAACCCTAATCATAAGTTGGTTGCCGAGATGCTCTTGGAAGATCCGAACTTCATACGGAATGTCCGGTTCGCCACCACCTCATCACCACTAGTAGATGCCGCAGGAGAGTATCATAAAGGAAAGGATGGAACCCATCGAGTTATCATCAACCTTGCTCAAGGTAACGGGAGAGGTTTGGAGAATGTTCTCCTCGAAGAATACCTCCACGCTACCACTGCTGACATCATCGCCAAAGATGAGTCGCTGCTCACTAAAAGGCAGAGACTAGCCAAGCAAAGATTGCAGGGCCTCAAGACTCTCGCAGAGAAACAATACGAGATTGATAGGAAAACACTAAAAAGAAACCCGATCCTAGAAGACGGCTTTGTAAACTTAGAAGAGTTCGTAGCTTCCATAATGCTGTCGCCTGATTTCCAACAGCACATCAGAGGCTTAGCGACCCCAAGGGGTGAGCGGGGATTCTTTCAAAGAATCGTTGATGCTATTACTAGCTTCTTTAGGAAAGTCACAAAGCGTGAAGGTCGCCAGTTTGCTCAAGCTATCGAGGATGTAGTTAGCCTCGGACCTAAGAAGCTGTATACCGTGAAGGCTTCAATGATGTCTACAGTTGCCCACAAAGCAGCAGAGGACGCTAAAGCAAACGCGCAGCGTAGGAGTGAGACAAGTGAAGACAGCCTTACCGGAAGAGAGATTGCTGAAGAACCAACTACTCAAGACAGGAGACAAGAAGGCCCTGCCCGTCCGCTAGACCAAGAGCCTGATGTGGCAGCAGCGATTGAAGAAAGCAACGGAGAAGCAGCTACCTCTGAAGAGCAAGAGGTTGGAGAAGAAATCATACTCTTCTTGAAATCCATTATGCCCCTTGGATCGAATCTCAGGACCGATCCAAATCAAGACGCACCTATAGGCGCACGAGGGCTTGATGTTGTTATCAATGTTAAGCTCCTTCTAGCTGAGTTGTCCGGCATGGATACAGTATCTCAAAAGAGATACGTCCAGTCTCTCGTCAATGAAGAGCTAGCGCATGTTGCATCTTACGGGTTCCTTACCCAGCAGGACATCAACACGCTGATAAGTGGTCTTAGTAACGCTGACTTCGATGCTATCATTGAAGAATATCATGGCGGGATTGACGATCCTCAGCGTAGGCAAGCAATAATAGCAGATGCCAAAGCTAGGATTAGAAGCGAAGACCCTGAAGTTTCACAGGAAGCTAAAACAATTTACACAGAAGAAAAGCTTCGGATGACGTTGCAGAGAGCAACAAGAGGCTTCACTACAGAAGAGGACCGCGCCTTTTACAGAAGTAGCCCCAGCATGCTCTCTATTCTTACGAGATACTTCAGCGGGGTATTGAGGTCTTTCCGGTATCAAAGGAACTTTGCTAAAGGGAGAACAGGTCCAATTGATGCGGCTGCCTTCTCATTGATCAACGAACTGGCGGCTGTCCAGATGGGCATGTCCCGCACATCAGCTTTCTCAAGTTTGGATACTGATGCACCGGCTGCTGTTATAGAGGACTTTAAGAACGTATCCGCTGAGGATGCTCTGGAAGAGATAGAAGAAAACGCTGATGAAGTTGACGCCGTTATGACGCTAGCCGCTAGCGGGTTATCTGATAAAGCACTTAAAGTTTTGCGGGATGCTTCGGGACAACGGATGGAAGACGGGACTAGGTTTATTGCAGTAGAAGCAACCGCAGAATCTCCTCAACCAGCTCAAGAAACTGTTTACGAAGAAGAGGACATAGAGGCAGCCCGCGAGATGGGGCTTTCTGTAGAAGACTATGTTGCTGGCTTCTTAGATGCTGAGGTCAGTGATGGCTTAGATAAGCTTAAAGAAACAGTAGAGTCTCTTTCAGATGAGACGATGCTGTTTGAGCTGAATGGGGATTCAGATAAATTTAATATTACAATAAATCCTGTAGTGGATGGCCAGCCCCAAGCTGGTTACGATATTGACGGGAAATTTTCTGATGGGTTATTGGAGATCGGCACGATGTTTCCGCAGGACAATGCAGATGTTAGTCTGACTAAGGGTTTGTCTAATGAGTTAATACGGGCTTTGATTTTCGCCAACGGTGAAATAGGGGCATCTAAAATCAAAACTTTTGCAGGTGGTTCTGGTATCCATAAAAGAAACGCAGAAGTCTTTGACTCCATGGTGAGGTCTGGGCTTGGCGACTTATTAGCCGATGAGTTTGGAGAAGCGCAGTCCGAAGTAATCCTAGACCAGTTGAGCTTTTTCTTACAAACCTATGAGAGAGATGGCTCAAAACGTAACCCAAACCCAACTACAGGGTATTTTACTTGGTTTGATAGTGGTTTTAAAAACACACGTAAAAGCCAAACAGAATTTAAAATACGTTTTAATAGAGCGTCACAAATGACGGAAGAGCAACTCGCTGATGAAAGACAGTTTGGGTTTACTGAAGATGATTTCAAAGCTGCGCTTATTAGAAGCACTGGCGCTCCCGAAACTGTTGAGAGGTTGATGGGTAGTTTTAACGAAACCGATGCCTTTAAAGCTGCTAACAGAACTAGAAACAAGCTTAAGAAAGATTTTGCAGAACTCCGCGAGCTTATTGCTAAAGAAGATGATGACCTCTCCCAAGCGTGGCACGGGATAAAAAATCCCCAGACTAAAAAAGAATACGCGAAGAGAAAAGGACGGGTAAAAAACTTATGGAAACTCTTTGGGTTCCCGCAAGAAGTCGAGTTCGACTTGAAGTCAGGGAGCGATAGCCTGCGAATTTTTACACAGAGAAATTTAATAATCGATGTGCTGAATCGACCAGAGGTAAAAGCCATAACCAAATCTCACAACGACGCTGTTAAGAAACTAGGTGCTTTGAATCCTGAAGAAGCTGCGGAGGTTCTGCCTCCTATCAGGGACGAGCATAACAACAGGTTGCACGAAGCAGGAGTCCCGATCACTTTGTTTGCTAGCGCCCGCAGCAGGCACTCCGCAAACTCAGGGGCTCCTATATCTAAGACTGATTTCCGCAATGTGGTCAGACTGCTAGAGATGCCACAGGCAGAATTTGAAGCATTCAAAGCGCCTAAAGGATTTTTCAGGAAGTTGTTTAAGGGAGAAGTTAGTGATTCGGTTAGGGCTGTTATCGAGCAGCGAGACGAGTTCAAGCGAGCCTCTGGTGATCTTGGAAAGCGATACAAGAAGACGCTGGACAAGCTCATGCTGGCAGCCTTTGGACCTAACCCCAGCGATGCGGACATCGAGCTATTAGCCCAAGCCCAAGGATTCATTGACGGGAACCTCGTAGGAGATGACACCCTCGAAAGAATCGAAGCTGCTCATCTGGGTAGGTTGCAACTAATCAACGTCAACGCTTCTCTGACAAAAGCGCAGAAGGATTTAGAGTCTGATAAGAGCAAAGAGATTAGAGAAAAAGAGATCAGGGATGCAGAAGACGCAGCCATAGCTGCTGTCAAAACAGACAGAGACAACGCAATCGCTTTGTTGCGGGAGAAATCCCCTAAGCTAGCTGCTCACATAATGGATATGAGGAACCAACTCATCATCCCGCTGGGCAAGAAGCTCAAGGAGCAGGGAGCTTTATCTGATGACATAGGGGTGAAGATAGACCGGAACGGTGGTATCTATCTCACAAGGGCTTATCAGATATTCACCGACCCCACATACGCTACTAGGGTCAGGGAAGATCCCGCATACGCATCTGCTCGTGAGGCCGCTGCAAAGTTTTTCCGTAACCAGTTTGTTGTTCAGACGCAGGGACGCTTGATGGAAGAAGGCATGACCGAAGATCAGGCGCGTAAAGAAGCGTTGGCTGCTCTTCGACGGGAAGACGAGTCCGCTGCTGAGCAAGGATCTAGCTTTGGTGATCTGGCTGTCCGCAACTTCCTGTCGCGGTATGACGACCGATCCAACATCGGGCAGACAAGGGGCATGCGCGTGTTACACGACAACCTCCAGAGGAGGTCCGATCTTCCTAAAGAACTCCGCACACTGCTTGGAGAGCTAGGGCCAGAAACAGGGACTGACCTTATCGTCCGAACTCTTTCGACAGTTACGGCTTTTGCTGCCCAGCAAAACTTCTTGCACACCGTGAAAGAAGCGGGAAAAGCAGGGGGCTGGGTTGTAGAAGCGTCTGAGTATAACGAAGAGCAGCACTCTGATTTTGTCAGAGTCAGGGCGAATGGCACGGTATCCCAGAATGATCCTCTCGCTACGGTTTACATGGACCGCGAAGTATACGAGGGCATGAAAACATCTTTGGAGATTGAGGCCGCGAACAAGGTCGCCTCGACATCAGAGCAGGCTGTAGGGACACTAGCTAGTGTAGCCCAGAAGCTCACAGGTGGTGCGATGGTAGCCAAGACTCTTGGATCGGTTGGCTTCTATCTGAGGAACCTGCTTGGCAACGTCCTGTTTTTTGGGCCTGCACAGGGATACGGACGCCTCGATAAGATGCTCTCGACCTCTCTGAAGCACACCTTCGACCGGCTCAAGAATGCAGATCAGGTTGATTCCTATCTCACTGAGTTGATCGGTCTAGGTGTGGTTGGCGATGAAGTTCGGGCTGGAATCATGCGCGAGCTTTTGGATGGCAAGGCGAAGCCTGAGTCCTTCCTTGAGAAGGCCGATGAGCTGACCGATGCCATGGCAATCGTGAGCCAAGGTAAGAAGTCCATGAAGTGGTTGCAGGATAAAGCGATCGACCTTTCCGCTGGAGTTGATGGAGGCTTCAAGATCGCGTTGTTTGAGCATGAGCTTAACGTGTTAGTTAAAGCATTCCGTAAGCATCCCAAAGAGTCTGGGCCTAACCCCAATACAGAAGAGGGGATGTATCAGATCAAGCGCATGGCTGCGCGTAAGGTTAAGATGACCGCGCAGTCCTTGAGCCAAGCTCCTCCGATAGTGACTGATCTTTCACGGTCACAGTTCGGAATTTTGTTTGCTCCGTTTATCCGATTCAAGACTGAGGTGCCACGAATCGTGGTCAATACCTACAAGCTAGGATTTGAAGAAATGGATAGCGGGAACCCTGTGTTGAAGCGTAGGGGGACGCAGCGGATAGCTGCCATGTCCACGATGCTGGGCGGTGTCTCGACTACCGCTGCGGCAGTCCTCGCACAGATGGCTGGAGTAGGTGAAGAAGAGGACGAAGCTCTTCGGAAGTCGATGCCTTCCTATCTCAGGGGGCACTCCTTCTTCTTTTTCAGAGACAAGGACGGCAATCTCAAATCTCTAGACCTCACCTACCTCAACCCATTCAGCTTGCTGGCAGACCCAGTGATGCGTTCGTTGAGTCAGATAAAGAGAGGCAACTTCGCAGAAGCTGGAGCTGCTCTGGCTAGAGGTGCCATCTTCGATCAATACTTAGACGAGCAGATCCTTGCGGGATCCGTAAGTGATGTGCTAGCAAACAGGGATGCCACAACTGACCGCAGCATCTGGACACCAGAAGTTGATGGCGTAGGGGAAGCGATGGGTAAGTCTCTGGCCTACATCTTCAAGGGAGCATACGAGCCAAGGGTCTTGAAGGATGCACTTGAAGCACGGCAAGCTGCTGGTGGTGACTATTCAGAGTTTAGTGATTCCCCTCTGGGTCAGTTCTTAGATGGAACTTATCCGGTGAAGGTTCACTCCGTTGATCTGCAACAACAATACCGCCGTTTCCTACGAGATCATGTGAAGCGCGTGAAGGTTGTAAACGATAAGAAGTATCGTCTCTACAGTAAGCAAGCTGTCGGGGAGGATGAGATCAGAGACATCTACGATGCAGAAGTTGAAGGTCGCAGGGCTTTGAATGCGGAGCTGCTCAGAGTGAGCAGAGGCTTTGATACTCTAGGCATGAGCACGGCTGAGCAATACAGATACATGGTTAAAGGAGGAGGGATTGGTAAAAGCAAAGCTCAGCTTTTGCTTTTAGGAGCGATGGACCGGCCAGCAATCAATAAAGGATTTGCTGAAGGTCTCTATCAAAGGAACTTGCAGCACAGGTTGCAGCCCCTTTTGGATCAGATGAGTAGCTACAATCGCTATCTTCTCATCGAAGATCCCGAATAAAACCCCCTACCATATGATCGAGGATGAATTTACGATGCTCGTCTTTTTAGTTATTACAGTAGTGGTCATTTGTTTGGCGGCAAAAAGTCTGGACAATAGATAGAATTCCTGACTACAAGGGGGTGATGAAACTTAACCTACTTCTAGCAGGTGCAGCCTGCATCTTGTTTGGGGTTTCTTGTTCGACGGCTGA
>Ga0163109_10002429_pt1 | contig 14554 bp, 8 predicted proteins | sample CRUFie1St13metaG_FD_108704 | JGI IMG/M metagenome (GOLD analysis project Ga0163109, IMG submission 108704) | Marine microbial communities from the Costa Rica Dome - CRUD Field 142mm St13 metaG | ecosystem: Environmental > Aquatic > Marine > Oceanic > Photic zone | place: Costa Rica: the Eastern... | reverse complement strand
TGATGGGGGAACAACTCACACCGGCGTCGGCCAAATCTTGCGCCAGCATGTCTTCAGATATGATGGCCACATCGCGACGGTACGTGTCGTCTTGGAGAAAGTGATTCCACAGCCCTTCCGTGACAGACATGAATCCCCAACCAGCTTCATAATCGGGATGGTCGGCACAGAGTCCCCGTATGCCACACAATTGAATGATGCCATTTCCGTCGACACCTTCGAACCACCCCCAATCGCTTGTCCAAAGGGGATTGTGTTGAATTTCAAACACCGATTCGCTGGTGTTCCGAATGCCAAACTGATAGAGCGTGGCCATGTCGTCAACCAATTCGTAAATCCCCAAATCCATCACCTGTTGGAAGGCCGCAGCGGAGGCATCGAAAAGTGCAGGATCATCCCCTTTCATGTCGGCCCAGTACAAATACGCTTTGCCCATGAGAGCAAGAGCTGCGCCTTTGGTGGCGCGACCCTCTTCTCCGGATGGGGCCAACGTCGGGAGGACATCTGCAGCCGCTTGGCAGTCATCCACAATTTGCTGCATCACCTCTGAAAGCGTGTTTCTCTCGAGGTTCAAAGCGTCTGGAGCAAGCGATTCTGTGATGACTGGAATCGGCCCAAAATGCCTGAGCAACTCGAAATGATAGTAGGCACGCAGAAACTGAGCCTCAGCTTTGTACACATCAATGGCTGGCGATTCCAGTTCGGTCAGGCCCAACAACGCATTCACCCGCGAAATGCCGATGTAATTCCTGCGGTAAAGGGGGTGCACCACAGTGTTGGTGTTGGTGTTCGTGAAATCGTCCAACTCTTGCCAGCCAGGCTGGTCGTTGTTCGATGGATCGCCACCAGCATTGGCATTGTCAGAGCGAATTTCAGCAAACATGACCGGTGAAATCCACTGACCAAAAGCCATGGTCCACCCAATCGGGTCATACGCACCAATCAGTGTGGCAGAGATTTCTTCCTCTGACTGGTAATAGTTGCTCGAGAGAAATTCGTTGACTGGATCCACCTCGAGGCGGTCTTTGTTGCATGCCGTTGCAAACACCAAGAGCACAGTCAAAAGAAGGGAGAGTCGAAGAATGTTTTGCATGGTGTTTCTGTTAGAATGAAACGTTGATGCCCGCACCGAATGAACGGTTGTTGGGGTAGAAACCTTTGTCAATGCCTGTGTCCAAAATCCATCCACTCGTTCCAATGTCTGGATCGAACCCACGGTACTTGGTGATTGTGAAGAGGTTGTTGCCTGTGACGTACACTTTCACGTCTTGCATGTTGAGTTTCTCAGCAATGCGGTTGGGCAAATTCCATCCAAACTGCAAGTTCCGCAAACGAAGGAAGTTGCCGCGCTCCACGTAAAAATCGGAAGGTCGCTGGTTGTTGTTGGGATCGGTGGAAGTCAAGCGAGGCAATTCAGCGCTCGGGTTGTCTGGCGTCCAACGGTCCAGCCAGAACGACTGGTAGTTGGCAAATGTGACATCTGAACGTTCGTACGTTCGGTAAATGTCGTGTCCAAGCTGGGTGCTGAAAATGGTGTTGAGGTAGAACCCTTTGTAAGTCAGATTGGCGCTCAGTCCAATGATGTGCTTGGGCCAAGGATTGCCAATGTTGGTGATGTCGTCTGAATTGATGAGTCCATCGCCATTGGTGTCGAGGAATCGGATGTCCCCGGGTTGAGCGTTGGGTTGGAGCAAGCTTCCGTCGGTGTGCAGGTGACTGTAAATGTCTGCCTCATCCTGGAAAATGCCATCTGTGGCGTAGCCGATGAAGTGGCCCACGGCATAGCCTTCGGTCATTCTTGTGATGGGGGTGTTCCGCACAGGCCAGCCCCACCCGTTGAGGTAACCAGTTTCGCCGGCAACACTGATGACTTCATTGACGAAATGGGTGTAATTCAAGCGGGTGTTCAAGGTCCAATCTTTGCCTTCAGTGCGGTGACCAATGGAAAGATCGATGCCGCGGTTTTCAATCTCACCGAGGTTGGAGGTGGGGTTGTTGGTGGCTCCGATGTACCCAGGGATGAGTTGGGTCATCAGCAAATCCTTGGTGGTTTTGCGATAGATGTCCGCCTCAATGGAGAGTTTGTCGTCGAACAAACCCAACTCGATGCCGAGGTCGAGCTGCTCACTTTCCTCCCATTTCACGTTGGGGTTGGCGGGCGTCGCAAGGGCTGAGCCCGTGTTCAAGGTTTGCTCATCCGTGCCAAACGCGTAAGTGAAGACATTTTCAATCCTCGACACGTAGCTGAGCGGTGCAATGCGGTCAGAACCATTGATGCCCCATGAAGCGCGTACTTTCAGGAAGCTGAGGTTTTCCAACGTTTGCATGAAATCCTCTTGCGAAACCACCCAGCCAACCGAGGCTGAGGGGAAGACCCCAAATTGGTTGCCGGGCCCAAAATTGCTCGACCCATCTCTTCGCACGGTGGCTGTGAAGAGGTACTTCTCGTCGAAGTTGTACATCAAACGACCAAACGAACTGATCAGGGCGTAATCGACCGCGGCACCACCCCACGTGTTGTCCAGAGTGTCTTGCCCTGCGTCGAGGTATTGGAAGTTCACGTTGAATTGACTTCCGGAAGGAATGCTCGAAGTCGAACCTCCAACTTGACGGAATTGATTGGTTCGGAAGGACGTGCCTGCCAGGAAGTCAACGTTGTGCTTTTCGTTGAAGGTCTTGGTGTAGTTGGCCGTGTTTTCCCATTGAAATCCTTGGAAGTTGCCAGAACCTTGCGAGACGTCGTTGGTCAAGTTTTGGGCTGTGGGATGGAAGTTGTATTCCGGCGAGAAGCTGCGGTAGTCCCACCAATTCAAATCAAAGCCAAAGTCTGTTTTGACCTTGATGTCTTTGAACAACTGTGCCTCCAAAAACAAGTTGCCTAGGATTTGGTCAGACTTTCCATCACCGTTCATCAGCCAAAGGCGGCTCAATGGATTGATGTATTCTTTTTGGACCCAAGGCGACTGTGCAAAGCCGTATTGGCCTGCTTCATCGTAAACAGGAGTCAGCGGGTCATAAGAGAAGGCGTCGGATTGAACGCCCCCAAACGCGCTGTTCGTGCCGATGTTGTTGTTGTCGGTTCGGTTGAGGTACACATTTTGACCAATCGTCAAAAAGTCTTTGTACTTCTTCGAGGAGTTGTAGCGAAGAGCGTAGCGGGTGTAGTTGGATTTCTCTCCACCGATGACACCATTTTGGTCCCAATAGTCCATCGAGAAGAACGAGTTCTTCGTGGTCGCAGTCACTCTGTGGTTCACCACGGTGGCTGGATTGAAAATTTCATCCATCCAATTGGTGTTGGCACCGAGGTCGTCTCCCATTCCTGGAAACCCGAGGACGTCGAGCGCTGCCGTTTGGTTGCTGTTGGCAAACTTCTCGCGAATCAACATGACGTAATCCTCCGCATCCAGCATGTCTGGAAGTTTCCAGGGGCGAGAGTTGAGGTAGCTCGTCGAGTAGGTCACCACGCCATCGTCTTTGTCGCTGCCGTTTTTCGTGGTGATGATGACAACCCCGTTTGCCGCTCGTGCTCCATAAATGGCACTGGAAGCGGCATCCTTCAAAACATCGATGGATTCAATGTCACTCGGATTGAGGTTGTCTATGTTGCCCACTTGGAGGCCGTCAACAACAAACAGCGGAGTGTTGTCTCCATTGGTGCTGATGCCTCGAATCAAAATGGCCTTGCCTGCACCTGGTTGCCCCGAGGATTCGTTGATGATGAGTCCGGAAGTTTGTCCTTCCAACGTCGAGATGGCATCAGGCACAGGAATGCCTTCAATTTGTTCTGCGCTGACTTTGGCGATGGACCCGGTGGAGACCTTCTTTTTTTGGCGTCCATATCCCACCACAAGCACTTCCCCCACCAATTCAGCATCCACATCGAGAAAAACTTCGAGCGGCTCATTGGTGGTCAAATTGAGTGTTTGTGAAGAGTATCCGATGTAACTCACCACAATGTCCACCGGCAAGGATTTGACATTGAATTGGAAGCGTCCGTCACTGTCAGAATTGGTGCCATTCTGAGTGCCTGCTTCCAGAATTGTGGCACCAATGAGGGGTTGTTGGGTGCTCTTGTCGATGACAGTTCCCGTCACAGCAATTGAGCCCGCAGAGTCGCTTTGACCGAAGAGTGAGAGTTGCACAAAAAACAACACTCCAAAGAAAGCCGAACCCCTCCGAAGGGCGCGGCCAAAATTGAGATCGAACATGGGTGTTTTGGTTGTCGTCTTCCAAGACAGAACATTGCTGACCTCTAGAAAACGTGTCCAAAGTACGTCAAACAAACACTGCGTCAGCGTATTTGGGCACAGATTTTCTTCAGGCGGCCACCTGAAGTCAAAATCCAAACACAACAGTCATTTGCAATCCCAATCGCGTCCTCCGCGATCACTCATGTGCCCGCGCCACGACCAAGGTTGAGGTGTGGTTGCCGGACTTGACATGATAGACGCCAGGCGACCATTCAGACACATCGACGTGACAAGGGGATGGGGTCGCTTCTTGCTCCGAATTGTTGGTGTGCATGAGTCTGCCCTGGGTGTCCCAAATGGAGATGGGCATTGGGCTTGACGGAGTGATGTCCACAAACTGCGAAGCCGGATTGGGAGCCATGGTCAAACGCCCCTGATGTTCATGTTCATCTGAGCTGACAACCACAGAAGGGTCCGAGGACACGGTGCACCCATCGAAAAAAACGGAGGCCACCAATCCGTCCGTCGTGCTGGACAGCCAACTTTCCCCACTCCCCACGAATTCATTTTCCATGAACCAACCGATGGAATCAATGTGGGGCACATTGGTTGTTTCGATTCCAAGCCACCCATCATTGCTCACGATCACCAAGGATGCGTCCAATGGACAAGGCAAGAAGTTGGCGCGAAACTCGTCGTCTGCGTAAACATCCACCTCATTCAACTTTTGAGAAATGTCGAAGTCGCCTGATTCGGAATGGATGTTGGGTTCCCAGCCTGTGAAGTAGTATCCTGTTGACGCAGTAACCTCCAACTCAATGGGACATGACCCAAAGTACACCCCTGTCCAAGGCAAGGGTCCGGGCGTGATGGTGTTGACCCTGATCTCGCCTCCCCACGTTGGATAGGCATTCAGTGTGCACTCTTTTTGGAACGGAAGCCCAAAGTTGGACATGAGGTGGCTTCGCGAGGAGGTGATGCGTTGCGTGAGGTGGTTGAACATGTTGTTCAATGTCCCATCCCATTGCGACAAAGATGATGGAGCTTGCCAACGGGCGATGTGTTGCGGCAAGGTGCCCTCGATTTGCGTCGCAAGCCCTCCTGTGCGAGACATGAATGAATCCGTCTGAAAAAGCGTGTTGATGAGGTCCGCGTAACGGTTGACGAAGCGGTGTCGAAACGCGAGATTGTTCAAGGTGTGGTTGAACAATTCACTGTGGATGGAAGGCCAGAGCGGCTCACGGGCTAAAGCGAGGTAATTGTCCCAAACTGAAGCACCAAAGTACCCCAGACATGCATCGGTGTCGTATAGAATGTACTCCCATCGATGTTCAGGGGAAGGGCGGCAGACTTTGGTGTTGTTGAGTCCCCAAGCAATCCCCATCCAATCTGTGTTTTGGAAAAACGTTTCGATGATGAAGTAGTCCATGTAGGACTCCGCATTGAACAAGCTTTCGAACGTCGGCATGAAGGTTGAGCTGTTGAACGGCATGTTCAACAGGGTGTTGCATGCGTCCTCGAAAGGTTGTGGGTCGCCATTCAACGCTCCAGTGGGATTGAGCAAAATGACGTCGTCGGCGTCGGTGTCAAAGTGGGCCGCCACGAAGTGCTCGTCTGATTTTTCGCGTGCGCCGTAAAGCCCCCAGTATTCGCCGTTTAGATAAACTTCCACGGGCCTCCATGACGAAGCAAGCACGTAGGTGTCAAGGGTCAAATCGGAAATCACAGCGTCTTGAAGTCGGGTCGACCAAAAGTGCTGCCCACCGTTCCTCAAGTTGATGTTGTTGAATTCCGTTTGCCAGGGTTTGTTCAAAAACAAGGGCCACTCAAGGTCTCCCGTGTACATGCCCTTGAAATCCAATCGAAATGACTTTTGCGGCTCAGCCCTTGACCATCCTCCATGAATTTCCAAGTCCAACCCCTCCGAGGCCAAGAGTGCGCCGTTGGCATCAAAGGCATGCAACCACGCTGAGCGAGACCAAGGCTGCCAGAAGTTGGCTCCGAAATAGGGGTATTCATCTGAAGCGTTGGGTCCCAACTCATAAATCCCAGTGTTCCAGTCAAAGAGGTTTTCGGGGGCCGTCATCAAGGAAATGACCGGGATTTCGTGGTCCAATCCATCCACGATGTAGGTGGCGTCTTCCGTGACACTTGGGTACACGTCGGCGGAGCTGCCAAAGGTCCGGGCCCTCATGACAGTGTTGCCCTCAATCGTCAACCCTGATTCAGGGAACAGAGCATCATTGCCAGTGGGTTCTGATCCATTCAACGTGTACCGCACGGTCCCAAGGTTGGGTGAGGACGTCAAATTGACCTGTTGCGCGCTTGCGTACAACCCTGAACCCAAATCAAACGAGGGAGGCGTGGCGATGCTGGAATAACACGTGGAAAGGCCATTGGGTACGCCATAGGTGGAAGGTTCGAAAATGCACCAATTGCTTGTGGACCCTTCAGGCCTTCCGACGGTGAGATGCGCAGGAAGCTCAGGGTGGATTGGCAACGCGTCAAGGATTTCACCTTGTGGATCTCGAAGCACCACGGTTTCGCCTGGGCTCAATTTGAAGGATGCTTCCAGCAAACTCACGGTCACAGGCCACCATTCTGGGATGACTGAGAACAACTGCGCGGACGTTTCGGAGGGCATCAACCCCAAGAAGGGTCGTGCTGTCATGTCCGATGAGGTGGCATTCGCGTTGTGCACTTGAATGGCGAGAACATTGTCCCCTTGGACGAGGTTGGGCCCATCGTTGTTGCCCAAATCCCATGACAGAATCTCCGGCAAGCCTCCAGTGATCAACAAAGCGTCAGTGTAGCCAATGGTGAAGTCGGTGGCATTTCCTCCAACTCCAATCATGTTGTCGGAGCGGGCAAATTCTTCGCCGTTCAGGTAGGCGATGTACCCGTCATCAACATCCATCGCCCATGTGATGGATTCCCATTCATCCGGGTTGGCCACGTTGAAGGTTGTCCGCAAATAGAGGGTGCCGTTTCCTTGCACCAGGGTGTTGTCGTCTCCATCTCCGTATCCGAAGCCTCCTTGTCCCAATCCCCATGAGGAGTCGTCAAACCCTAAGGACACCCATGCAGGATCGGGATTGACATTGGTCAAGGAATAACGAAAGAAGTCCGTCTCCAACACCGGGAAGGTCCAGTTGGTGAGGTAATTGGATTGGTTGTTGCCTGTGGCGTGCACAACCAGACGTTCGCCTGCCTGCAAAGAAACTTCGCCAAACGCCCACGGTTCATCGTCTTCAAAATCATCCGCAAGCGTGTGACCAGCCAAGTTGATGGGGTCCGACCCGTCATTTCGAATTTCAATCCAATCTCCGTTGCTTGCGCTGGCTTCCGACAACACGACTTGTCCCCGCACCCCTTGAATGGACCAAGCGGTCACCAACAAACTGAACAACGGAAACCACCACGAACAAGTACATCGCTGCATGCGGCGAAGGTAAGACTTGGGGACATCACTGCTTCTGTGCGGGGGAGCAGGCGGGATTGGCAGTCACAAAATCATGGCCCCTTTTCGCCAGACCTAAGGTGCGCTTGCTTCGTGGTCATCCATATTCTGCGGGGATGACGAGAAGAGAACACCAGCTTCGCGTGAGTTCAGGCCCCGTTCGAGCAGGAGCATGCCGACAGCGAGGAACACGGCCGTGGCTTCGTAGGCCAGGGCGTGCCATGGCTCAATGCCCAAGGCGCGGCGCAACAGAATGGTCGCCACAATGAAGCCAGAGTTGCGCAGGACCATTCCAAAGTCATCTAGGTACCTGAAGGACACGACGAGCAGCAGCACATCGACAAGGATGAGAGCAGTGAAAAATTCGTTGTAGAAGACGTGGTTCAGGTCCGTGTGCAGATGGTCAGGGGTGGTCACAATCTCCCATATCCACGTGCCCAAAGAGTACATGCTGAGCACGACAAATGCCACGGCCAGAAGTCCCGCCAAGGAGGTTTTGAATCGGACAAATTGCTTGAGGTCAGACTCTTCAATCCTTGCCTTCCGCCGCGGCAGCAGATGGTAAAAGATCACGAGCATTCCACCCAACACCAGAGCCGACAACATGTGCGGAAAAAAGGCGGATTCCCAAGGCCATTGTGAGGTGTTGTCAAGGTCCTTGAAGACGGAGCGGATTTCGATGAGCGCGACAATCTCAACCTGTTTGCCGAGCGACCGGGCGAAGGAGGTTGGCAGATAATACACCAAGAGGTACACCTCGGCGATGAGAATGACAGAGAACGGCGTGTAAAGCGTTTGAAGAGGATGGGCAAACAGAGAGTCCGGCAATCCAAGACCCCACAATGTATGCACGCCATACAAAGCCAAATGCACGCCAAAGAGCACAAGCGCAGTGGTCACAAGGCTACTTTCCACGCGCCGTCTCACCTTGGGGTTGAGCGAGCGTTGGGCAATGCTGAACAGCAAGTCGCGAATCATGTGAGTATAACCCTTTGGCAATCAGAATGTTTTTCAACGTTTGCCACAGAAGGACGGGGACAACTTTGTTGGGGCCATTTGCCCATGAATCCCAGCGGAGAAGTAGTTTGGCGCTGCACCTTAAATCTCAATTTCATGAACATACTTGCCATCATTGCGGGCATTCCAGTGCTCGTTGCGGTCTACGGCGTGGTTCGCCGTCAACGCTTTTTCTTTCTTCTCGGGTACTTGCTCTACGCCCTCATTGTGGTTCCCAATGAATTGGGACAATACCTGGAGACGGGTTCCATGGAGCGACTTGCTGTCGCCATGGTGTGGATGCTTCAAGGCATTTTGGCCTTTCCCAACAAGTTGAATTACGACGGATCGAAGGTCTTCAAGTCATTTGGCATCAAGACCTTCCTTTGCTTGGCCGCCATCAACATCTTCGGCGTCTTGTTGACGCGCGTGATGCCGACGCCCCCGGAATTCACCGAGGGTCTTCGGACGATGATTGGGGTCTTCCATGGCGTGCTCGCCGTTTTGCCCTTTATCGGCATTTACCTGATGGCCACGAACAAAATCCCGTTAGGGACCAATGACTGAATCAAAACACACTCAAATCATTTCTCATGAAACACATTTTTTCTCTTTGCTCTGCGATGTTGTTCGCGTTGGTCATGTTTGGACAAGCGCCTTCCAACGACTTGTGCACAAATGCGATTGATATCAACGAAATATTCAGTGCAGAAGTGGGTACACAGCTTGCCACCGGCCCCTTTTCGAATGAAGGTGCAACGGGTGAGCAAGAATTAGCAGCCGATTTGACGGGCTCATGGTTTGACCCAATGGATGGAGAGACTGACCCGAGCGTGGATCAGTCGGTTTGGTTTCGTTTTACTGGAAACGGCAAAACATATCAGTTGATGACATTCAGCGGTCCTGATGCAACGATGTACGCAAATGACACCCAGGCTGCTCTCTATTCTGGGACTTGTGAAGACTTGGTCCTTGTGACAGCCAATGACGATTTGAACGGGTTGTGGAATGGGAATTTTGGTTGGTACTATTCTGTTTTGAACTTCACCACAGAGGTTGATGTAGACTATTGGTTGATGGTTGACGGGTTCAATTGGTATGATAGTGAAGAGTATCAAGGGGTGTCTCAGGGCACCTTCAATCTTCGTGCAATGAATGCAGAACCTCTTTCAGATAGAGGGATTTGTTCTTCAGCGAGGCCCATTGATGAACTCTTTGGTGGCACCACGAACGCGACAAAGTACATTGGTCCCTTTGATGACACAGAGCTTGTGACAGGCTTGGGCGTAGACTATGAAGCGGATATGGTTGGCACAGAGTGTTGGGAGGATGCCACTGATGACGGCTCTGTGTGGTTCTCTTTCGTCGGAGACGGGCAGTCATATTATTTGGGGATGGACCAATGTCAAGCAAACAACCAAACGTTTGTGTATTACTTCGGTTGGGACAATCAACTTGCTTTGTACAAAGGAACTGATTGTGGGGAATTGGAGCCTGTTGCCTGCGCAGAAGACTACAACTTTGATGAAGATAATTTCTGGGCTGAAATCGGGTTCGACAGCGAGGAGGGAGTCCAGTACTACCTCAGACACGATGGGTATCACTACACAGTGGGAGTCAACGAATGGTCTGCCGAAGGAACCTTCTGCTTGTCTGCAACCCGCAGTTCGACCACAATTGGCATTGATGAATTGATGCCAGTGGCATTGGATGTGTTTCCCAACCCATCCGTGGGCGGGAATGTGTCCTTGTCATGGCCAGGCAGTGAGTCTGTCGCCGACGTTGCGGTGTTCGACTTGACTGGACGTCAAGTGGCCGGACTTCGTCAGGTCGTCCGCAATGACATGGTCAACCTTGGCTTGTCTGCAGGCACCTATGTCCTCAAGATGCGCACAGAGACGTCTTCGGCCACGACCCAGCTTCAGGTCGTCCGCTGATCGCAGACGTCGAAATCAATCAGATCCGCTGGAGGGTGGTTCTCCGAAGGGGAGAATCCACACCTCCAGTGTGGTCTATGGCCTGAGGCTCAAACAGAACAATCCACGTTTCTTCGGGTGCCTGTGGCTTGTGCTCGACACCGCGGGGCACCACCACCATTTGACCTTCTCCGATGGTCTCTGACCGGTCGCGAAAATGCATGGTCAACTCTCCTTTGAACACGAAGAAAAGCTCGTCTTCGTCGTCGTGGGCATGCCACACAAAATCTCCTTGGACCTTCGCAATTTTGACGTCCTGTCCGTTCAAACTGGCCACGACTCGGGGGTGCCAGTGGTCGTCAATCAGGTCAAATTTGGAGGCGAGGTCGATCGTCAGCATGGTTCAATTCAGTTTCCCTTTTTGATGCCGCTTGCCCTGTCAATCAGCGCTTGCATCATGGTCTCCGCAGCATCGTCCGGGGGCCCTCCTTGGGCTTGCTGGAAGCCGTAGGGTTGGTTGGGTCCTTGGTCGATCAAGGAAAATCGGAAGATGTAGTCGTCAGCATCAATGGCCTTGCCTGAAAAGGTGCCAAACCGCAGGTCGTTCACTTGCAGTGCACCGTCGTTGCGCTGGACCGCATTCAGATACCCAGCGCTGAACCACCGCAAGGTGACAAGGGTGGGGTCAGAATCGGGGTTGCGAAGCAGCTCAAAGCCTTTGTCCACGGGATGAAAAGACACAGGCACCTCATCGAAAAACGAGTATTGCGCCAACAAGTATTGGTCGCCTGCATCCACCACGCCATTCCAAAGCACATTGTTGAAGATGGTGGGGGTGATGAAGAACCGCTCAAAGGCAATGTCCTGTGCCTTGAGGGCTTCATTGAATGTCGATGTGACCCGGGTGTGGTTGACTGCGGTGAGCGCGAGGTAGAGGGAACTCAGACCGATTCCCGCCCAATTCCAAATGGCGCGTCGGCGATCCTTGCGGTTGAAGCGGGCAGCCACTAAAAGACATGTCAGAAAAGGCAAAGTGTAGATGGGGTCGGCCACAGAAATGGTGCCCCATGCCACACGCGCATTGGAGAATGGCGCGAAGATTTGTGTGCCATAGGTCGTGAAGCAGTCGAGCAGAATGTGGGTGAGGAAGCCCCAAAAAAAGAGGGCGACCCAGCCCCGAAGATCCGCATCAGGAGCGTTCCAGTCCCCGCTGAAATAGCGGCGACGGCCATGACGCCACAATCCAATCCCGACAAGTGGGATGTACATGGCCATTGGCAACCAAGCCCCTGGGGCCAAAATCACGGTCAGGAAGTTCACGACGAATCCTACGACCACAGCCGCAGTGACTTTGGTGCCGATGGCAATCCATGCATGGTAGGGACTGCGGTACAGTCGGTCCGTCAACCACCCAAAAACGAATGATCCCAGCACGGAAAACAACAAGGAGTGGCTGATGCCGCGGTGAAAGCCCAAATTGTCCAATTCGCTCAACATGTACTTGCCAAGAACGTCCATGTCCGGCACTGTGCCTGCCACGGCCCCCCAAATCATGGCCCGGTTCCCGATTCGGCGTCCCAACACCACTTCCCCGACGGCAGCACCCAACACGATTTGAGACAACGAGTCCATGGCGCGAAGTTCGTTCGGGAAAGCGATGCAATCTCCCGTTTCGTGCATGAATTCTATCTTTGTGCCCCATGAAGAACCACTTGTCCCTCATTTCGTCATCCCAAAGGTCATTGCTGTCGCTCCTGATGTTCGCAGGAATGCTCATGTCTCCCGCACTGATGGCCCAAGAAGAACAGACCATTCCAGCCGTTGAACCCGTGAATTCCTACGTTCAGGTGACCTTGAACGATGGAACCCTGAAGTTTGGGACCTTGATGAGCATCAACGAGCAGGAAGTGGTCGTGGACATCGCTGGCTTGGGCGCCACCCGCATCCCCAAATATTTGGTGGATTCCATGAATGTCCTTGAGGTCGACGCCGAAAATGTCGAAGCGGGTTATGCTTTTGTCAGCAACCAAGCGACACGCTATTTCTTCGCGCCCTCGGGCATCCAACTTGACAAGGGCGAGGGATATTTTCAATCCAACATTGCATTGAATTCTGTGAGCTATGGGTTCAGCGGCAAATTCACTGGAGGTGCTTTGGTGGGCTTCTTGGGGGGCGGCTTCACTGTGAAGTATGGCGGTCAGGTCGGAGAGAAAACACACATCTCCATTGGCGGAATTGCGGCGATGGATTTCTTTGGAGAATTGGACCGACCATTGGCCATTGGCTTTGTGAACCTTACCCGAGGAGACAACAACAAAAATTGGTCGTTGAATCTCGGTTTGGGCAATCGAATTGAAGAAGGCGTGACGTCGTACGATTGGTCCTCCTACACTGTGACAACGGCCTCGAGTTACTATTACGGCGAAAGGTACATCCCTGCTGGGCAATCCCGGACTTATTGGAACCCTTTCATCGCGAACGTCAGTGGCATGCTTCCACTCACGAAAAACATGTGGCTCATCACTGAGAATCATGTGATTTTGCCAGCACTTGAGCGTGAGGTCACACAAGATTACACAGGCAGTGGAGAGTATTCTGTTGGCCGTCAGCCATATTCTTACTACAGGCTACCTGACCCGACCGTCATTGTTTCGCTGGGCGTGCGCAGTTACAGCCGTGGTGGATGGCTGTGGGATTACGGACTCGCGGGCGTGATCACCGACGGCGAGGGATTCCCAGTGCCGTGGTTCTCCTTCACAAGGGAATTTTGATCGCCAGGGAAGGCAACGTTCTACCAGCTGGCCGCGGTCATCTTGCGATGCACCGATCTTCCATGCGTTTGGTCTTTTTGATGTTCATGGGTTGGATCCTTGGATGGGCCCAGGTTCACGCGCAAAACCGCACCCTCAGCGGCTACATCTCGGATGCCGCAACCGGCGAAACGTTGATTGGCGCCACGGTTTGGGCCGAGGCGATATCTCAGGGCGTCGCGTCCAACGTTTACGGTTTCTACACCCTAACCATTCCTGCGGGAACCTATGCGGTCAGTGTCAGCTACCTGGGTTATGCGCCGCAGCGATTCTCGGTGGATTTGACCGAGATGGATGTCAAACTTAATTTGGAATTGCAGCCTGGATTGGCACTGGGAGAGGCGGTGGTGACAGGTGACAAGGAAAACAGAATCGAGGAGCAGGTGCAGATGTCCAAGATGGAGATCCCCATCGACCAAATCAAATCCCTGCCGGCCATTGGTGGAGAGGTGGACCTGCTGAAGTCCCTTCAATTGCTTCCCGGGGTGCAAAGCGGGGGAGAGGGCACAAGTGGATTGTATGTCCGTGGCGGGTCTCCAGACCAAAACCTCATGCTCCTCGACGGCGTGCCGTTGTACAGCGTGAGCCATTTGTTTGGGTTTTTCAGTGTGTTCAACGCGGATGCGGTGAAAAACATGAGCATCACCAAAGGGGGATTCCCAGCCCGTTTCGGTGGCCGCTTGTCGTCCATCCTCGAAATCAACATGAAGGACGGCAACATGCGGGAATTCCATGGCGACGGCAACATCAGCATCATCGCCAGCAAGCTGACCTTGGAAGGCCCCATTGTGAAGGACAAGGCGAGCTTCATGGTCAGCGGGCGACGAACGTACCTCGACCTTCTTCTCAACCCCATCATCGCTGCAGCCACGGCGGAGGACCCCACTTCCTCAGTGGACCCCGCCTATTACTTCTACGACCTCAACGGCAAGGTGAATTGGAAGGTGTCTCCCAAGGACCGAGTTTATGTGAGCGCGTTTTCAGGATTTGACGACTTTGGGGTGTCGACGTCCAACTCCTCGAGCTTCGAAGGAACCAAGGAGCAAGAGGACATTTCGTTTGGGCTCGATTGGAAAAACCAAATCCAGGCCCTTCGTTGGAACCACGAACTGGGCCCACGGATGTTTTCCAACGTGTCCCTGACGCACAGCCTTTACAACTTCAACACGGGCGTGGACT
>Ga0163109_10002428_pt1 | contig 14555 bp, 13 predicted proteins | sample CRUFie1St13metaG_FD_108704 | JGI IMG/M metagenome (GOLD analysis project Ga0163109, IMG submission 108704) | Marine microbial communities from the Costa Rica Dome - CRUD Field 142mm St13 metaG | ecosystem: Environmental > Aquatic > Marine > Oceanic > Photic zone | place: Costa Rica: the Eastern... | reverse complement strand
GCCACAGAAACAAAGAATAAGAGGAATACTAAATAAAATTACAAGGTATTCGTCCTTCCAAGAAGACTGCGAACCTTTCATAGCCTCCAAATCCCAGTCGATATCTCCAGTCAACTGCTTCTTTTTTATCTCCAGGTTAAGTTTCTGTGACTCAGCTTTGGATTCCATCCATGTAGATGCCATACCACCAACAATTTGAAGAGCCTTAAATATCATTTGCCCACATCTTTCATTGCTTTTTTATGCGCGGCTGTAAACGACTTCCCTTTAGCCATCATCTTAGCCATAGCTACCATGTGTTTTTTAGAATGATGTTTTTTATGCTTATCCATAGTTTTATTCTGTCGTTCGGTTAACTTAGCGTACTTCATTATTAGTCTCCTTACCCAGCCAAATAGCAAAAGAACCAGTCATAGCTCCAGTTACAACAGACACTAAGCCAGCTTGTTGAGTGGTTAAATCAGGCTGGCTCAATGCCCACTCGATACACCTAATGTAAACACAGGTCATAGCTAGCATCATCAAGCGTGGGAGGATTCGCCACTTGTCGAGCGTTTCTGGTGTCATTAGCCTATGTTTCCCCTATCGAGTTGTACCAATCCATATACAAAAGCGAGTAATATACCCATACCAATTATCAATACTAAGAATACTACGATAACTGTAATTATCTTTTGTCGCAATATTTGTTTATCATATATCTCTTTCTGCCTACGTTTTCGTATGTCACCTTCCATCTTAAGCAATTCATTCCATGCTTGTGTACCGTGTTTAAACTTAATGAACTGTTGTAACTCGTATCGCTGTGCTTCGAGCTGTTTCTTAGCAGTTAATGCTTCAACAGCTTCTTGCTCGATGCTATCTTTGCGTGTGAGTTTAGTAATGAAAGAAGGATTCTTAGCTCGTTTTTGTGCATTCTCGATATCTGATGCAGCACTCATCCATTTGGATAGGTCCTGACCCATACTTTGAATATCTTTGCCAACCTGAAAGGCGCGCTTCAACCCATTGAATGCCGTGTTTGCTGTTGCGACGGCGGCACTAATTGTTAAAGGGTCCAGCATTTAACTAATTTGTTAAAGAAATTATCTATCTTTTTGATATTCAGCAAAAGCTTTTTTTAATTCATCAGTATGAAACTGTTTAACCATAGCTTGAACGTCTGCACTTTCTTTTGAGCTATCGCTATCTGGCGCTACTGTGTGTCGATGATAAGAACGTGATAGCTCTACACCATCTTCTTTTATTACAGTTGCTGTTCGAACCTGTATGTGCTTGAAGTCACCTACCACTTCGATTTTATCTTGTATTATTTCTTTTGTTATTGCCATTTTTTTCTCCTCATCATGTTGCAATATATTGTAGATGAACAAAAATATCTGATACGTCATTTGATATATTACCTGTATTAATTAGGTCGACAGCCGAAGCACCATCAGAAATTTCTCCAATTCTTACATAACTAGAGTTATCAGGAACTTCTGCAACACAATACGACCCATCACCAGTATCAGCCAAGTTAGCAGCACTAAGTCTAACAGTACCAACATACAAACCAGGGCTTGGAATTAAGTCTGCCGCAAAAGGCAAACCATTAATTCTCAAATCACCAGAAGCACCTGTTGAATGAATATTAGTGACATTTAAATCTATAGTTACTATGCGACCTACTTTTGTATATATTCCAGTTCCATTAACTGTACCATTAGAAGGTGGAGTAGAGGTAAATGTCGCATTTGGTGTAAAAGTTCCTTCTTCATAGTCATCTAGTTTATTGCTTGTAACAGGACTACTTGGTGAAGCATCATCAGTACCAAAAAATATACCATTCGAAAATCGTCCAGCACCAACCACATCAAGTGTAACGGCTGGGTCATTTCGTCTAATACCAATAAAATCATTTGCGGCATCAACGAAAAACATATTTGCCTGACCGTCACTTTCAATACGAAAATCAATATTATTACTATCATCATTAAATACAGCTTCAGTAGCTCCAAGTCTAAGGGCACTACTCATAGTATCATTTGATTCTATACTAATATTCATTTCGCCATCTTTTGAGCCAACTGTAGGGTCTAAAACTTTTGTTTGAATCTCAGCATATTGATTAACACCAGAACTAAATCTGATTTCTCCAATCAAATCACCAGCAGACACGTCTGAAGTTGCAATATCTCTATCGAGTTCTAAAACAGGACCAGTACTTGCATCTGTATCTCTACAAGCTAAAACAAGATTTGGTGAATTATCAGTTGTAATAATATTTACAATACCACCTTCATCAGTAGATGAGTTTATATTGATACGATTATTACCAGCATCAACAAAAAGCATATGCGTTTGGTCATCACTCTCTACTCGAAAATTAGTATCATTACTTCCTTCATTAAAAACTATCTCATCTCTTCCTAATTGCATTGCTGTTTCAAGACTACCAGCATTTCTATATGAAAATATTATTTGCCCATCTTCTGTTCCATCTGATACATCTTTGCTTTCAGCGTGGATAGTAGCATAGCTTATATCTTCACCAGCACTATTATTGCCAATAAATTGAATTCTTCCTAAATCATCACTATCACTTGGAGAAGATGTAATTCTTTGTAACTGCATTATCGGAGCATCAGATGTTCCTGATTCTGTTGCTTCAAGAATAAGAGAAGGAGTTCCGTTTGTTGGAGATGTTGAAAGTTCATCTACTCTAATATGAAAAGGTGCAGTTCTTATCCCTCTATCAGCTATATACTGTGGCATTATGTTATCTCCATATACGACATTGTTACTGAAGCTTTGTCAGCAACACTTGTTTTGATTCCTATTATATCGCCTTGATTCATAACAACTTTGTTACCAGACAAAAGCTCAAAAGTAGAACCAATCGGTATTGGTATTGCATTACATAATACTGATGTTGTATTTTGTACTTGATTTGTTTGTGTGGTTGTACTCTGATGATTTATTGTAACAGCTATCTCTGCTGTATGAACATTAGCAACCATTAAACCAATTACTACAATCGTACTACCTGTTTGAGCTGTGTATAATGTTTCGAAAGAACTTGTAGATGTAGACATCAAATCCCTTGTTATTACTTTAAAATTTTGTGGCATTTAAACTTCTCCTTTTATCCTAAAGCTATAGCAAAACTTACAGCTTGGTCTACACTTGCCTTTGCTCCAATAGTTGCCATATCTGCGGCAAGAGTATTTACATTAGCAATATTTGCTGCAACTGTATTGACATTTGCTTTTACTGCCTCAATAGCATTTAAATCATTTACAAAATCAGTTGTTGCAAGTTGTGCCATATCAGCAACTATGTCACTTGTAGCTAAAATATTTAAATCTTCGACAATATCTGTTGTTGCAAGTGTATTTAAATCAGCAACAAAATCAGCTGTAATCAAAGATGCAATGCCAGCAACAGTTGTTACATTTGCAGCAATACCAGCTACTGTAGTTATATTAGCATGAATACCAGCAAGAGTACTTAATCCATTGGTTGCTGTTGTGCCATCTTGTAAATCAGCAAGAGTGCCAATATCTGTTGATATAGCATTTACACTCGTAATATCTGACATAGTTGGTCCAGCTTCTGCCGCGCCAGTTGTTGCATTAAAAGCTAAAACCCTACCTAACCTCGCTGATGTTAAAGGTAACTCCATTGATACAGCTGGGTCAGAGTCTTGTAATCTTATTGCTCGAGAAGCAAGGTCATCTAAATCTGCATTTATTGCAATAAATTTATCTAGCTCAGTATTCAGAGAAGAAATATTAAAAGCACCTTGAGTTGGAAAGTCAGTTGTTCTTTCAAGAGTTACATCTCTAGTTATTATTACTTTTGAGCCACCAGATATACCAGTAACGCTCATTGTAACAGTTCCTGTAGAGCCATTGCCTCCTGATACTGTGTAATGAGTAGTAATGGTTTTAAGAACATTATCTACAAAAACGCTCAAATCTGATGCCGCAAAAAACTCAAAAGGAACAGTAAATGAATTTACCGTAGCACCAGCACTAACGTCATATTCACGTCTTGGTGTGTTATCTGATATTGATATTGTCATGTTTTACCCCAATCTTCCAGCAATACCTCTGCTCATGTCGTTAACATAGTCTCTTAAAAACCATAACCTAGCTCCAGGTAAATTGCTAATAAATTCTTTTGTACCCTCTCCATAATCGCCATCCATAAACATTTTCATAGACCTCAATAAGTCAGCGGTAATGCTAACACCACTTCCACCAAGACCAGCAACAGCATCAACATAGCTCTCTTTTTGTGGAAACTTTGGACTTATCATTCCCATGCCAATATCAGGTCCACCAAGAGCCATTGATGTATGCATAGCAGTATAGAATGTGTCAGAATATAATGCGGCAAGACCAGACATATCAAATGCTCTAGCCATTTTGTCTTCAAGAGTCATCTGCTCGAGTATAAAAGGATTGCTTCGATACTTAAGTTGCATACCTATATAAGCTAATCCCATTGCGGCAATGATTCCGGTCAACCTATTAGTTACTTGGTCTTGAGCGTACAGCGTTGTTATCTTGTTTAGAGCGGCGAAAGAATAAGAATAAAATTGAAATGGCAATCCAAGCATTGCATTTTCAATTCGAGCATAACCTTTGATTCTTTGGTCTTCAGTAAGTCTCATCAATCGTCCGATAGACATTGGAACGTAGAAGACACCATCAACAGCAACAGGCTTATCTGCTGGTGAACCCATCAAGACTGTATTCTTCACAGTAGCATTTAGTGTTCTTCTAAATATCTGCGTAGCCTCTGGGTCATCCCACGCTTCTGAGTTAGCAAGATAAAAACCATCAGAATCTTCGATGAATTCTTTTTTACGCATGTTGTTAATTTTTGTTGCATCTCTTTTGTTAATTCCATTTTTTAACAGCCATTTTATTTCTTTATCTTTTGCAGTACCATTAGCTAATTTAATAGAGTAGTCAATGATTGTATGGCTGTTTGCCATTGATGAAAACATTTTAAATGTACGCGTCATTGGACCCAGCAAGTTAAGCTGGAAAAAAACATTCTTTGCTTTTGATGTCCATGTGCTTTGGAATGGATTGTTAAGCATGTCTTCCATAAGACGCAAGTGTACATCACCTTTTAATATCTCTAGCATTTCACCAGATAAACGAGCCTCCATTGCATTCATTCGTACCTTCTGATTATCGAGAACACGAATAAGCTGTTTAAACAAAGGTTTTAAATCATTCGTCATCATTACAACAGCGGCATCAGGTAAAGTCGAGAAGCCAGCACTTCCAAGATAGTTGAGAGTAGCAAGGTCTTTCATAACATTTGCTATTCTAAGATTAAGAGCTTCTGGGTTCTGTAGAACAACGCCAGCAACTCTATCATAACTATGTAAAAAATCTCTGCGTAGCTTGTTGACTGCTTTCTTACTTACTCCTCGAGCTAGTTCTTTTGATACCAGCTCACTAATAACAATCTCAGGGTCTTCGAAATCAAATGCTTTATAAAACTCATACTGCGATGCAGTCCTGTTTGTGTATGCCATCATAACTTGCACAGGATTTGTAATAATAAAATCTTTTACAACTTCATTTGGAACATCAATATTCCTATGTTTAAAATGCTTGGACTGACCAAAACCATAAGACATAGTTTGGAATGGGTCGCCTTCACCAAGTATGGCTTCGATAGCTTCATCAGCTCTCTTTTCTAAATCTGCTTCATTAACAGCTAGTTTTACATATTCTTTACTCATAAATGTTCTAGCTTGCGTACCAGTCAAATCTTCACGAGCTACCTTTTTACCATCTTTTGCATAGCGTTTGACATACGCTATCTGTTCTGGATTCTTTCGGAACTCACTAATAAGTATTTGTTTAAATGCCTGACGCTGTTCTTTAATTTTATTTTTATTCCAAAATCGTGGAAAGAAACTATCTTTACCAGCCTGTGTATTGTATGTTGCTTCGCTTGGTGTAAGCTCCATAGCTCTGTCATTCTTTTGTATTTCTTTAGATAACTTATCTTTTTGAAAATTGAGTTCTTCAATCAAGTCTTTATTGTTACCAGCTTTTGCAAGTCGTTCGTTTATACTTTCGATACGTCTTGCCGCCGTTTGATTTCGTGCCATCAAGTTTTCTTTTGTTGCAAGATGACCAGTCTTTTTTAGTCTATCTTCCCATGTTTCAAAAAACTCGTTCCAACTACGAACAGCTTTTTTCTCAAGTTCTGTCATACTCAAACCTTTTGGGTCTGCTAAACTCTTCTTCCAAGTTTCTTCGAGCCAACCTTCAAAACCTTTGCGTCTAAATAAATAATCAAACTTTGCCTCAACTGGTTTACCCTTGCCAGTTATCTGACCATAGATATCTAACAGTTCATCATATCTTCTGACCCATTCTCCTTCGTATGCAGAAGCATTTATATATACACTATCAGGAGCTTTCATGCCGTTCTGTTGAGCCTCGAGTGCTGTACCATGGTCACCAATCAAACGTATCATAGCTAACTTAGACTCTTGAGAATATTCTTTTGACTGCAAAACTCTTTTGTATGGATTTGTTACACCTTTATAAAACCAACTCTTAGTAAATAAATTTTCTGCTAAGTTAAAATTATTTTTCATATTACCTTTTGTATCTTCAAGAGTTCGTAATTGTTTTTCTCCAGCAAAATATTTATTCATAGCAGATAAATTATCTTTTGTTAAACGACCACGCAAATCAGCTTCAGTATACAGAGGTGTACCATCTTTACGTTTTCTTGAACGCAGATAATCAATAGCACCATTGCGTGTAGAAAGTTTATTCACATCAGCATCAGACAGCTCATCCATTCGTAAACTAAAAAACTCAGGTGTAGTTATACGTTGAGAACGTTGACCAACAAGAGCCATCTGTTCAGCGTCAACAGCATTTGTTACTCTTGCCATCTCAGATATCTCTTCTTGAGTTTTAAATATTGCATTTACTCTTACATTGCCAGCAACAGAAGTTAATCCACCAAGAGTTGCACCAACAAAAAAACCAGCACCAATGTTTACCGCTGACTCAACTCCAGTAGCTGAAGGGTCAAACAGCTGACGACCAACCTCGATAGGAGCTTGGATTGCCGCAACACCAAGACCAACTCTACCAGCAGAACGCAAGACACCCAACGCTGGACCACCAAAAGGCAGAGCAATTAAATTAAGTGGGTCAAACAAACCAACAGTAAACTGAGAAAACAAAGAAGAGTTTGCTAATATCTGTCTTCTTCTCTGCATAGCATCGACCTGTGCTTTTAAATCATTTAGGTGATTAATGTTTTTTGCATCTTTAAAATCATTGTAATACTGCTCATACTGAGTTCCTTTTATCTCATCCATGACATTCAGAGAATCATCAAAATCAACATCTCCATATCTTGATTGTAGATATGCCGCGTTAAGAAAAGATTTATAGTTATATCCAATACTTGCATGTAGAGTTTCAGTCCATGTAGGTGCAGAAACAACTCTATCTATTGGTCTTGTGTTGAATTGATACTCAGGTTCGTGAGCGTATATCCTTCCCTCGAGCTGTCTCATTTGTCATCCTCATTGAGAAACTTGCCATTAGTTTTTCGCCAATGTCTAAACTCTTTCATTGACACTTGAGCAACCTCTTGTTCGCTGACAATAAAACTTAACTCACTATTTACTCCAGTAGTTAAGAAGAAAGTTACATTTTGTTTTTCAAGACCTTCCTGAAAAGGGTCAGTTGAAGCAAATTGTGAAGGTGTTAGCCAAGCTTTCTTTCTAACAGCAGTTCCTTCTTTATCTCCACGAAAATTAAACCCAGATACAAGCCCAGCAAAAAAACCAACATCTTTTGATTCAATGCCATCACGGTCTCCATCACTAATACTATAATCTCCGTATAGCTGTAACTTCTGTTGAACATAGTCTAAGAAACTAGCTTTCATTTCAGGTGTGTTAAACAACCTATTCAAAGCAAAAGTAGACCTTATATTACCATCGAAACGTACCGACTGAGGGTCAAGAACAAAGTCTTCTGTTTTAGGAAAGAACTCTGTCATTATTGCTTTTGTTTCTTGCTCTAACTCTTTTAAACCAACTGTTGCATTTCTATTTCTATAAATAATATGAGGCATTGCATTGAGAATACGATTGTAAAAAATTGTATCTTTACCACCAGTATATTCTGCAATACTGTCTTTCAATGCATTTTCTGCTTTTGCAAAAGTTTCTTCACCAGTAATATCTCTTAGCTTCATTTTGTATGCATCACTATTGCGATACTCTCTTTCATTAGCAAGCACTTGAGCTATAGTAAGAGTGCCCCCAGAAATTTGACTAATCTTAAAAGCGTTTTGGATTGCAACTACATCATTTTCCAAGTCTTCATCAAAAGAAAATAAGTTATATTCTGTATATCTAAAAGCACCATCTTTATCTTCTTCAGTCATAAGGGTAGTGCCTTTAACAATAAAATCTAAAAACATATTTGCTGGACCACTTGCAACCAAACCTTTGCGTGTTTCCTTAATTAATTCCTTAATGGTTGTAGAAACAATTTGATTATTTTTTAACATTGAATCTACAGTCTTTCTTATATTGCTATCTGGCTTTGCAAATTCAGGACTCAATAATATTTGTCGGAGAGTCTTTCCTCGTAAGGCTGGATTGTTTTGTGCTTCTGCAAGAAGATATAAGTCAGCGTTATCTTCGTTCTCTTTACTTTTATCTATTGGCTCTTTTGATTGTATAGCTTGCGCAAATATTTCAAGTTTTATTTGTTGCTTTTCAGCACTTGCAAGCTGGTTTGCATTTCCTATCTCACGCTCAAGGTAATCATTTAGATTTTTTCTTGCATCAAAGTCAAGATTAGGTTGACCTCCTTCTACAGTTTCAACACCCCCAGGTCCAACAGGTCTATCTTTTGAGAATAAAGGAACAATCTCTTCAAGAGCTTTCTTCTGTCCAGATGTCATATTTGGAATGTCTGGCATATTTCCAGACTTAATAGCTGACATTACTTTTCTCATCTCAGTTGTATTGAGTCTGCCGTTCTCCGTAAAAGATTCTATAAGGTTATTGCCAACAGAAGAAGCAACAATCTTATTTATTTGTGCATCAATCTTTTCTATCTCTGGTTGAGAAAGAATTGGCTTTGATGACCTGACAGTCTCACCATTAACAATTTTTGTAACAAACTTTGAACCTTCTGTTCTAATTTCATTCTTAAGTTGTTGAGCAAATTCAATTTTTGAAGGTATGTTTGTAAGAAGACTTAGGTCTGTTACAAACTCATCTTGTCTTTTGCCACCAAGTATAGACAAATAATCAACTCTTTGATTATATGCTTCTTGACCAAGAGATGCTATGAGTTCGGATTCGTTCGTTGTAGTTTGCTGATTTACATAATTATTAATAGCATTTTGATTTGCTACCATACTTTTAACAGCTGAGTTCAAATCACTACGACCCTCTTCATACGCAGTTACATATGTAAGCATTTCTTTTATTTGCTCATTATGTGGCTCAGATACACCCTCTATATTTCTAAAAGGCGCACCATTAGCAACTTGAGCTATTATCATGTGAGGCTTTAAATTTGTATCACTATACTGACGCAATATACCTTTGATTCTTGCAACAGCTAGATTTGATTGGTGACGTTTCTTAAATTGATTTGCGTTCTCTGCCTTACCACCAGTAAACTGATGGTCATTATTAGATGTGCTATGAATGTCTTTTAGTTTATCACCATTTGGATTTCCAGCTTCTTTAAGAAGTTTCTGAACTGTAGAATGATTACTTGTTTCAGCGATTGATTGTTCATTTTGAAGATAGCTTGTTTTAATACGAGAATTATTCATCGCAGCAATCTGCATTTGATTATTTGCTTGACGTATTAGTAAAGTATTCCGAACTCCAGAAGCATAAGAAGTTCCATAAGAAAGTATTTTATTTTTATATTCGCCTTCATACTTCGAGGCTAGCTCATCTGTAAACTCCTCGAGCATTGCACTTGCTTTGCCCGGATTGAGTGGGAACTTAGCTTGAGCATTAGCTCCTTGCTCTTGAAACTTTTGTTCAAGAATAAGACCAAATCTTTTAGCGGCTTCTGACTTGATAACGTTTTGAGCAATCACACCATAACCTTTGGCTGGCAAATCTGCCAGCAACTCTGTCATTAGATTTTTTGCTTTACCAGTCTCAGGGTCAATACCAAATATTTCATCATCACTTTTGTTAGAGATGTAATCACGACCACTTTCTTCAGCTTTGTCTGCCGCAATCTTAAACGCCTCGTTTGACAGTTTATTTACAGCATTTGATATCTGACCAAGAGAGTTAGCGACACTCATGTCAGCTCGGATAATTCCTATCTCACCAGTTCTTACATTTCTTCTATATTTTTCAACCATAATAACCTACATGCTTCTGTAAAAATCAGCAGCTCCTCCAACAACTGTACTCAATGCAGAAATTTCAGACGCTCTCAGAGCGGCATCACCAGCGCGTAAAGCGCTAAGTCGACGTAATCGTAACTGTTCCATTTGTGCAAGACCTTGAAAGTCTAGTCTTTTAACATCAGAACTTGCTAATGCTTTCTGTGATTTTTTAAATGCATTCAATGACCTATCATCATCTCTGTTCATAAAAGCAAACTGTGCTTCATTTACTTCTTCTGCTTCGTCTAGCTGGTCAAGAATATCATTATGCGCTTCCATAGTTTGAATTTTACGCTGTTGTCTTTCTTGCTCAAGTTGAGCCGCTTCCATTTCTTTTTGTCGCTTTATTTCTTTTCCCTGAGCAAGTGTTGCGCTTGCGCTTAAAAGAGAACCAGCAAAACCTAGTGCCGCCATAAACATTAGAATGTTACCTCCGCTATTAATGAATTTACTTGTAATGGTAATGGTGCTGTCTGCGTAATTGTTACTTGAGGGTCTTTTGAATATCCCAACAATCTAAATTCTTTTTTTCCAGTTACAGCAACTCTTGGTAAACTTAAATCGTCAGTTACTTGACGGATAATAAGATTTTTATTATTTACAGAAACAGACAATGTGTTTGATAAGTCTAATATGACTTTATTCATACTTCTTGGTTCTCCTGTTATTGGACCAGTTGCAGACATCGCATCTATTGGATTTGTCTTTAATGTTACATCAAACTTAAAACCTATTTCTGCTGATGTAAGAGAATCATCAACAGCTGATACATCGATGTTCCCACTAGCCACAGTAAACTGACCAAGATAATGAGTGCCAGAGACCACATCGAGGACTGCACCGTTAGCAAAATCAGAACTGACATCGAAGACCCCGCCAGCTCCATAATATGTAGAAGCCATATCAGTATTAAAGCTATTATCAAACTCACATAAAATAAATTTATTTGTTCCATCTCCCTTATCAACTCTCAATACAATATATACTCTTGTATCGATTGTACAAACAGAATGAAAACTTCCCTGACTTGTAAACTGTGTCCATCCGTACCGTTGCTCTCCTCTATTTGAATTGAAAACACCAAGAGTCCCATTAGCATCAATTAAGAAATAATAACTTTCTGCTCGGTCAATACCACCAGCGAGACTGCTGGCTTGAATAGGATTCTGAATAAGATGAGAAGCAAGCGAAGATATAGGTTGACCAGTATAAGAGTTTTGCTGGTCATTAAAAAGAAACTCCCTGACAATTTCTCCTGAACTTTGCACATATAAAGTTGCATTATCAAATACCAAAGGTTTTACAAAAGAAGAACCAAATGGTGTTTGTCTTTGTATTGTAGCAGTTGTAGGGGTTGTAGGCTTCTCAACAAAAGCTGGTACAATTAATTCGTCTGTGTCAGTAAAACATATCAAGTCTTTATTAGAAACAAGATGACGTATCGTATTTACTTCACCAATCGTTGCTCGAATATCAATAGAGTCATTATCACTTGCATCACCAATATCAAAGTTAAAGAACTGATTTGATTTGCTTGCCCATAATCCGTCAGGCTGTGCAATAGTTCCAGCATACCAAAGTCTATTCTGGTGAAATGTAACAGCTCCAGGGAATCCTCTTAACACAGAGTAGGATTGCTCTGACCAATTTGTTGCCGCGGCATGTGTTGTTAAAAAAGGAGTACCCCCACCAAGAGCTGAACTTGTAGCATTTGCCGATGCATTAAAAGTAAAAGTATTATCATCGATAACTTCAGCAACAGTTCTATTTCCATTCAAATTCGTATTTGCAATGCCTCCAACATTATTAGCTTCGCTTACAGAAAAAGCGTCACTTGCAGAAAAGCCATGATTTACTAGCGTCACGGTAACAGTAGCTACACCTTTATTTGTTCGAATTGAATTTACTTTTAATCTTTTTTTCAATGTTGCTAAACATGTTCCAGTTGCTTGTGTGTCAGATTGTACAGAAGTTATATCTATTTCTTGGTCATGATATTTTACAGTCACACCAATATGTAAAGAATCAGGATAATTTCCACCAGACTGTGAACCAGTTGTATCCCAATATGGAGCGCTTGTCGTCAGGGTAACAGAACCAGAAGTACCAGAAGGATTTAGAGTAACTCCTAAATCTTGGAACTGGAAATAAGGTTGATATATTTTTGCACCAGCAGATTGTGTATCAAATGATTTTGTCTCAACTTGAAACGAGGTTAATCCAGTACGCACCAACTTTCGTACCATAAATGTTTGATGTGCTAAAAACATAACATCACCAGCTTGAGCATACGTTATTTGATGAAGGTTTAAATTCGTAATGGGCAAAGTTGCGCCAAGACTATCAGCTGTAATGGTTGTAGCTAAAGTCACATTATTATTTAAATCAATATCAAACACTCTTATTTTTTGATGCTCAAGAGAAACAATGTACCTTTCATCATCAGAAAATATAAATGGAACAAGTCTATGTTGTTGAACAGCAACAGCTGTAAAATTAGTAACAGCAAGTCTTGTTATATCTGTCGTTGTAACCGATGTGAATCTACCGAGAAACAAACTATCTCTTGTAACAGTAACAACATTTGCAGCTGGATTCGAAACTGTAAATCCGCTTATAGCATTTATTGCAGTAAATAAATTATCAGCAGTAGTATTATTATCTTGATGCGCTCTTACAAAATGTTTATTTCCTACTGACGCACTTGGACTACTTGCACCAGATGTCTCAAACTCAATTGTTATTAATGTACCATCTGTTTTAAAAAATCTTATTTGAGAACCAACAATAATATTTGCATAGTCAGTTACTGTAATTGTAAATGTTGCTTCTTCTGGAGTTGTATCAAACTCATATATTTTTGACAGACCAGCACGTTTAATCACTCCACCTTCTGCTCTTAGAAAAAAGTTTTCTACTCTTTGCGCAGAATTGTTATAAATTTTTGTATCGGTTCTGGAAACAAGACTAGGACTAATTTCACCAAACTGGAAATTAGTAAGTGCTACTTTGGATTTCTGCATTAGCTTCTCCTAAAAGCACTAAATCTAGTTTGTGGAATAGCTCTTGTTGTTTGTTGTTGTGAGTCAATATTCCTGGCTTTGAGCATCGCTCTGTCAGCCATTGTAGTCATTAACTGCATCAAGCTTCCATCTCTTGCAATAGATGTAGCAAAAGCAGAAGCTAATGCATACTCTAATGCAATCGTAAAATAGCTTGGAAAATTTTGTTCTGTAGCTCGGAATGTAAAATCTGCAATTACAGTATCTTGAGTTGATGTATCTGCAAAAACTAAATCCCCATATATTTGATATTCTATCTGTGAATCGTTTACTGTAACTGCGTGAACAATCAATGTATCTGCTGGCAACTGATAAGCAAAATCATATCGACCAGTTGGAGCATCACTCAATCTGTTCAGTACAGCTTGATTGGTTGCAAATCTCCAGCGTGTGTTTGATAAAGCACTACGGCAGATATCTTCATAGAGACTCGAAGCAACTAATGATTCTGTTGTACCATCAGTAAACGAGGTTATCGGTTCAGCTCCTATCAAGATAAGAGCGCGACTCGATATATCTATTGCGCTATCTGCCGCAGTTGAAGTCATTAGTCGCCGTCTGTTTCGGCAATAGCTGTACCATCAGATACATCTACTACAGTCCCAGTATTTGACAAAACAGTCACAAAGTTAGTCGTAGGAGTGTTTGTATCAGCAACAATAATAACATCTCGAACAGCCAGCATATTCGCGGCATCATTAAAATAACCAGCAGAGTTAACAGCCGCAATAGCGTCTTCCGTTACATAACTCCACAAGTTCATATTTGATGAACCAGCTAATCGAGATAATCCACTAGCACTATAAGCCATGTCAATACCCCCTAAGTGTTATTATCTAAGACTTCATAGATACCATTGTCATCAATGACAGTAGCACCCATAGACATCATAGATGTTGCAAGATGTGACGCTCGTTCAGCAACATAATTAAGTTCTGTTTGAACATCAGAGTTGATACCAAGACCTACGGATGTAGTATGATATGCCATGTTCTTTCCAGCTGTAATAGCCGCAGTTGAAAAGATTTGAAATCCAAGAAAAGACTTCATTGT
>Ga0163109_10002427_pt1 | contig 14561 bp, 17 predicted proteins | sample CRUFie1St13metaG_FD_108704 | JGI IMG/M metagenome (GOLD analysis project Ga0163109, IMG submission 108704) | Marine microbial communities from the Costa Rica Dome - CRUD Field 142mm St13 metaG | ecosystem: Environmental > Aquatic > Marine > Oceanic > Photic zone | place: Costa Rica: the Eastern... | reverse complement strand
CAATGTCATGCGTTCTTGTAATAGAATCCTTAATTAAATCATCGTCATAAGAGACATTAGATTTTTCGGAGTATTTTTTATAACTATCCCACATTTGATCCCCATTCTTAGGATATAGTTCATATCCAACTTCTTCAACAGAGTTGGGCAAATCTCCTGCCATAGCAGCAAAACCAGGACGCAAACGCTTGTAAAGTGAGCGATCTTTCCAAACATCAGGACTATAATAATGCGAATCGCTTGTGGATATAAGCTCAACTCCGTACTCGCTACAAACCTGGATTATGTATTTATTCAACTCATGCTGGTCCTGATGGTCGATCCATTGCAATTCGCCATACCACCTGTCTCCAAAAATTGACATCATGTTTTCGGTGGTTTCACGCATCGCATTTAAAACTGCTTCTTTACCATCGTCTTTATTTGCCCAGTAATTACCAGCGTACACGCCACCCAAACAAGCAGATGATGCGATAATGCCCTCGTTATGTTCTCTCAATAAATCATAATCAATTCTTGGAAATCTGTAAAAGTTCCCTGGCTTAAAGGATTGAGATACGAGTTTAAAGATATTGTTAAGCCCTGTTTGATTCTGGGCGAGGAGAATTAAATGCGACCTTTTATTAATTTTATTCTTATTTGTTTTTGTTTCCGATTCGTCCTCAACAGAAAAACCGGAACCAGCATCATCTTTCTTGCGCTTCTTAGATGCCTTGAATTCTTCATAAGCAATAGACCACTCCGTCAGAGATGGTATAAAGTATGCCTCGACACCATAAATTGGCTTAAAATCTTTACCCTCCTTTTCCATTGATTTAGCATGTAAAACCTGATATGCTAAACCATTACAGTTACCGTGATCAGTTAATGCAAGTGCGTCGGAACCGTTTTGATAAGCAAAATCCATGTGCTGTTGGGGAAACCCTATAGCGTCAAACGGAGAGCCTGCTGTGGAATGAGCATGAAGACCTACAAACGGAATAGAAGACTTAATCATACCCAATATGATATACCATCAAGAGAGATAAGTCAATGTTTATTTTATATTTTGTTTAGTTAATATGTATATTTCTCGAATTTCTTTAGCGAGTTCATCGTTTTTATTTTCAAAATGTTCTAGCATTCTTTTTTGCAAGAACATAGCGTATGTTTGATAGACTTCTTGTCCGCCTTCTGTGCGACCGCGAGAATATGCTTCATTAATTAATCTTTTGTTTTCCATTTCACTTGAAGGGGTGGTTTCGGTTTTTTTAATTGTTTTTGTTTTTGGCACGATGTGTCCTCCTGGTTTTTATATAAATATATTTAACATTTGAAAACTATTTAAAGTATTATGGGCGGATTTGGATCAGGATTTAGTGGAGGGAGACGAACAGGTGGTCTAAAAGTCATCAGTGGGTCAAACGGACAAGTTCTAAGATTTCACAATGGAAGCAAGTCAGTTATTGGAAGCAATGATTTAACTTATACGGACTCAACTGGCTTTAGCGTGAGTGGGAACATAAAACATTCAGGCAATATCGAACCAGAAAATGACGGAGTACATACGCTGGGTGCAAACGGAAAAACTTATTCTTCTTTAAATATACAAAACGTACATGCAGCGAATGTCTATACGGGCGATCTTCATATGAAAAATGAACGTGGTGATTGGACGTTTTTTGAAGAGACGAATCGTATTGTCATCCAAAACAACCTTACAGGTCAAAGATTTAAGCTTTCAATGGAAAAAATTGAAGAATAAATTTTTATAAAAGCGCTTAAAACATACCCTAGCCTCTATTAAAAGGCATTTTAAAAAAAATAAAAAAAGTTTTCTAATGCTATCAATGAGTTGTAGCAAGTCACATTATTGATGCAGGAATTCAATCTTTTTAAGACTACTTAAGAAGACTAAGTGCAATGAAATTTTCTCATGAAAGTTTCTGGAACACTTATTGGGAAATGTGTGATCTCAATCACATAATTTAAGGAGAAATATAATATGGCTAACACTTATAATTATGGTATTATAAGCGGTGGAACTGGTTCATTCGGTTCCATTCAATTCACCAGCGATGAAGCTGGTGGTACAAAAGAGATTATGGCAACTGGATCTGCTGGTCCAAAAATGCATAATCTTATGTCAGTTTCTGCGTCTGCTGCGCTTGAAGCTGGTGCTTCAACATTAGGAAGCTTGAAAGTTTCTGATCTAACTTCTGGTCGTCTCGTCTTTGCTGGTGCAAATGGCGAACTTCAAGATGATTCAGATTTAACTTTTTCTAGCGACACTTTAACAGCAACAAAAATTGGTGCTTTTGAAGCTGCTGGTGCGATTAACTTCGCAAATCAAGACATGACTAACGTTGATATCGATAGCGGTGCTATTGATGGAACAACTATCGGTGCGGCTTCTGCTGCTTCTGGTAAATTCACTCAATTATCTGCTTCTACTGGCGTTAGTGGCTCAGAGGGTCAATTTGGTCTTCTAAAAATGTCTGAACGTGGTGATGGCAAATATGGCAATCAACACATGTTGTTCATGGATAACGGAACTGTTACATCTAACGGTTCATTCCAAATTGATACAGGCGGAAACAATCTAATTGCTCCAACTGGTAAATTTGAAGCCGTGAAAGCGGGTGATGCTGCTGATCTTAAAATTCATTTTGGTTCAGATACTTCTGGTCAAAATCAAATTATCATGAATGATGATTTTGCTTCAGCTCTTTTGATTAAAGATAGCAATGGCGACAACTTCATGGATTTCGACACAAGATCAGGTGTAAATGCAAAAATTAAATTGCTTCAAGCAGTTTCTGGTTCAGGTGCTGCGACATTCGGAGGCTCTGTTACTGCTGGTTCTTCATTTGTTATTGGTAATGCTGATTTGAATGAAGTTGACATGGAAAAACTAGATGGAATTACTAACGGTACTGTAGCAGCTAACAAAGCTGTTGTTGTAGATGGTAGTAAAGATGCTTCTGGATTCCGCAATGTAACTGCTGAAGGTTCATTTATCATTGGTTCTGCTGATTTGAATGAAACCGATATGGAAAAAATTGATGGAATTACTAATGGTACTGTCGCTGCTTCTAAAGCAGTTGTCGTTGATGCAAGCAAAGATGCTTCAGGTATGCGTAACCTAACTGGTACTGGTGCCCTGAGCTTTGCTACTTTAACCGCTACAGGAAATGCTTCTGTATCTGGTTCACTTCATGTTGTCGGTGATATTGATGTTGCTGGTAACATTAACAGTGTAACAAGAACAGAGACTACTCTTGAAGTTGTTGACAAGCTTGTTATCGTTGCTTCTGGTTCTAATGCTGCTGCGTCGGATGCTGCTGGTCTTCAATTTGGTAGCTTCAATGGTTCGGACAATGTTGCCTCTATTCTTTATGATAACGGCAATTCAGCTATTGACTTCAATATTGCTGGAACTACTCAAGTTCGTCTTGAGGATGCCAAGCTTCTTCCACAAGCAAACAATGATGTAGATCTTGGTTCTTCTGCACTTCAATATAAAGATCTTTACATTGACGGTAAAGCATATATTGATCAACTAGGTGAGAATCTTGATGCTAATAGCAAAAGCATTACTAATGCTTCTGGTCTATCTGGTTCTTACGTTTCTGCCTCGATTGAGTTGGGTGCTGGTAAAGCTACAATTGCAGATGCTACTCTAGCGACTGCTAAAGTTTCTGATCTAACCGCGACTCGTATCGTTTTTGCTGGTGCAAATGGTGAACTTACCGATGATTCAGATTTAACTTTTGCTACTGACACATTGACTGCAACAAAGATTGGTGCTTTTGAAGCTGCTGGTGCAATTAACTTTGCTAACCAAGCCATGACAAATGTTGACATTAACAGTGGTGCAATTGACGGAACAACCGTTGGTGCTTCTTCACAGTCATCTGTTAGAGCAACTACACTTTCTGGTTCAAGCACATTGACAGTCGGTGGGGCTGCGCAATTTAATAGTTCTCTAACTGTTAAAGCTGGTCAAACTGCTACTTTAGGTGGTAATCTTGTTGCAAATGGAAATGTTGATTTAGGTTCTGACTCCAGTGACACTGTTTCAGTTAATGGTCTTGTTGACACAGATGTAGTTCCAAGCACGAACAATGCTCGTGACCTTGGTTCTTCTGCAAAACAATGGAAAGATCTTTATGTTGACGGTATTGCGTACATTGACCAATTGGGAACACCGGGAGATAAAATTGCCGCTGTTTACGCAACCAACGTTTACACAGGCGATTTCCATATGAAGAATGAGCGTGGCGATTGGACCCTCTTCGAGGAATCTGACTATCTACGTATCCGTAACAACAAAACTGGTCAAGAGTTCAAAATGGACATGACCCCAATTAGTGAAGACTAATTAAACTTTTTGTTTAATATTATGGGTTAAAAAGTCCTCGTCCGGTCTGTGATCGGACGGGGCATTTTTTTATTCAGATTCAACGTTGGTTGGGGGAACATATTCTTTAACTCTGATAATGACAACACTTTTGTAATGTGTTCCACCATGTTTTAAATTAAAATGAGCGGGACCGGCATGTAGAAAGGGCTCCTCCTCTATCACGTAATATTTGGACCTGTCATCGTCAAATACTATAACGACTTCCTCATCATCGTGTTCGCGACGAAGACGTTGCATAACGTTAGAAACAATCATAAAAAATACCCCAGCGTAAAAGAAAGTGCAGACAATGTTATAAGGTTTGTCCACAATAAATATTTGAGAAGTATATTTCTTTTTCTCATCATTATAATAAATTCCTCTATTGTCTCGTCTTGTTTTAAAATTAAATCTTTTTCCATCTCAGCTATCTTTCTCTCAAAATAAGGATTGAGCTTATCTATGACCTCATTACCGATCAAGTCCCTCTCTTTTTGTCTTAATTCTTGCTCTGCTCTGTGTCTTAAGTTTGTCGTTGCTTGAAAATCTCTACTAAATCCGCCTTGAGGCATTATCCCACTCCTTCGGAACCTGTCCAATTGTGCAATAATTCTGTTGAATCGATTGCTGTCATTCCGGCAATAATTGATGCTGTTGCGTTAAAAGTTCCTGCCGTATGAACTTTAAGATAAACAGATGTTACCCTCCAATCAGCCGAATAAGACTCTTGGTTGTTTACCGTTAAAAAGTTTCCGTTACTAACGCCGTTTTCAGAAAAGCCAACTCTCATATTAATATCGGTGGAACCATCATCGTCGCCAGTATTTTTGATCGTAACAAATCTTGTAACATTAGGAAAACTTACTTTTACCACACTTCCATTGCTGGGCACGTTTATTGAAGAGGAAAGAAAAGGTTTGGCAGACGCCTGGTATGAACCAACATTACCAAGTCCCGCTCTGTAATCAAAATATCTTGTTGTCATTAATACTCCACTATAAATAGTCTACTCTTTTGATGCTATTCCCTTCCAATCTCCAGAATTCAAAAGCCTCATTTTAGGGTATTTCAAAATTTCTGATTCTTCTGAAGATAAAAATGCTTTCCAGTTTTCCCAACTATCAATTTGATAAAACCATGGCATCTCAACTTTATTATACGCTTCTTTTTCTAGTATTTTAAATACATAATCAAAAGTAAAAAATCTCCCCGAATATCTTTTATCTTTGGGAAGAACTTTTGTAACATATTTTTGTTCTTTCCTCTCCTCTAATGGCTGGGAAGTGTCAAACTTTCCTGTTGCGTTTCTCCAAAAATACAAGATCAAATCACCCAAGTGTTTTTTATCAAATGCAAAAGCCACTTTTTTGCCATCGAGGACGCTTTCACCTTTATCCGTTAAAACAAAAAAGTTTCCCTTCTCGATTAAAAGTTCCCGATATCTTCTTAAGTGTTGTGATGGATAAACGCTCATTGGAAAACAAACATAATATTTATCTGGCTCAATCCAAAAACTTAAAGAATGGGCAACTCTTTTTGCAGTTCTCGCACCATATAATGCGCCCCACACTTGAGAATCTCGAATATCCTCATCCTTTGGACTACATTCAACATAGTATATCGGTATTTGTTTTTTGCTTTGGCTGGGAAAGGTGTCAAATTTTCTACTAACCCAGACCGGATCTTGCACCGACTCTCCAAGTCTTTTTTTTAAAAGTGGCTGTACTTTTGGATAGCAAACAATCCATATCGTTTCACATCCAACTGTAGCGCATTCTAATATTGCTCTCTCTATGGCTAAAAAATCTTCTGCTATTGGCATTAAATAACCATCCCAAGGGAGGTTAAATCCTTTTTCTGTTCCCAGCAAAGATATAATCCCAGCCAAATGATGAGCGTCTCTTTTATTTATGTTTACTGAGTATTTTTCTTGCATTAGAGTTGACGCCCTTGATTTTCATTATATCATCGACTGAGCTATATTTAAAAATTAATCTTTCTGTTGATTTATAATTTTTGAGTTTATATATTACCTCTCTTCTTTCATTCTCTAGTCTTATGGCGTAATATTTATAAAGGTTTTTATTTTTTGCATCTCTACCGTTACGGGTTCCCTTTATGCCCGCTGTTTTCATAAGGTGCTTGGTTTTAAAACGAGCACTGATATCAGAGCATTCATAACTGCCAATTTGCTCCTTTGTTAAATAAGATATTGCTACTGCATCTTTTAAATCATGATTACCATCAATTCTGTCTGACTGATAAAAAATGATCTTGTTTACAAATTCGGAATCGGAAGTTAGCAAATCATGCTCATGTTTCATGCCACTTTTAACATTAAACCAATCTCTGACCTCTAAAACTAAATCTTGTTTTGAAAGTAAATTATCCGAGATACCATGAAGACCATAATCGTCAAAAACATAAATTTTTGAGTATTCCACAGTATATTTTCTTGCTCTTTTTGTAAAAATATTTAAATGGTTTAAATCAACTCTTATATTATCTATCTTGTTGGAGAATAAAATGTTTCCAGACAAGGAAAGCGAATAATATATTTTTCTCCAGAGGAAGAAAGGTGAATGATTTTCTCTCTCAAAAACAACATCTTTGTCTATTTTTGAGGGAAAAGCACATCTTGTGTATATTAATTTAAAATTATTTTTATATGCGAATAATAATGCGGGAAGAGAGCACCCTATAACAAAATTTATTTTTCTATTATCACTATTTCGCAAAACAAAATGAATCCAATAAGGGATATTAAAATTCTATATTTAAGATCTAATTCCATGCCAGGGGTGCTAATTTTTTTCTTATCTCTGCCGATATTTTTTTATTAAGTTCTGTAATCTCTTTTAGTTCTGACATGATGTAATTCCTGTTTTCATCATACGAGTTTTCCACAAGAGTGCGAACTGCTTCGGATCGAGCACACACATCAAGAAAGTCTTTAGTAATTCCCTTTATCATGTCCTGTTTAATTGGATCTCCACCTGTCATCTCGGCAGCCTCTCTAATATCTCTTGAAGATTCAAGAAATTCTGTAACCAGTTCTACAAATTCTGTATCAATCTCTTCCATAATCATCCTCATGCCTAACTATATCACCCTCGTCTAAATATTTTCCAAGTTGCATCTCAACTAAAATCAGAGGTTTTTTACTATCGCATTCAATACGATGTTTTGATTCGCGAGGAATAAAAAAGCATCGTCCTGGGTATGCGTCTAGCTCTTGACCCTCTAAGGTAATTATGCCATTTCCCGCAACCACCGTCCAAACCTCAGTTCTTCTATGATGGGATTGATAACTTAATCTATGACCAGGATTAACTACTAATTCTTTTAACTTATAAAGTTTTCTGTCCTCTAAAACCTCACAACTTCCCCAGGGTCTTTCTTCAGTTTTTTTTTGCTTTTTCATACGCCCCCACAGTTATAGGGTATAATCCCCTTGTTATTTTTAAAATTGCTTTCGCTGTTTCTTGAATTTCTACCTGGGCTCCTTCATGAATCCTTAGATCAACAAACTTTAGAATATTATTTAAATTCGCAGTCCCATAATATTCCGTGTACATATTTTGTGGTAAGATACCTCGTGCTTGTTCACGGCAAACGCCAGCTTCTAGCATATTTTCATATTGGTTCATAATCAAATTTGTATAACGACGAACTGATTCATGAACTTGGCAACCCAATATAGGTTGGCACATCGGACCTGTTACAAACTCAGCTTGATTACTCGCCTGCCTGTTTGATTTATGTTGAGTGCGGTAGAGTGACGGATTATAAAATTCTATGTTATCTTCTGTATATCTTCTTGAAATTTCATTATAACTCCAAGTTCGATGTCTGTGATGTTGGGAACGAACATACAAAGGGACTTTAAATCTGAATGTTACAACGCAATGTTCCAATGTGGATGTGTGACGATGCTTAATTAAATAACTAATAAGTTTTTCATCTTTTTCATCTAATAGTTGTTTATGCTTCCCAAAAGATACACGAGCAGAATTAACAACAGATAGATCGCTACCCATGTGCTCGACATATTCTACTTTTCCGATACCATCATCATAAAGATAAACCGGCTTAATCATTCAAACCTCTTGAGGGCAGACTTTACGGAATCAAGTGCGTGTTGCTTTTTAATTGCATCCTCACGATTTTTAACTTTGATTGCGTTTGCAAGCTCTAACATTTCAGTTAATTTTGCTTTTTTACTCCCAAGTGTGCTCCAATAAACATCATCAGAATCAATTACGGAAATGTTTTGCCATGGACCAGCCCAGGGTTCTTTAATTGATTTTCCATTCTTATCGTAAGCCTTGATAAACATCTCTTTCTCTTCACCATCGCTCAATACTTTACCATGAATAAAAGAATCTTGTTCATAATCTTTAGCAAGACCAACTGCTAAATTAAACAAATCCTGATTGCTTTGTCTCAAATCTCCGCGTGGGGCGTCCCAAATAAGAATGGAGTTTTCTTTAACATTAACTGGATCGCCACCCTCCTCTTCGGGATCTTCAACGTATCCGGAACCTGGCATCTTTGTCCAAGAGAAGCCCGCAGATCTAACTCTGCTCTCTAGCTCCTTTTGTCGTTCCAGATTTTTACCGCGACTTAATCCACCACGAAAAGCAGTGATCATTACAAACGGAACCTTTTCATCTTCAATTTTTCTTTTAATTCTTCCAAAATTAGCCTCTGAGATTATTTCTGGTTTTGCTAAAAGAACTGTCTGACTTTTTAATTCTTCTTTTATTAAATTTTTTATATCTGCAAGCTTCATTAAACTTCCTCCATGAATCCCACCACGTAATTTTGGTGGACTATAGAATATTTATTATCACCTATAAATACTTCTTCAATCATAGATCTTTCAACAACAAGCACAACATCTTTATCTGAATCGAATAAATCGTCATACATACTCCAGCAATCGTCGGCGTGACAAACAAACCTCACAGTGCAATACCTATCTCCAGATTTCTTAACGTAATCCTCTGGCAAAGCAATCAAGGTCTCCTCTTTGTTGGATAAATTTATTTCTTCTACAAGCAAATGCTTATTAACTGGGACAAAAATCATTTAAATTTCCTCTTTAGCGATCTCCATCATAGAAGAAAGGTCATCTAAATCTAATTGGTTTTTAACTGCATTATATGCTTTTTTAACCATTGAAATTTCATCATTGGTTAACCAATCATTTTCGATATATTCCTTACGAAGCTCTTTCTTTTGTTCTTGGTATGGTAAAATTGCCGAATCAATCGCCTTAAAAGATTTAATTAATCGTACAACGTGTTTCTTTTTTTCTTCTGTTATTGCTATGGTTGCCATAGATCCTCCTATTAAATATATTTTACCTCACATGCGCCACCAGCGCAAGCGATTTCTCCACTTAAATTGGTATTATCGTCAATTTCGGAAATTTTTGTGAGGTCAATGTCTTTTAGACTTTCCATCATACGATTGTACTCTACTTCGGTGCAATCTTCAAATGGTGCCTGTTTGTAAGTCCCGCCATCGTATGGTAGGACTGATAGTCCATTATAATGTTCTCTATTGTTCCACATCCATTCTCCGGCATTATCCCACTCAAACTCTTTAAGTGACACGGTTGCGGAAATATTATGAGTGTTGTTTCCTTTACGATGACCTTCTTTAACCCAGTTTTGAGAAAACCATTTAACTCTCTCCAAAAGTGCAATAGATGTTTCTGTTCTCAAAATAGCATTTTCCGGAGCTTTTTGGGGCACAGAAATTACTGCTGTGTCATGCGGTCTAAAATATTCATCCTCAACTAATTCTGGATGATTTATGGCTAAGTGGTGATAAATGTCCTCATTCTTGCCAACTCTAATCCTGCGAACATAATACTCAGAATGCCAAGCGTGAATGCCACTAGAGCAGCCCAATACAAGAGAAGAGGTTCCACTTGGTTTAATTGTTGTAACTCTGGACGCACGTTTAATCCCTAAAAGATCTGACACTCTGTCATTTTCTCTTTTGGCATATCCTGCCGCTTCGCTCATGTCCATTTTTTGAGCAAGACCGCTACCGATCCCTGTTAGTCCGACGCCCAAAAGCGCCTCTTTCTCTGTGGTACGCTGCCAAATTGGTCTTAGATAGTGAAAATCGGTGTAAGATGCTTGTAATGTTCCAATAAATGCGGCAGCTTTTACTCTACTATTTAAATCTTCCTGAGATGTGATGTTGCTTACGTTTACTTCACAAAGATTACAAAATTGGAATGGCTTTAGCCCAATCTCACAACAAGGATTTGTCCCCCAGTCTTTATCATTAGTAAAATAAATTCCTGGCTCTCCAGAGTTAGAGTTTTGAATTCTATCCCAAAGTTTCATAAAGAATCCTTTATTAACACGATGTCTTACCAAAGAGGCAGAATTATTAGCTCTCGCCCGTTGAGGATTCTTTTCCCACCAATTACCAGCTTTACAAGAAATCATCTCTTCATCATCGGCTGAGAAAAGTGAAATAAGAGCAGCTCGTCTGATGCCGCCTGCTAAAACTGCGTCGGCAATATGACATACGATATCATGCACTTCAATGGGCTCTAATTGTTCACCATCCTGTTTTTCATTTAAAATAGATTTGATTTGCCTAATACAGGTTTTTAGCGGTTCAGGTCCAGGAGCTTTACCTCCCGAGGTAACTAATTTTGCACCTTTTGGGCGAATATCTGAAAAATCAAAATCAATATTGGATGTGCCCTCAAAATAAGAGCGCATTAACACCTTAATTGCATCTGCCCAACCCTCAATGGAATCACCAACCAAGAATCTTCTTTTTCGATCTAATCTAGGTTTTCTAACTTCAGGTAATTTTTCGACATGATGTTTTTGAACTGAAAATCCAATACCAGTGCCACCAAGCAATAAGAAAAGAATTTCTCCAAATGCTCTCCAGTCATCCACGGGCAAATAACCACAATTGTAAATGCGATTTGGGCTAATTTCAATTGGCTTTCCACCAAACTGAAGTGATCTCATAGAAGGCAAAACTTTTTTATCATAAACAAATTTATACGCTGCCTCTATTTCTTCTTTTAATTCAGGATATTTGTCAACATGCATATTTTTATTGCGCGTAACTAACTCCTCCCAGGTTTCTCTTCTGCCAAGTTCCTTATTGTATTTGGCGTATTTCATAAAGACAGTAATGTCAGATAATATTTTTTGCGATAGATCCATTATACGGTCGCTCCCTTTCCTATAAATTTTTTATATTTGTTGAACATAAGATTTTGTCTTTCCTCGTGAGATAGCGATGGCGTCATGTTCTCGCCCCTACTATATTGATCTATAACTTTAATGTCCACATTCGCAGTGTCCATAAATATTGAGTAGACCAGACCATCAGGTCCGTTTCTATTTTTTGCGATATAAATTCTACCGCCATTTGTTTGTTTGTCCTCGGTGGTTCGTGAAACCGAGAAAATAAAATCTGCCACAAAGCATTTATTAAACGCTTCTGAGATGGATTGCATTGTGATAATTTCTGATTCTAGACCAGTTCTGTTGGTTTGTGATGCGGTCCATCCGGCAACATTATATTCTTGCATTATCGCTCTTAATTCTTCGTAAATTGATTCCAGTTCTTCACGCTTTTCTTTTCTTTGTGTTGTTGTACGCATGAGATCAGCATAATCAACAATAATCATGTCAGGTTTAATTCCAGATTGAACAAGCTTTGTTAAGTGGGACCGGATTGTATTTGTTGAAGCTGTCTTGGTTGGATATTCTTTTACAATAAGTTTACCCTCTACATCCTTAATTTTTTTCCAAATCGCATCTTTATGATCAGAGAGCGTATTAAGAGGGAAGCCTGTGAGACAAGAATCGTAACGTTTTGCAATAACTGTCTCAGCCAATTCAAACGTATAATGAATTACGTTCATCCCCTTTTTTAATGCCTCCGCACCAAGATGAACCAAAACCATTGATTTCCCACAGCCGGTTGGCGCTATAACAACACCAAGCTCTTTTCTTCCCGCTCCGCCATTTATTATATCATCAATTTTGTCCCAGCCAGTTGAGATTACGTCACGATTAACAACTTCATATCTTTTTTCAAAATCAGCCAGAAAATCGTATCCCTGATTCGATTCAGCACCAGCCTTGAGAGCATCATTAATAAGTTGAGAAATTTCATCAAATGATGAGTTTTTAAGCAAAGAAGTGGATTTAATCATTGCTTCACGTAATTTTTGCTTACGACAAAAGTCGAGTGCCTTATCCTTTACATATTCTGCGTTTGTAAGAATATCCATACTCGCTAATGAACGGGCATAATAATCTCTTATTTGCTTTTGTAAAACATCGTTATGCTCAGAAATATCTGATTTTAAAACTGTTTTTAACGTTTCATAAGATGGGTGAGTAGCATATTTTTTCTTGTATGAGAATATCTTGTCAATAAAAACCTGAAGGTATTTAAATTCCAAAAATTCTACATTAAGGACTTCTAACATTCTATCGGAGAATTCCCTATCATCTAAGATAAGAAACGCGAGTTCTTCTTGGAAGGATTTTCCAAATTGAGAAAAAGAAACTTTTTTGTCGGACATTTTTACCTCTTGGTATGGGACTAAATATAGCCTAAAAAATTATAAAGGTCAATCATTTTTTTTAGTGATTGATATTATTGATCTAAATTTTTGAAACATCGTCTCCCAATCAAAATTAGTTAATCCGTCTTTGGTTAGCATCGCAACAAATTCAGTATGATTAAAAGACGGATTATAATTTTCAAAGGTGTCTCTAATGTCCTTTGTGCTAACATACGAAATGTTGGGAGAATATAACTGCATGAGCCCATAGTTTAATTCTACTTTTTTTTGCTCCATTAAGATTGACTGATATACTTTTGAGTTTGCAAAATTTTCTTTACATTTTTCAAAAATATGATCCAGTGTTAATGTTTCACTCTCTGATAATTCGGGAAAGCATTTTACCAATGTTTTTAAACCTACACCTTTTACACCATCAATATTATCAGATTTATCCCCATCAACCGCACGAGCGATAGCAAAATTATTAGGATGAATATTAAATTGCTCTACTACCCTACTTTCATTAAGAATTTCTTTCTGACCTTTTGATTTTGGCTTATAGAGTATGGTGGTTTTGTTACAAAGCTGAATAAAGTCCTTGTCCGAAGATACAATAACTTTTATTTTTTCTGATAAGTCTGGTAAAGAGCATACGTATGCTATAACATCATCAGCTTCTACATCCTCTACCATAAATTGTATAATCGGGGTATTGTTCAGATAGTCGATTGTTTTTTTAATTTGATTGTATTTGTTTTGACTTTCCTCAAGAGGTGATAACCCCTCGTAAGCTCTATTGAGTTTTATTGGTTTTCTCCCTTCCTTGTATTGTTTAAGTAATGTACGGCGCTTTTTAGAGCCTCCGCCGCCATCCCACACAACGACTATTTGAGATGGGTCTATCTCTCTAATGAGCTTTTGTAAAGATTTTAAAAAACCTCTCGTGCCTCCAATGGGAAAACCATCGGCACCAATGGAAGGATCCATAACATAGTTTCGTATAAAGGTATTCATTGCATCTACTATTAGAATTTTATTTGTCATTTTCTGCCTCAATTATTGTAATGATGTCTTTTATTAATTGTATAGTTTGAGTGGGACCACTCGTCTGAAATGCAGTGTTCCGTCTGATGGAGTTAAGTTTATCATAAAGAGGTTTATCATTTCCTGTTTGCTCCAGACACCGATCTCCTATAAACCAAAATAAGATATTATCAGGATAATGATTAAGCACATATGTTTTATCCCAGCCGTGAGGATAAATATCGATTGATGTTCCTCCGCCTAACGAAAATGAAAAATTATCAGCCAATTTAGGCATCGATAAAAGCTTATTAAGGGCATCTTTTCTGATTGCATATTTTTTATCTGCGCGAACGAAGCTTTCCCTATCATCGTGAGTTGCATTTCTTCCTACCGGACACCAATTAATCATCGAGCCCCTATAAGAAATATGATGCCCCGTCAAAGGATAGCCGTACGACTTTGATAACAAAGAACAAATATACTGTTTTTGGACTAAAGAGCACATTAAAGTCTGATATACGTCCTCATCAATAAATTGACGCACATCTAAAAAAGAAGACCTTATCCACT
>Ga0163109_10002426_pt1 | contig 14572 bp, 15 predicted proteins | sample CRUFie1St13metaG_FD_108704 | JGI IMG/M metagenome (GOLD analysis project Ga0163109, IMG submission 108704) | Marine microbial communities from the Costa Rica Dome - CRUD Field 142mm St13 metaG | ecosystem: Environmental > Aquatic > Marine > Oceanic > Photic zone | place: Costa Rica: the Eastern... | reverse complement strand
GAGGTGCCGACCACTTCAGCGGCGATCGCCAGCAGCAGCAGGACCCAGGGCGTCTTCATCGGTCTGCAACGTCGAGAGATCAATCATTCAACAAACCATTGGTTTGAACAGGGGCTGATTGACAGTGATTTGCCCATGTCTACGGCTAAGTAGTCGATCGGGCTTAATTGCCTCCCCAGCGATGCGTTCATCGCTCAGTAAAGATGAATACGGTGTCCTATGTAATCGGTTGCAAGAAAAACAATTGAAATCCGAGTATTTCATGAGGTGTAAGCAGCTTGAGTATTGCTTAGGGTATTGGCTGTGAGGAGCTCGACAATATGAAGGTATTGAGAAGGTTTGTGGCGAGATGATGTTTGTAGGAAAGTCCTTAATTTCGATGGTCCTTTGAGTGGTAAAAATTGCTTGGATTTGTAATTGTAATTTGTGAAGGATGGGTTTTATTGTTTAATTTCCACTGCATTTCTATGCAAGCGCCCGAAAAGGAGCTTGTGTCGTTGTTTGTAATTTATTTTGATGAGCTCATGACATATTTTTTGTCGATATGTAAGTAATCTCCGGTCGTCTTTCCCGCCAGTGATTGCATCCAGTTTGACTGCAGGCCCAGCGCAGTCGCGTTAACTTTTAGCCCAATCTCGCGTTTATTGTTGAGGTTGGAATAATAGTTGGCTGTTGAATCAAAATCTGCAGTCGTCCAGCGACCGCGATTGCGGTCATAGTTGGGCTCACCATCGGATAGGAAGTAAAGAGTGTCCGTATTATTGTCGGCAAATGCTTCATCCAAGCCCTCCCAAGGAGCTGTGCCTCCCCAGCGATAAGGGTAGCCATCATCCAGTGTGTTAACGAAGGCGATGGCCGAATCCCGGCTGCCATCGGTTCCGATTTTTACCAATGATGTAGCGGAATTTTTCCAGATGCGGTGATTCTGGTACCCAGGTGAACTGAAGGATCGCAGGCTAATTTGTGTGTCGTTTGGTAGCTCTTGCAACAGTGAAATCAGTTCATGTTGCAGTGATTCCATGCGGGTAAGTGCGCAGCTTCTCTGGCTCCAAAAATAGTAACGACCACTCCAGAAAATTCTGCGATTTCCGTATCCACTGCCCCAGAGGATGCAAGCACTCATTGAGCCAGAGCCATCGACAAGGAAGCGCATTCGCTTGCTGCTGACGTTGCGGAAGAAAAGACCATTAAGGACCTCGCTGCCAGCCTTATTTCGATCGTCCCTTTTGTCGGCTCTGGCATAGGCGATAAAGTAGAAGGGCTGAGTTGTAATTTCTTTATTAACGGTCTCGATTTTTAGAAAGCTGGTTTCGATTTTGTCCTTTTCTGTGGTTGGGTCAATGAACCGGATTAGTTTTCTGTTCTCATCTGTCATTAGGCGAATAGCTGGTTCTCTTGATGTTCTAATAGGAGTTTTATCCTCGCTGAAATCGAATTTTATGTTGGAGGCTATTGCACTCAGTGGTGTTTTTTCATTTCGAGGGTCAATCTTGCATTCGGGTTGATCTGATTCACAGCGAATCATGCCAATGTCATCGATGACCATGGCAAGTGATTGCTTCTCCGTCTCGTTGTATCGACCGTCCTGATGCATTACTGCTCCACAGCGCTGAAGTGCGTAGCCGCGAGCATTGTTGCTCAGGGAGAGTCCGTAAAATACAGGTTGGTTCAGTTCAGCCATCCGTATTCCGAAGACTGGATTGAAGACCTGACCTGTTTGTTCGGCAAGGCGTTTGCACTGATTCAGGGAGGCTTGATAATCCTTGTGGGCGATGTCGGTATGCAGAAGATGATCTTTCGGTTTCTCATTGCTTCTGACTAGCAGGTGTAGGCTTCGTTCAATCTCTGAACGCATCAAGCGTTTGCCACTGGTTGTGTTTTGCTGTAGACCAGCCTTGGTATGCATTTTGCTGATTAAACTTCCAGTGCTTTGCAGGGCTAAGGTTGACGCACTGATTAATACAACACCTGCGCTAGCTGCCAATAGCACCTCTGTCATCCCAAAGCCGTTATTACGTTTGAGTGGGGTCTGTTGATTGATCTTGGAGAGGCTATTGAGGAAAAGTCGGTTCATGGTTTGAGGCGCGAGTGTTGGTGGGATCTGTTGGTAATCGGGTTGTCAAATCGAATTCATCGGCGCCGACATCGTTTTTCCTCCCATGTGCCCTGGTGAATGTGACCGGCGGTGGAGAATTTGATGCATCGCACTGGCAGCGGGCGCCTGGGATCCTCATTCCAGTTGAGTGAACGGACAAGCACCACGAGGGGGGCATTGTCTGTGCTTGTTCCCGGCGGAGAGAGTGAATAGGACGACTCGGACACCTTGACTTCCACGGTTCTGGACACCTGGGTGCTTTCCTTGTCGATCAGTCGATAGGGTGGATTCCAGGTGCATTGCGTGGCATCGCAGCATTGCAGTCGTTGATCACGTTCTGTCGTGGAAAGATGGCTGAGCTCAATGACATCGACAGGAGCACCGAATCCATTACTGATTGTGTCTGTTCCTGCAAAATTCGGGTTGAAATTAATCTCACAACTGGTCCCTTCTGACGACTGTCTAGCTCGAAGGTGGAACAATCCTGATTCAATCTGCTGTGTGTATTGATCGAGTTGACTCAGTGCCAATTTCCGTCGGTACTGAGGGATCGCCCACGTGCTACCAAGAATGACAATCACCACCACGATCAGTAATTCAAGAAGACTGAAGCCTTGTAAATTTGTCGGAGTATTTTGATTCATTATTCCAGGATGCAGCGTGTCTGGAAATTCGGATTCAATTCCACCACCCGGCGTTCTTTCTCGATGGAATGTTCAGGAGCGGAAAACTCATAGCTGACCAATGTGATCCCAGGATGCTCTCCAAGTTTGATCAGCCGACTGATGGGATTGTCGCCCTTAAGACCAGTCAGTTTTGGTGGTGAGACAGCGATGCTTCCACCTTGTTTTTCAAGTTGTTCTTTTAGATATTGTGCAGGATTCAGGCATGCTGTGCGTTGTTCCTGCTGTGGTATTGACTCCAAAGTGAGCTTGGAGTCCGCATGTTGAATCAACTGGATGTTGTCGTGAATTGCGGCCTCGATCCGGTCTCTTTCCATGCGATGGCGCCCACTTGTGATCGATTGAATCGAGATTCTTGCGATTCCCGTCATCACCAACAGCAGAATGCTTCCGGCGACGATCACTTCCACCAGGGTGAAACCCTGATCAGTTCTGCTCGGAAGCTTGGACACGTGTCTGTGGCAGTGGAAATGGATCATGTTCAGAAGCGCTGGAACTGATCGAGGCCCGTTCCTCTGATGCCGCGGGTGATTCTGCGGCCGTAGCCGGAGAAGGCCTTGCTTCCCCAGTTCCAGAGATCTGAGGCTCGCTGCATGAGGGTTTCAGACCCGCTACCTTGTGGTTGTGCATTAAGGCTGAGCCGATTGTTGTTGGCGCAGTAGCTGTGGCTCCAAATCATTCCCTGAAGCTGGGTGTTGCTTTGCAGCGACACCGTTCCCTGGCGCATCAGAACCCAGGCCGCCGGAAGGCTGTTACCGGAGAGGTTGATGCGGTGGTCCTTGGTGGAACAACGGTCCGGGGCCTGGGTTGAATCGGTCACGATGATCAGTCGTTCCGGACGGCGATTGCAGGTGTTTGAGTAGGCGTCGACGCCACAAATCAGTGCGTTGCTTCCCAGCGTGATGGATGCAGACTCTCTCCTCGAACCGCTGCTTTGTCCACGCCCTGGACCGAGAAGGTGCAGAACGACCGGCCGTGATCCGTTCTCGATCAGCAGTCTTGAGCGGCTGAGATTGATGCGATCGACATAGACATGGCAATCACCGGTTTTGTTGGTGCAGATGTCCTTTTCACTCAAGCGAATGGTTGCTGTTGTCTGCCAACCACCACCGACTCGTCGCCATTGACGTCTGCTGTTGATGTTGGTCGGAGTGGTGTAGGTGCTGGCCTGACTACTGCGCTGGCACATCACACGCCACCAGCACCGTCCACTGGGGTTGTAGGTGTCATCGTCAATTCTCCAGACACGGACCTGATCAGGCCGGCCGGGAATGGTGTCGTTGGATCCGCTGGTTTTGAAAATGGTGGCCGGGGGTTGCTTCTGGTCGATCACCGGCCAGATGCGCTTGGCCAGATCACGCGTGTAGATGGCACTGCCACCCAGGCGTTGGACCAGTCCTGCGTTGTTGCATTGGCTGAGGATGCTGTTGAAGTTGTCCTGGTTGGTGTGCCAGAGGATCTGCCCTGGGCTGTTCAGCTGGACGGGGCCCAGCTCGAAGTGATGGGCTGCGAGGATGGCCCAGTCATCGGACCGGTTCACATCCACCCAGGACTGGATGTAGAGAGAACGCTCCAGGCGGCTCCGAGCGAGATAGGAGTCCGGTGGAGCATTTTTACGCCGCACAATTCCCTCGATGATGAACTTGGCTTCACCGCTGTCAGTGCTGCCGGAAGTGCCAGGGCTGCTGTATCCCCTGAGTCGGTAGAAAGTCTCCACTTCGGAAACCCCGTCATCACGCATGCTCGGGCTGTTGGCGCCCTCAAGGGCGACTTCTGTGGTGGGCCAGAATTCACCTGGACCGTTGCCGGCGGGCTTTGGTAAGCCGATGGATGTATCCAGGCAGATTTCTGAGAATCTCGGAGATTTTTGGGAGTTCAGTAGTTCCCAGTTGAAGCCATTGTTTGGTTCATTGATGTTTTCGCGGTTGTCCAGAGTAAATAGAAAGCCGCGATTCTGATCAGGCTTGGGATTGTTCAGCTCACCCAGGATCCGATTCAAGCCATTGTTGGCGGCGGCTTCCGCCATCTGTTGATAGCTTTCCTTCGCACTCAATCGCCTGGACATCAGTTGTTTTGTCAGCAATCCACTGACACCTCCCATCAAGACCATTCCCAGAATCAGAGCCATCACAAGTGTGAGGCCCTGCTCATCCTGATATGAATGTAAATCTCGCTTGATCGAGTATAAATTTTTTGCGAATTCTCGCTTCATTATTTGTTCCTCACGCACCGCAGATCTGCCACAGAGGTCTCTTTGCTGTGGCTCCCTTTGCGCAGATCACTGGATCCTGTGCGCAGGTCCAGGCACGCCACGACGTTGTAGGTAAGGGCGTCCTGGTCAGCTGCTCGTGCCTGCAATGTGAAAATCTGATTCTCCTGGGTGGCTTTTATCTCATAGCAATTAGATTTGTTTGCTTTGGAGCAATTATTGCTTGCGAGGGGAATCCATTCGAAGTTGGTTTGATTGGCAGGCCCATCAGGCGTCATTAAAGGAGTGATGTTGTTGAGATCTCTCCAGCTCGTGGGCAGAAGTCCGATTTCATCGACGAAAGCTGCGATAGTTGTCTGAATCTGGGAAAGACTTGCCGCCGCCTGATTTTGCCTAGTTTTTTTTACTTGATTAAAGTATTGGGGGAGAGCAATTGACCCTAGAATTCCAACAATCGTAATAACTATTAGAAGCTCTGCTAGAGAAAATCCATTGGCATATCTTTTAAGAATTGTATGAGTTGTTGTGACCATTATTCAGTCACCAGGATTCATTTTCAGGGAATTAAATTCCTTCGACCTTTGGCTTTGAGAATGTGCCATCAGTCAGGTTAGAAGTTACTGTTACTACAACTCCTTTTGTATTGTCATTTGTTGATTTGCCAGTTGCTTTGACAACGAAGGCCGTTTTTGTTCCTTCACATTTGTACGTAAAATTGGTATTGTCATCTTTGATTGTTCCGGCGTAATCGGAACAATCAGCATCAACCGTCCCGAGACTTCCCTGTTCTAGGTAGTAACCGGCTGCCTGTTTGGCGATGGCTGTTGCTTGCTGTGTTCCTTCCGTGGCAGCTGCTTTCTTGGTCTGACTGAAGAATTGAGGTAAGGCAACGGCGCTGAGAACACCCACAATGACGACAACGATCAGAAGCTCAACAAGTGTGAAAGCGCTGTTCTTCGCCTCGCCCAAATGGCTTGTGGGTCGGCTGGCCAGAGTGCGCAGCAGCTTGCTCTTGATCGTTGTCATGGATTCAGGTGAGTCGATGTCCTGATCAGTCCGAAATGGCTCTGAACCGTCCAAACACAGTCAGTTGTATTGACTAGGCTGGTGTTTCTAGAGCGCTTAAAGACAAGTTAAATCTTTTTTTTCGATTTTCTGAGAATTTAATGAGATCTTCGTGAAAGCTTTGTGACCAAGTACTACTGAGAACCTCGTCGCACTGGTTTGCGGACGTCGTCTGTGTCTCCTGCAAGGGGGCTGATGCTTTGGACGGCAGTCTGTTGACTGCGGTTCAGACCCCATCAAATCGGACTTCTGGTAACTGCGAAGTGATGTTGTTCAGTCCATTCGGGGCCATCCCCATGGCGGCTGGGGGCAGCTCCCTAGGATTGAAGCAACGCTTTGATCAGCCCCAGACGGGAGACCGCCAACCGCATGACTGACGCTCCCGTCTCACGGATCCGCAATTTCTGCATCATTGCCCATATCGATCACGGCAAATCGACGCTGGCCGATCGACTGCTGCAAGACACGGGCACCGTTGCCAACCGGGACATGCAGGAGCAGTTCCTGGACAATATGGACCTGGAGCGGGAGCGCGGGATCACGATCAAGCTTCAGGCGGCGCGGATGAACTACACCGCCGCCGACGGTGAGACCTACACCCTCAATCTGATCGACACTCCAGGCCACGTGGACTTTTCCTACGAGGTGAGCCGCAGCCTGCAGGCCTGTGAGGGAGCATTGCTGGTGGTTGATGCCAGTCAGGGCGTCGAGGCTCAGACCCTGGCCAACGTGTATCTGGCCCTCGAGAACGATCTCGAAATCATTCCGGTGCTGAACAAGGTCGATTTGCCCGGGGCGGATCCCGATCGCATCAAGGAAGAAATTGAAGCGATCATCGGCCTCGACTGCAGCAACGCCATTCCCTGTTCCGCCAAGACAGGACTCGGTGTGCCTGAGATTCTTCAGGAGGTGGTGGACAAGGTGCCGCCTCCTGCCGATGCAGTGGATGAACCCACCAAGGCACTGATCTTCGATTCCTATTACGACCCCTACCGGGGCGTGATTGTGTATTTCCGGGTGATGAGCGGCCGAATCAACTGCAAGGACAAGGTCTTGTTGATGGCCAGCAAGAAGATCTATGAGCTCGATGAGGTCGGTGTGATGGCGCCCGACCAGAAGAAGGTTGATGAGCTCCATGCTGGTGAGGTGGGCTATCTGGCCGCTTCGATCAAGGCCGTCGCTGATGCTCGAGTGGGCGACACCATCACGCTGCTGAACGCTCCTGCTGAGGAGCCACTGCCTGGCTACACCGAGGCTAAGCCGATGGTGTTCTGTGGCCTGTTCCCCACGGAGGCGGACCAGTACCCCGATCTACGGGAAGCACTCGACAAGCTGCAGCTTTCTGATGCTGCACTGAAGTTTGAGCCTGAAACCAGCAGCGCCATGGGTTTCGGTTTTCGTTGTGGCTTCCTTGGTTTGCTGCACATGGAAATCGTGCAGGAACGTCTGGAGCGCGAATACGACCTTGATCTGATCGTCACAGCTCCTTCGGTGATCTACAAGGTCAACATGATTGATGGCACCGAGGAGATGGTGGACAATCCCGCCACCCTTCCCGATCCCCAGAAACGTGAATCCATCGAAGAGCCCTATGTGCGGATGGAGATTTATGCACCAAATGACTACAACGGTGCGCTGATGGGTCTTTGCCAGGAACGGCGGGGGGAGTACATCGATATGAAGTACATCACTACGGATCGTGTGACGTTGATTTATGAGTTGCCGTTGGCAGAAGTGGTGACTGACTTTTTTGACCAGATGAAGACGCGCACCCAGGGGTATGCCTCGATGGAATATCACCTGATTGGATACCGCAAAAACGAACTGGTACGCCTGGATGTGTTGATCAATGGTGAACGGGCTGACCCTCTCACCACGATCGTGCATCGCGATAAGGCTTATAACGTCGGCAAGGGTCTGGTGGAAAAGCTCAAGGAGTTGATTCCACGTCAGCAGTTCAAGATTCCATTGCAGGCATCAATCGGGAGCCGCATTATTGCCTCCACCAGTATCAGTGCGATGCGCAAGGATGTGCTGGCTAAGTGCTACGGCGGCGATATTTCCCGAAAGAAAAAATTGTTGAAGAAGCAGGCTAAGGGCAAGAAACGCATGAAGGCGATGGGAAAGGTTGATGTGCCTCAGGAGGCTTTCATGGCGGTGTTGAAATTGAACCAGACCAACTAAGGGAGTTTTACTGCAGCTGACTGCGGAGATCAGCTGCACCAACGCATCGCCTGAGGGGTAATGGAGATGCTTTTGCTGATGGTCTGTTCTCCAGCATTGCCAAGATATGCGATATCAAGTTGCTTTCCATTGATATTGATAGTTCTAGATACCTCGATATTTTGATCGCTGTTAATGATTGTTTTGTTTTCGATCTCTTCGTCGGCTAGAAACTGATTTATCTGATTACTCGTTGCTTTAGAACAATGGGAACTTACATAGCGTGCTGGTTGGTATTGACCTTGCATAGATCCAGTGCATGATGCCCCTTGTTGGCATTGCCATTGAAGTGCTTTTTTGCGAAGAAGCGCAATGTCGACGCGAATTAAGTCTTCAATTTGGTTCCGGGTTCCAGTGTCCTCGATTCGTCGAATACTATTTAATCGTAATTCAAATACGCTTGCAAGCACGATGAGTAATATCGTGAATGAAACCAAAACTTCAATCAAGCTAAATCCAGCTTGTGGCTCGTTGCTTGATTGCACGGAGAAAGTGTTGGCTCCCATCTTTATTGGAAGGTTGTTATACCATTGTTGAATATAATTTGTTCGACGCTTGTAAGCCTGAGGATGATGTTGTTGGTACCACTTAATCTCACCTCGCATTGTATGTCATCACAATCAGGAGCAACCAAGTAGGTGTTTTGATTGCCTTTGAGATAGACACGATCAAATCCTTTCCCCCCGTTGATAGAGATGCTGCTTCCAGCCTGTTGTGATGTCGCAGACCATGGAAGGAAACTGTCGTTACCGTCGTTTCCTTCAAGTTGATCATTGCCACCACGCCCAATCAGTGCATCATGCTTTTCTCCACCCTCTATGAAGTCGTCAGCAGGTGACCCGAGCAGAATATTTCGACCTTGTGCACCGCCGATCAGTGTGATCCTAGATGGATTATTCCGACTTGGACTGGGATTTCCATCGAGTACATAATTGCCGTTAGCCCCCTGCATGCCTTGACTGTATGAGTAGGGCCGATTCGTGCAGATTGTTTCAGTGCCAAAGACAGGTTCCTGACGCTCACCCACCTTGTAAAAACTTTCATCAGCCTTGAGCAGCGTGACGACATTGCTCCCACAGTTAACATCTTTGGTTTGACAAATTGCTTGGCACACTGATTGGTCACTGGGTATGGGCGGCACTTCATTGATTCGTGATACACCACCGCTATTGAATGTTTTTGTTCGAATTTCTCTTTCATTGGCGCCGCTTAAATTTTCAATCATGCTTAATGAAAAATCCACAAATTTTTGACTTGTTATCCCTCCAATAATATCAAGGCCATCATTTTCCGATAAATCAAGATTGTCTAGAACGATCGACTGTTGATAATTCCCTTGTATATATTCGATTCTTCCTTCGTTGCTGATCGTCATTCGCGGCCCACATCGTATGAGAACTCCTGCCTCTGGACCACCTAATAGCTTCTTCGAGTAATCGCTAGGCAGGGTGCTGATTTTGCGAACACCATAGATAATTTCTGGTAATGTTCCAAGGAGATGCATTTTCAGTTTCAGTCGTGCATCTGAATCTTGTAACAGTGCGCAGCCAGTAGCTTGCACATCATTTGACGAAAGGCTCTGAGACTTGATGACATCACTGAGAGCAATTTCTGATTGAATCAAAGATGTTGCCTGCTGCCAGTCCTGATGAAGTCGACGTCTGAATTCAGCGCGAGTATCACTTTTGGCATTTTGGATCAAAATAGACCAAGTAAGTGTTGATACAATTCCAGCGATCACAGAAGCGACCAATAGTTCGGTCAGGGTGAATCCTGGTTCAGATCTAGCAGTTGAATACCATGTTTTTGGTGAATAATCAGGATGTTTTGTCATAGTGACAATCTGTACCACCTTGCTCTGTACGACCATCACGAATCATTCCGATTGGTGAAAGTATTCTGATACAGCGTTGTTGATCAAGATCCTCATGCTTGAGTTTAAGTTCAAGGACACCATCACTGAGGTTTCCAGCTTTTAGTTTACCGAGTGAGCTGAGTTGATTGTCTTGACTGAATCCCTGATGCTGTAAGCGGATGACACGCGTTGTATGGCCTGCCTCAGGGGGTGGATAGATGCCAAGACTGATTTTTTCATGGCCGTCGCCAAAGCTCTCAGCCAGATCAAAGGAAGCCTCATTCGGATTTGAGGAATCAATAGTGCATGGAGTGTCGCTGTTATCGATATCAATTCTGCTGAAGAGTTTTTTGGTGTCTTCGTCAATCACGATGCGGCACGTTAGACCATGTGTTATGGCATAGCTCCGCTGTTTGCTAAGCCAATTCTCCAGCTCTCTTGTGCTTGAGAGAAGTCGATTGCTTTTCCACGAAGACGATAGATTGACTAACGCAATGCTTGAAAGTATTCCTAAAATCGTAACCGTTATCACAAGTTCAATGAACGTGAAAGCTGATTGCGAACGATTGGTTTTTAAATCAATCATTGTCTTTAATTTCCATCTGAATCAGTGTCCAGCGATTGCTTCCAAGGGCAACGAACTCTGTCTGACTCGTCGATGCTCCACAAACGTTATAGTCACTACAGATAACTTGTTGAGCCGTTCGGGGAACAATTAGTCGCGAATAATCTCCTGTTGCATTCCATTGGTTGGTGATTGCAGATCCATGAATGATTAAACGTTTATCTACGGATCCGCCACTCAGGTTGACATTAAAGCATGGCATATGGAGAAAAGCATTCAACTGACCTCCTCCTGATATGTTCAGGCTTTTGCTTGAACATCCATAGAGATTATAGGGCCATTGTGTTGATACACCTCCAAAGATTGCAAATGATCCAAATTCACCTGAATTGACAATTGTATCCCCGGAAAGATTTATTTGCAGCCCTTCAATATAAAATCGAATATCCCCAGCTTCTTTGTCAGGATTGATGATGATTTTATTCTGGCCAGAAAGATTGATGCTGTCGATTCTGCAATGCGTGATTTTTTTTCCATTAATGCTCTCTGTAAAGCATCCATTAATTGGGTGATTTTTACCAGCCTCGCCGTGGCGAAAAATCGGATTATTTTCATTGTTGATTGCGATTGGTGTTGGGTCACCCCATGCATTTGTATTCCACGTCGGTGCATTTGGAATATTGATATCTCCACTGGATCTCTCTCCAGTAATGATCCCACTACCGACACCAGAGCATCCGTTTTGGCTGCCGATAATCTGACCTCCGCTGGTCCATGCATCGCAAGGCTCTGACGGTGGCGGGGGTGTATCGCAATTCACACAGTGCACCTTTGCACCACTGCTACCATCCATGGGTTGGCAAATTTCATCGTTGGGAATATATGGTCTGCGAGTTTCTGGATTCGTGAGATATAGATCAGGGCGCAGATATTTTTTGCCAGTTTCTGGGTCTGTGAGGTAAAGGTCGGGATTTTGAGTTATATATTGTTGGGGTTCATGGCATACATCTCCAAGTTGAAGTTGTACACCTTTTGTGGCAAGTCCGTATTGCCACCCACTGTTACAAGACTGATAAGGAGCTTGATTGCAGCACTTAGGTACAATGGTGACTTCTTGTTCGAGTATTGCTGAGGCTGCAAGGCTACGTGTATCTCCTCTTCTGAATAGTTGTCCTTGTACCTGAATGATGGCAGTGCCGCCCTGATTTTGATCACCCAGAAATTCGTAATTCCGTAATCGATAAGCTCCGCTATCGTTTTTTATTGTCTTGTAGAGGATATCGGATTGATTATTAACAATCACCCATGGCGTAGTTGATCGACCGGGGCAAGTGCTGGTGGGCCCACCAAGTTTTCCTAAGGTGAACTGATCCCATCCTGTGCAGAATGGTTTCTTAAACTGTTCAGAAACATTATTATTCTCAACGTTGCAGCTTACTGTCAATAGTGAAGGAAACTTGCTGTTCAATTCATCAAGAATGTTGCTTACCCCTGTTTCGGCAATCTCTACTGCTTCATCTTTGTTTTTTTGCCTACCTGACTTGATTAACCCATCAAAACTCCGAGCTGCGATGACCACAGCTCCAATCGTCAGGATCAATCCTGTAAATATCACCAGGATCAGTACGTACCCCTCAGATTCTTTGTGTTGAGCAATGTTTTTCTTGATGATTTGCTTGACCAAAGCAATGGGATTGATTTGTCAGTGTTTTAAGTTGATGATCATATGAATCATAGCCCAGTACTTCTTTTTAGCCATTTTTTTGTTCCTTGTCAATGAGCATATTGCTGTGGTGATGGTCAGGCGTTCGTCGATGTATTCGTGAGATTCTCGCTGACTTGCGATTGAAGATCACTTCGCTGATGGATTTATGTATTTAGGCGAGGTATTTCTTTTTAAATCACAGGGTTTATGGAATGTTGAGGTTCTTTCCTGGCTTTGCTTCGTTTTCATGGGTGATTTAACGAAAGCACTTTTTATCTGTCTTATGGTCTTCTGTTTAAGTGTCGAAAAGTTGATCCGCCTTGGCTGACTGGTTATGGCATGTATGTGCTGGTCTATGACTTCCAGTTCGTCCTGGCCACCCTTGGTGACTATTGTCGCGGTAAGAAAATATTTGGTACGACAGGATTTTGAATTGTGTGCCCAGTCGCCCGCTCAGCTCCAGCATGACGAATTCAATTTATTGATTCAATATGCATGTTTTGTTTCTAGTTTGATTAGTTAATTCTTCTTTATAGAAAACAAGAGAGGATTGTCCGTTTGAACTCCCTTTCAGCAGAATTTGTTTTAAAAAGCTTAATCAGCATGAAATACATGCTGATTACGTGGCTTGGATTTGCTGTATTAAGATCGTAAGAACGGTTTGGCTGATTTTAATCCTTAACCATTTATTTGGCTTCTGCTTTTGCCGTTTGAGTGACTCCGCCATCGGTGCCTACGGTGGCGGTTGCTTCAGAGTGATCAGCGGTCTCGGCGACCGTAAAGGTCGAGGCTGTACCAGAAGCTTTGCATTCGCCCGTTGTATTTCCTTTATCATGTTTATCTTGTTGGCCTGTGATTTGCAGTGCAGCGCATGAACGTGCCGCTTGCATGACCTCAGTATTAGCCGCGTTTGCTTTGGCCAATTTCTGTTGATTCAAAAATGCCGGTAGCGCAATCCCGGACAGCACGCCCAAGATCACAACGACAATCAGAAGCTCAACCAGGGTGAAGCCCTTTTCGAGCGCGTTTCTTGCTGTTGCTTTTTTGCGGTTCAGCATGGCCAGCTGCAGCCGGCTGTTGAGAGTGGTCATGGCTGGTCTGATGGTGAATGGTTGTATCGCACGTATGGCGCTTACTCCTTAACCTTCTCTGTTTCAGCAGCTTTTGGGTGAAAGAAAGGCTTAAGTTTTGGTCTAAGCCGCTGCTGTGCCGTGAATCTGGAAGTCAAAGGTGACTGTCATAAACTGAACAAGGAAATGAACAAGACAGAAAAAAGCCCCCGATAGGGGGCGGAAGGCTGTTACCAAAGCATTTCACCTTTGTACGTAGAAGCCCATGGGCCGTACGGAACAGGTATGCATTGAACATTGTGTGCAGCGTTATAGCTTTGAATGCCCCAGGCATCCCACAGCGGGCAATAAACGCCAGGTGTGTATGACTGAGGTGCTGCGTATCCAGAGATACTGTTGCTTCCTTCGAGTGGAGCTAAGCGGAAGGAGCGAGTAACAGTTTGACGAAAATCAGCATCCGGTGAAATCGGATAGGTGCAGCTTACAGAGTAAGCATTAGTTTCTTCGTCTCCTGATACATTGCAGCCTTCTTGAGCAACCCCATCGAGAGGAGTTAGTGCAGGGGCACCTTCATTAAGAGCTGAGTAAGCTACAGCTCTTGATTCAGCAATTCCAAAGTTTGCCGCACGTTTCTGTGCAATCACAGGCATGATTGACATTTGAGCTACACCAGGGGCAATAAGCCCCATGAGTGCAGCACTAACTGTGACGGAAACTATGTTCATGAACCGAGAGGTGCTTCAACAGGAGTTCCAGGAACAGTGCCATCAAAGGTGATGGTATATCCGTTGTTGCCTGACTCAGAGTCAAGTGAGAGTTCAAGTTCAGAACCGTCAGAAGGGATTTCACAATCACCATCTACACCATCAAACTTTGCAGCTGCAGCAGTTGCAGCAGTGAAATCACTCTTAGCTGTAGCAGCAGGGAGAGTGAGAAGGTTGATAGAGCATTCTTTAGCAGCATTCACAAGAGTTGCTTCAGCTGCAGAATCTTTAGCCCTGTCCTGTGCTTTAGACAGTTCAGGGAGGCCAACGGCAGTGAGTACACCAACGATGGCGACCACAACCATCAGCTCAATCAAGGTAAAGCCATTCTGCTTTTT
>Ga0163109_10002424_pt1 | contig 14578 bp, 18 predicted proteins | sample CRUFie1St13metaG_FD_108704 | JGI IMG/M metagenome (GOLD analysis project Ga0163109, IMG submission 108704) | Marine microbial communities from the Costa Rica Dome - CRUD Field 142mm St13 metaG | ecosystem: Environmental > Aquatic > Marine > Oceanic > Photic zone | place: Costa Rica: the Eastern... | reverse complement strand
TGTTCCAGTATTCTGATTAAAGCGCTCTTTACCCATCTGACTTAATTTCCCTTTAAATTTAATTTGTACACTAAAGGCTAAACCATAGATTTCAAGTACTGCCGATTTTGACCGCAAAGCAGAGAAGTAAAAATATTTTCTAAAATGGATTATTTTAGTAATTTACAGTTAATCAGATTAACTTTTTGAGAATGCATCACTATGCATCATATTACTTTAATGTATCAAAGAGGATTTGGTGATCACTCGCAGCTATTAGATAAAACCAATAGTTAACAATTTACGATGCGTTATTTAAAAATTTTCAGTGCTTTTACGATCTTATGTTATAATAATGAAAAGATATGTGCTGCGGAGTATTAATATGATTTACGAAAAATTGATAGAAGCTTGGAACAAAGCCGACGTACTTACTTACAAGTCACTTCATCATGATGATTGGGAATTCAAATTTCATTCAACTGGAAATGTAATGAGGTCTGAAGACATGTCTGACCAACAAATAGAGGGTATGATGATGAATAACAAAAATGAAAATATGAGGTGTATCTACGAAAACGATGATATTTTAGTGGTGCACTCTTTTGCTACATTTCCCTCAGGCGACAAAGAAGCGGTTTTAATGGTTCACAGAAAGAAAAATGGGCTCCTTTGGAGAACCGAAACAGGAGCGACGCCCATCAGCTAGAAGCATATCCAAGTTCATTAACAGAAATTAAAGCAGGACCAGATTTTGCAAATAAAGGAATGAAATCATTGAACAATAAATGTAGGCAAAAACAGATTGAAAAGTTGTGTCAAGATTACTCCCAAGAAACTGAGACTGAATTCACAAGCTACTGTGATCCAAAATTTTTGGCGTGGCTTGAAAAATCGAACCCATCGAAAGTAAGTAAAAATTACTATACCATTATTGAAACTAGCAAATTTGCTCAAGCGATAATGGATGCATATATGGCTTCAATGAATGAGGTATCAGAAAAACTGGATAATCAGATATCTAAAGAAGTTTACTCAAAACAAGAAGTTATTGAGATCGTCTTCGACGCATTCAATTCCGCAAAAACTATTGGAGAAGCTCAAATAACAAAACCTAAGTAGCCACTTAGATTTGTAATAAAATCATATTTAAATTAAAAATTATTATGCTTCGTCTAGCTGTAAGAATTTTTACAAAACCTGGACTTGTAGATACCGTCACAACTAATGTGAATTTGGCGAATGATTACCTAATCGCTCGTCTTTATGGTGACCGCTATGCTCAGCCTAGTAAAATTAGAAAATAGTCGAGCCGAGAGCCAAAGCGCAACCACCGAAGAGAGGATAATAAAACATGCAACAGCTTATAAGTCGTCATTCTGAGGGTGTATTCATAATTGCAGCTACGCCCTTTTCCGAAAATGGAGAGTTAGATCTTTTGAGCACAGATCTATTAGTGGACTTTTACCTGAACTCTGGTGTGTCTGGTATGACTATATTGGGCATCATGGGCGAAGCTCAGAAGCTCACAGCTGAGGAGTCATTAACTTTTGCACGCCACGTGCTGAATCGCGTTGGTGGACGTATTCCTGTAATTGTAGGCGTCTCAGGCGCAAGCCTAGATAATATGAAACGACTTACGGATATCGTTATGGAGTTAGGCGCTGCAGGTGTTATGGTAGCACCAATGCCTGGTCTGGGTACCGAAACAAAACTCGATCAATATTTTAAACAGGTTTGCACCGTCCTAGGTCCAGAAGTTCCCATCTGCTTGCAAGACTATCCCCAAACTACGGGCGTTCAATTTTCGGTTGAAACCATATTAAAGTTAACTAGAGAAAATGAACAAATAGTGATGTTAAAGCATGAAGATTGGCCAGGATTGACAAAGCTTTCTAGAGTGCGTGCAGAAAGTGGCTCAGATGTGACGCCTAGGATGTCCATACTGGTTGGAAATGCGGCATTATTTTTACCTCAAGAAATGCAAAGAGGTGCAGATGGAGCAATGACAGGGTTCGCTTACCCAGAAATGCTCGTTCAAGTGGTTGATCTACACAAGGCTGGCAATGTTGATCGTGCTGAGGATCTGTTTGATGCTTACTTACCAATGGTGAGATACGAGCAACAGCTGGGCTTGGGCCTTGCAATTAGGAAAGAAATTTTACACCGTCGTGGAGTACTTAGATCACCACAGGTGCGCACACCCGGTCCCGTTTTAACTAAACTAGACCAAAATGAACTCACTAGGCTTATGGAACGGTTAGAAATACGAATAAAGGAATTTGGATAATGGATTTAGGACTACAAGGAAAGACGGCGCTCATAATGTCATCTAGTAGGGGGTTGGGTGAAGGCATTGCAAGAGCTCTAGCGAATGAGGGTGTACACGTACTAATTACGGGACGAAATGAAACTCAGTTAAATAACATTGTACACGATATAAGAAATCTAGGGGGAAAAGCCGATTCTGTAATAGCTGACCTAAAAACGCCCAGTGCAGTAAAAACTATCGAGATAGCAATAAAAGAAAAGATAGGACAAGCTGATATTTTTGTTGCAAATACAGGTGGGCCACCACCTGGAAATATCTCAGCAGTCGATACAAACTCACTTTTAAAACAGCTAGAAATGATGCTAGTTCGCGTCATTGAACTTTCAGCCTTGGTTATACCAAAAATGAAAGCACAAGGATGGGGTCGAATATTAGCGGTAGGTTCATCAGGAGTTATTCAGCCGATTCCAAATCTTGGAACTTCAAACGTTGTCCGTTCGGCGCTTGTTGGTTGGACAAAATCTTTATCAAATGATCTCGCTCTAAATGGAATAACAGTCAACATGCTTTTGCCGGGTAGAATTCACACAAAACGAATTGACGAACTTGATCAGGCTTTAGCAAAGAAAACTGGCCAAGAATTGGAGAGTGTAAGGGAAGCGAGCCGAGCAACCATACCAGTTGGACGCTATGGTAAGGTTGAAGAATTTGCAGACACTGCTGCCTTTATTTGCAGTGATCGTGCAGGATATATAACTGGCAGTCTAATTAGGTGCGACGGTGGTCTAATTAAATCAGTTTAAAGGGAACCAAGATGAAACATGATCTAATAATTAGAGGTGGAAAACTCGTAACCGCTAATGAAACTTATACCGCTGATATCGGAATTAAAGATGGACGCATCGCGACATTAGGCGAAAAATTAGACGGAAAAGATGTAATAAGTGCTGATAATAAATTAGTAATGCCGGGCGGTATTGAAGCCCATTGCCATATAGCTCAAGAGAGCTCTAACGGAATTATGACGTCTGATGACTATGAATCGGGTTCAATATCTGCTGCGTTTGGGGGCAACTCATGCTTTGTGCCATTTGCTGCGCAAAAGAAAGGCGAAAGTATAGCCACTACCATTGCTGAATACGATCGGCGGGCAGAAAAAAAATCCGTGATAGACTATTCATATCACCTTATTCTCACTGACCCGAACAAAAAGGTACTCGATGAGTTACCGTCTGCATTCGAGCGCGGCATAACCTCATTTAAAGTTTTTATGACATATGCCACAAGAGTAAGTGATGCTCAATTCCTTGATATCCTGACGATCGCTCGCCGTCACGGTGGGCTAACAATGGTTCACGCTGAAAACCACGATATGCTCACTTGGATGTCTAATGCACTGACGCAAGCTGGACACACAGAGCCGCGCTATCATGCACCTGCGCGTCCAAGTCTAGCAGAGGAAGAAGCGATCAATAGAGCCATCAGCTTATCTAAGCTTGCAAATGCACCTCTGATGATAGTTCATGTATCTACTCCTAAGGGAGCTGAACTGGTAGCACGAGCGCGCATGGATGGCGCTTTTGTATTTGGCGAAACCTGTCCTCAATACCTTTTTCTTACTCGTGATGATATCGACCGACCAGATCTTGAGGGAGCAAAATATATATGTTCACCGCCGCTCCGCGATATTCCTGCCCAAGAAGAACTCTGGCGACATATTGCAGGAGGTACTTTCAGCATTGTTTCATCGGATCATGCACCCTACCGTTTCGATGAAAGCGGTAAATTTTCAAATGGCCGTGATGTTGATTTTCGCAGCTTTGCAAATGGAATGCCTGGCATTGAAATGCGATTGCCTCTTATGTTTTCTGAAGGCGTCGTCAAGGGTAGAATTTCAATCAATCAGTTTGTTGGCCTATCGTCAACTAATGCGGCCCGGCTGTATGGCATGCTCCCTCGCAAAGGTACTTTAGCAATTGGAGCGGATGCAGATATTGCCATATGGGATCCAAACGAAACACGAGTCGTTGGAGAGATGCACGACGCGATGGACTATAACCCATTTGAAGGAATGAAGGTTACAGGTTGGCCGACAACAGTTTTAACTAGAGGCCAGCGCGTGATTGATTCAGGAAAACTTCATGCTAACCCAGGAAATGGTAACTTCATACATCGTAGTAGCACGGATCTCACCGGGCATAGTGGTACATTTTTGCCCGAGACAGACCCACAAACGAATTTTGGTGCGGAGATTTTTAAATGAAGCGGCCAATTATAGTTATAAATCCCAATTCTAATCAATCCGTAACAGATGGACTTAAAGAATGCTTAACACAATTTAATAATAACGGATTTTATCCAATTGAATGTGTAACTCTTAAAAATGGACCCTTTGGAATAGAAAGCCAACTTGACTCTGATAGCGTAATACTTCCTCTTGCTAATTTTATTAAATCGCGTCCAGATGCTGGAGCATTTGTGATAGCGTGTTATTCCGACCCAGGCATTGACGCTTGTCGATCAGTTACTTCACAACCAGTATTTGGCATTCAAGAAAGTGGTGTACTTACTGCTTTGTGTCGTGCAGAAAGATTTGGTGTTATTGCAATTGCAGATGCATCTGTAGAAAGGCACAGGCGCTATATGGCGCGAATGCAAGTACTTACCCGTTTGGCGGGAGAGATAGCGCTAAATATAACCGTGGATGAAAGTGCAAATGGTGCCGATACTTTTAATCGACTTGTACAGGTTGGTACTAAGTTAAAGGAAATGGGATCAGGCGTAATCTTGCTTGGCTGCGCCGGTATGGCGCGTCATCGAGGCAAATTGCAATATGAGCTTGGTATTCCTGTTATCGACCCAACCCAAGCAGCCGTCAGCATGGCTATCGGGGCATTATTACCCAATTAACAATCACATTATAGTCTTGAAAAATTAGAGGTAATAGCGAGAGGTTAGTTTACATAGCTGAAGTAGATTTTTAATTTCTATTCAATGTGCATGCGTCCAGGGGCCAAAGTCTTTTCCACCTTCAATAATTTCATATAAAACACACGGTTCATCGCCATTCACCCATCCGTCATGTCCCGGAGCAAAATAGTAAGCGTCTCCAGCTCCAACGGTTATTTCAGAACCATCATCATGAGTGCAAGTCATACTCCCCGAAATTACAACGCCAATGTGACCAGCCTGGCAACTTTCGCCACCAACCGTTGGCTTAATGCAAGTTGACCAACGCCAACCTGGTTCAAGTACTAACTTCGATGCATTCACGTTACCCAGTTTAACTACTTCTACCCGTGCCTTAGGTGGGGTTTTTACCTCGTCAGCGTCAGAAAAGTTTTTTGCGTAAAGATTTGCCATAATATACCCTACTATCTATTTCAACATTACCAGAAGATAAAAAAATAAATAGGTTTTGGCTAGCCCTCTGAATGTCTAGTTATGTGTGTTTGCACATATACCATATCCCCTATTTCGCTTGATACACGCAAAAGAAGGTGTGTCTAAGATTGAAACATTGCAAATATCCGTTATTCTAATCGAATGAAATATCCTTTAAAAGTAAAAGACTTTTTGGCTTTATCTCAAGAGGAGCAAAACCTCTGGATTGAGAAGAATATAAATGACTATGAGCTTAAACTTTACGGTGATGGATACGTAGGCTGCTTCTATCCTGATGACGTTGACTGGGATGAACACCTTAACGATCCAGAAAACTTTGGCGTAGCTGGTTTGATAGTTTCAAAGTACCCTTCGATTACTGACGAAAGAATAGAAGAAATTAACTCTGGTGCACAGCTGACTGCGAAAGAGAAGGAGCATCTATTTGCGGCTATTGCAGAGAAAGATGTTGATAACTGGATAACCCACAACAGTTTCGAAATAGAAATGTCAGATGGACGAGTATTTGTTTACTTCCATGGTCACATTATGGGTCAAGGAGGTTTTAACTTTGAATACCAAAAAGCCTTTGACAGCTATAAAGCACTACTAAGAGAAGTAAGTAGTTTTCCTCTAAGTAGTATTGATTAGGTGTAAAGTGATCTAGAAAAGGAAATTTAAACTATGTCTATTGGCAGGATAACAATGATTGAGTTTACAAGTGATGAAGCCATGAAAGCCGCTGTTAAGTTATACCTTGCCACGCAGAAAGAGTATTACCCAAACGCTCAAGCAGTTATCAATGTCAAAACTGGTCCGCTATCTATGATGTCTTTGGCAATATATGAGAGTTATGAGGAAGCAGAAAAAAACTTAGTTGATCGACAAAAATATTTGGACGCAACTGCTATAACTGTAAAAGATACCTTTTATTACGAAGGTGATCTACACTACTTTTTTCAGGATCCAAATGCAGAGATCGTTGCCGAATACACGGAAAAAGATAGGCAATTTTTTGAAGCTGAGAGAAAAGCACAGAAGCAAGGTTAATTAGACATGGAAGAAACTCTGTCCATTATAAAATATAGACCACTTGAAGGTTGTGAGGACCAGTTCGAAGAAGAGCTGCAGAAACTTTATCAGATAAACAAAGAGAGCGGTTTTGCTGATAAAGCAACGGTTAAGTTTACTAAGTTAGACGACGGCAGCTTCATTCAAATCATGATATGCCCCAATATGGATGTTTTAGTAGAGGAGCAAGATGAAGGCCTGGCTTGGTTAGACAGCGTAGACCATCTTTTACAAAGGGATGAACATGGCAGTAGAACTGAAGCAGTTACAGGTTTTACGTTTAAATGGAGTTAAAAATGACATTACAAACTTCCCACCAGGAGAAACCACTGATCTTTCAGGTATAAAACCCTAATGTATTGTTATTAAATCTATAAATGGAAGGAAGTGGCGGAGACGAAGGGATTCGAACCCTCGAGACGATTCCTCGCCTACTCCCTTAGCAGGGGAGCGCCTTCGACCACTCGGCCACGTCTCCGTCGACCGGTTTAACTATCTGTTTCGGCGAGGACAAGGTCTCAAATTAAAAATAGCAAAGTTTTTACTTATAATAAAAATCAAGTATTAAAGAGAAAATGCATCACGTCCCCGTCTTGGACTACATAGGATTTTCCCTCGACACGCATTTTTCCTGCCTCTTTAGCTCCACCCTCACCTTTGCAATTCACATAATCATCAAAGGAAATTGTCTCGGCTCTAATAAAGCCACGTTCAAAATCGCCATGGATAACTCCAGCAGCCTGCGGTGCCAGCGTTCCTTTTTTAACTGTCCACGCCCTTGCTTCTTTAGGCCCACATGTAAAATATGTCTCTAATCGCAACAAATTATATCCTGCACGGATCAAACGATCTAAGCCTGCTTCGGACAATCCCATTTCATTAAGAAAAAGTTCTGCTTCATCGTCTTCTAATTGGCTTATCTCTTCCTCGATTTGAGCACTGATAATAACTGTTCCAGCGCCTTGTTCAGCAGCCATTTTTTCTACTTGTTGAGAGTACTCATTTCCATTAGACGCACTTTCTTCATCCACATTGCAAACAAAAAGAGTAGGCTTTGAAGTCAATAATTGAAGGTTTTTCCAAGCCACCTTATCATCTCCAGAAATTTCTACTGAACGTGCAGGTTGACCTTTTTCAAGGGCATCCATTGCCAGTTTCAAGAGACGATCTTGTTCAATAGCCTCTTTATCTCCACCTCTAATTTTACGGATAAGACCCACCATTCTTTTTTCAATGCTTTCCATATCGGCTAGCATCAACTCAGTTTCTATCGTTTCTGCATCCTCAATTGGGTTTATTCTATCGTCCACGTGCGTTACATCTTTATCATCAAAACATCTTAAAACATGGGCAATGGCGTCAACTTCCCGAATATTTGCTAAAAATTGATTTCCCAAGCCTTCTCCTTGTGAAGCACCTTTCACAAGACCAGCAATATCGACGAAAGTCATTCGTGTTGGGATAATCTGATTGGACCGAGCGATTTTTGCCAGTAAATCCAATCGGCTATCAGGCACCGCTACCTCGCCCACGTTTGGTTCAATTGTACAAAATGGAAAGTTCGCTGCCTGCGCAGCCGCTGTTTTTGTCAATGCATTGAAGAGCGTTGACTTACCAACATTTGGGAGACCAACTATTCCCATCTTGAAACCCATAAGAAAACCTTACTCTGCTAATTCGGCCTGCTTCTAGGTCTTGTTTTCCGCCAAAGCAAGCAAAATAGAGGGATATCCATTCAAAACAATATAGCTCATAAACAAGATTTAACAGTCATCAGAGTGTAAGGATTGATTTCTTTGAGAAATTTAGGCAAGTGAATAATATTGAACTGGAGCACTAAGATGACAAGAATAGATCAGACCTTTAAAAAGCTAAAAACAGAGGGTAAAAAAGCTTTTGTTTCATATATCATGGCTGGAGATCCTGATTTCGAAACATCTTTAGATTTGGTAATGGGTCTTCCAGCTGCTGGTGTGGACATAATAGAGCTAGGTTTACCCTTCACTGACCCGATGGCAGATGGTCCAACAATTCAATTAGCCGGTAGTCGTTCATTAGACAGTGGAATGACACTAGTTAAAACATTAGAACTATCAAAAAAATTCAGAGAAAAAGATGACAGGACGCCCATCGTAATCATGGGCTACTACAACCCGATTTACAATTACGGTGTCGAACAATTTTTAATAGATGCAAAATCTGCAGGAATAGATGGTCTTATAGTCGTAGATCTTCCTCCAGAAGAGGATGATGAACTTTGCATACCGGCACAGCTAGCAGGCATAAATTTCATCCGGCTAGCGACGCCAACTACCGATGAGCATCGACTACCAAAAGTTTTGCAAAATACTTCTGGTTTTGTTTACTATGTTTCAATTACTGGGATAACAGGAGCTGCTGAGGCTCAAGCTATAGATGTTGGTCCTGAAGTGGCGCGAATACAATCAAATAGTGGCTTGCCAGTCGTTGTCGGCTTTGGAATAAATACACCTGAAAAAGCTAGGGCAATTGCCGAAGTTGCTGACGGCGCCGTGGTTGGATCTGCGATTGTATCGGAACTGGCCAAGGGAAAACCTGTGGCTGAAGTTTTGGCATTCGTTAAAACATTAGCAGATGGTGCGCATTCAGCATAATTGATAGGGAGAATAGAAATTATGGCCACGATTACAAATGTAGAGGATTTAAGAAAAATCTATAAACGTCGTGTGCCTAAAATGTTTTATGACTATGCAGAAAGCGGCAGTTGGACAGAGCAAACTTTTCGGGATAATGTAAACGACTTTGAACAACTGCGATTTCGGCAGCGTGTTGCAGTTGACATGACTGGGAGAAGTACTGCGTCAAAAATGATAGGGCAGGAAGTTTCAATTCCAGTCGCACTCGCGCCTGTTGGATTAACCGGAATGCAGTATGCAGATGGAGAGATCTTGGCCGCAAGAGCAGCTGAGAAATTTGGTGTTCCCTTTACCCTTTCCACAATGTCCGTTTGTTCAATTGAAGATGTAGCTGAAAACACAACCAAGCCATTTTGGCTTCAATTATATATGATGAAAGATACGGACTATATCTCGAGACTAATACAAAGAGCCAAAAATGCTAAATTATCTGCACTTGTTATAACTTTAGATCTTCAAATTCTCGGGCAACGCCATAAGGATCTGAAGAATGGATTATCAACACCGCCAAAATTAACGTTAAAGACTATGGCTAATCTTGCAACAAAATGGAGTTGGGGCTTGGGTATGCTCGGCACAAAGAGACGGTTTTTTGGTAATATAGTTGGCCATGCGACAAATGTTACGGACACTACCAGTTTATCGTCTTGGACTGCCGAGCAGTTCGATCCAAGTTTAGACTGGGATAAGGTGAAACAAATAAAGAATGAGTGGGGTGGCAAAGTTATCTTGAAAGGAATCCTAGATTCTGAAGATGCTAAAATGGCCCTAAATGTTGGCGCCGATGCTATTATTGTATCTAACCATGGCGGTCGCCAGCTAGATGGAGCTATAAGCTCAATAAAGGCACTCCCTTCAATTCTAGATGCTGTTGGTGATAAAATTGAGGTTCATATAGATGGCGGAATAAGAACGGGTCAAGATGTGCTAAAGTGCATGGCAATGGGTGCCAAAGGAACGTACATAGGGCGAGCCTACACCTATGGATTAGGTGCTTTAGGAGAAAAAGGCGTAACGAAAACTCTAGAAATTCTTCAGAAGGAGATGGATGTTACGATGGCCTTATGCGGAGAAAAGAATATTCTAAATATGAGCAAGAAAAACTTGCTTATTCCTAAAGACTTTATCCCAGAGTGGCTCTAAGGATCCGAAAGTCTTATGAAAAAATAACCAAAGTCTTTTCAATCTGATTTTTTAAGTTTATAGAGCGTCATTCACGCAGGACTACAGCCTTGGAGGAGCCCTGCCCTTATAGAATTGGAGAAAAATATGGCTGGTGAGATACCTGATCTTATAGCTCAAGAACGTACGGGGACAGGCAAGGGCGCCGCTCGTCAAGCAAGACGCGATGGAATGGTACCAGGCGTCGTATATGGCGGTGGAGTAGACCCATTACCTGTTCAAATCCCATTTAATGACTTGTTAAAGCGATTAAAGGCGGGACGGTTCCTGTCCACACTCTTTAACCTAAAGGTAGAAGGACACGATGACGTTCGCGTTATTTGCAGAGACGTGCAACGTGACGTAGTCAAAGATTTACCGACGCATTTAGATCTCATGAGACTGAGAAGATCCTCAAAAGTTAATCTATTTATCGCAGTTGACTTTATAAATGAAAGTGAAGCGCCCGGATTGAAGAAGGGTGGTGTTTTAACAGTTGTCAGACCAGAGATTGAACTAATCGTTACAGCAAGCGAAATCCCTGAGAGCATTACAGTAGATTTAACTGGGTTAGAAGTTGGCGATGTCATAACGATCTCAAGCGTTAACCTACCGGAGGGTGCAAAACCAACTATCGATAGGGACTTTGTAATCGCAAATGTCTCCGCTCCTTCAAGCTTGAAGTCTTCTGAAGAGGCGGAGGAAGATACTGACGCACCAGCAGAAGAAACTGTCGAAGCATCTGATCAAGAAACCGCTGAAGAGTAGTTTTTCACCAATAAAATTTTGAAAGGCCTCGTTTTTACCGGGGCCTTTTTTATTCATAGATCTTTAATTACAAAATAATGTTAATTTTAGGACGAAGTTACTCTATAATATTGCTAAAACAAAAACGCAAAAAGTAAGAATAAAAAATGCAACTATTCGTTGGTCTCGGAAATCCAGGGCAACAGTACCAATTGAACCGTCATAACATTGGTTTTATGGCTGTAGACGAAATAGCCAATGCTAATTCGTTTGGCCCTTGGCGTTCTAAGTTCCAAGGTCTATTTTGTGAAGGACGTTTAGAAAACCAGAAGGTTATAATTCTGAAGCCCTCAACTTTTATGAATCTATCAGGACAATCAGTAGGCGAACTAGCCCGTTTTTATAAGATTAATTCACAGGATATAACTGTTTTTCACGATGAACTAGATTTAACCCCTGGAAAATGCCGTTTTAAGTTGAGTGGGGGACACGCTGGCCACAACGGCTTAAAGTCAATCCACAGCAATATAGGTGAAAACTACAAACGCATTCGGCTTGGAATTGGGCATCCTGGTCAAAAAGATCTGGTCTCAAAATATGTTCTGGAAAACTTCTCAAAAAAAGAGCAGCAATGGCTCGATAAGCTTTTGAAAAAAATTGGCGGTGAAGCCACTCACTTGGCCAACAATGCGTCAGAAAAATTTATCAATCAAATTTCTCTCAGGCCTAAAAAAATTGAAAATAAAAAAGATAAACACAGTCAGGAATTAAAAGTTGTAACTCCATCTGAAAAAACTAATTTACAGTCTGAAAAGGATAAAATGCAGAAATCTACTTTGCAGAAATTGATGGATAAGTTTGGTAGAAAGTAAACAAAATGTTTATAAAAGATAAATCAGTCAATGTTATGGGAAAAGAGCTAAAGTCTTGCTCAGACGACCCCAAGACAGGGTTCTTCAGGGACGGCTCTTGTAATACCTGCGAGGCTGATGAAGGAAGCCACACGGTCTGCGCAATTATGACTTCAGAATTTTTAGCTTTTTCTAAATATGTGGGAAATGATCTATCGACCCCACGGCCTGAATTCGAGTTTCCCGGCTTAAAGGCTGGAGATTCTTGGTGTCTATGCGCTAGTAGGTTTCTACAGGCTCATTATGAAGGTTGTGCACCAAAAGTTAATCTGAACAGCACTCACCAAAGAGCAGTTGAAGTCGTACCACTGGAAATTTTAGAGCTATATTCTGAAACTACTTAGTTTTTCTATTATGAATAAATCTTTTTCAGATATTCTGAGAGCCTTATCGATATATTGATATTAATTTATTTATGGTGCTGTCAGGAGTTAACTCTTCACTAATTCCTGAACTTCTAGAAGTTAGTTCAACAACACCATTCTTTAACCCACGTGGTCCTACCGTTATTCGCCAGGGAATACCAATCAAATCCATAGTAGCAAACTTTCCTCCAGCTCTTTCGCTTCGATCATCATAAAGCGGCTCTAGACCCGCTTTTACTAAGTTCTGATAGATATCTTCACAAGCCATATCTGCTTCTGGATCACCTTGTTTTAGATTTATTAAACTGCAATGAAATGGTGTGACTCCCTCTGGCCAAATAATACCTTTCTCATCATGATTAGCCTCAATAATAGCTCCGACCAACCGGCTCACGCCAATACCATGGCTACCCATGTGTACTGGAGTATCCTGACCATTAGCATCAGTTACAGTGGCGCCCATTGCCTCAGAATATTTTGTGCCAAAATAGAAAATTTGGCCAACCTCTATACCGCGGGCTTTGCATCGCCTTTCCTGAGGAATTTTTTCGAATAGAGACGGTTCATGCGTTTCATCTGTTCTAGCGTAAAGTGAAGTAAATTCATCTAATATCGACTGGCAAGCCGAATGGTCATCATAATCTATTTTACGATCTCCAAAGTTTAAATCAGTAACTTTGCTATCATAAAAAACCTCTGACTCCCCAGTTTCAGCCAGTACTAAAAACTCATGGGTATCTTCTCCTCCTATCGGTCCACTGTCAGCTCGCATAGGTATAGCCTTTAATCCCATTCGTTCATAAGTTTTCAAGTAACTAACTAGATGGCGGTTATACGAATGAAGGGCATCCTGTTTTGTTAAATCAAAATTATAACCATCTTTCATATAGAACTCTCTGCCACGCATAACTCCAAATCTAGGACGTATTTCATCCCTAAACTTCCACTGAATTTGATAGAGCGTTAAAGGTAAATCTTTGTAACTTGTTATATGACTTCTAAAAATATCCGTGACTAATTCTTCGGCCGTTGGCGTAAATAGTAAGTCGCGGTCGTGACGATCTTTCATTCTGAGCATTTCTTGGCCATAATCATCATATCGTCCACTTTCTCTCCACAAGTCAGCAGACTGAAGTATCGGCATTTGGATTGCCTGGTGACCAGCACGTTGCTGCTCCTCATGAATAATATTTTCCAGACGCCGAAGCACCTTGAAACCTAAAGGAAGCCAAGAATAAATTCCTGCCGTGGCTTGCTTAATTAATCCAGCCCTAAGCATTAGCCTGTGGCTGACAATTTGAGCCTCTGCTGGGTTTTCTTTTAAGACTGGAACGAAATATCGAGATAGGCGCATGAGTTTTCCAAACTATTCACAACTTAATGAACATGTAGCGCCATGATGAAAGCGACACAAGCCTCAGATCAAGTTTTCGTGCTTGCATGAGTTGCGTTAGTAGCTCACATTAACCTTATAGAACTAAATCGGAGATAGTATGAGCTTTTCAGTTCGCCAACAACTATTTTTTTGGGGAATATTATTGATAGTGAGCATTGTTCTGCTTTCTTTGATTGGAAATATTTTACTTCCTTTTATAGCGGGAACAGCCCTGGCTTACTTGCTTGATCCATTAGCAGATCGCCTCCAACGCGTAGGATTTAATAGGTTATGGGCGGTCATTTTTATTTCATTTATTTTCATCCTACTTTTTGCTCCTTTAGCTGTATTTCTATTTGCAAATCTAGTTGACCAAATAACAAAACTGATATCCGCTGCACCCGCAATCTCAGAAAAGTTAACTAAAGCATTAAATGAAATATTACCTTCAAAACTGAGTGAGACTTTCGATTTGGATCAATCCAATTTGCCAATAGGCGAGTTTTTGAAATCCACAATTGTAATCATTTTGTCGAGTTTAATTAAATCTTTTTCATCTCTCTTAAGCATAGCGGGATTAATGTTGATAACTCCTATTGTGACAATTTATTTATTGCTTGATTGGGATCGATTAGTAG
>Ga0163109_10002423_pt1 | contig 14579 bp, 17 predicted proteins | sample CRUFie1St13metaG_FD_108704 | JGI IMG/M metagenome (GOLD analysis project Ga0163109, IMG submission 108704) | Marine microbial communities from the Costa Rica Dome - CRUD Field 142mm St13 metaG | ecosystem: Environmental > Aquatic > Marine > Oceanic > Photic zone | place: Costa Rica: the Eastern... | reverse complement strand
GTTGCGTAAACGAGCCAACCTTGAGCCAGTGGCCCCAATAGTCCGCCATGTTGTAGCCGCAGAACGGCAGCATGGCGAAGGGGTCGCGACGAAGCTCCCCGAGATTGCCGCTTGGGGCCCCAACTAGCACCTCGACACTCGTGTGTAAACGCTGTCTTGTGAGCAATGGCACAGGGCCGGTGTGACGTGGCTAACGAATGGACCGATCCAACGGGCAATGAGATGGTTATAGCCGGTCGAGGTACGGCGCTCGTGGCGTCAAGATCGCTTCGCGGACCATCTGCGCGAAAGCCTTTGCTCCCTCAGGGCGCAGGTGGTAACCGTCCGCGTACAGGTACTCGGGGTTCTTGGAGGCTACGGAGTTCCAATCCACGAGGACGACCTGGTCACTCCGGAATTTCGCATGACACCGGCGCAGCATCCGGTTATTCACGTCTTCCCATGCGCGGGGGACCTTGACGGTCACCAAGTACACGGTTCTTGCTGGTCCGGCCGCGCGCACGAGACGACGGCACATCTTCAGGGTGTAGGTCCCGTTAGTGCCCAAGTGGACAACCACGTGCTCGGGGAGGGAGGCTCCCCGATCTCGAATCAGCCGTGGACCCTGATAGGCCTGGCGACTCACAACCGCGTCGACCTTTGTGACACCGGCCGCCTTCAACTGAGATTTCGCACCGAGCATCACCGAGTCACCTATGGCCACAGCATCCAATTTGTGGATGACCACGTGCTCGGGGAGGGAGGCTCCTCGTTCTCGAACAAGCCCTGGGCCCACAGACGCCTGGCGATTCACAACCGCGTCGACCTTTGTGACACCGGCCGCCTTCAAGTGAGATTTCGCACCGAGCATCACCGAGGCACCCATAGCCACAGCATCAAATTTCCGGTGCTCATCGGCGTGGGCCCCCTGCGCAGCCACCGCTGCCGGCAGACTCACCGCCAACGCCGCGATCGTGATCACCGCAGACCGAACGAGCCGCATAACGCTACGACGCACGGGCAGCCACCGCGGATCCCAGCCTGGACACAACTTCGGCGAGGATCGCTTCCGACGTCGCGAAATTGATGCGCACGTGCCCGACACCGTGAGAACCGAATGCCGATCCGGATGTCAGGGCGACCTTGCCTTGCTCTCGGATCACTTCTGCGGGGTCGTCGCCCAGCCCTTCCACGCGCACCCAGGCAAGGTAGGACGCCTCCGGCCAGGTCATCGACGCTCCAGCCACGTCCTGGAGTGCGGTGAACAACTGGCGACGACGACTATCCAACGCAGCGAGCATCTCGCGTCGCCAGGCAGCACCCTCCCGATACGCCGCCAGACTCGCCAGGACGCCGAAATGTCCCACAAGGTACGTCGCTTCGGTAGGTAAGCGCTCGCGCAATCGCTCGGCCACGGTCGGAGCTGCCACCACTTGAGCGCACTTCAAGCCGGGGATATTCCACGTCTTCGATGCAGACATAATCGCTACCGCGTGTAGATCCGCAACGTCGGCGCCAGCCTTCAAGAGTGGTGTGTGCTGTGCCCCCGCGAGCGTCATCGGAGCGTGCACTTCATCGGCGATAACGACGACATTGTGCTCGGCGGCGAGCTCGGCGATACGACGCAGATCCTCCGCCGGATGCACTGTCCCGGTGGGGTTGTGCGGTGAGCACAGCACGTAGGCCTGAACGGATGGGTCGGCAAAGGCATCCGCGAGCCCATCCATGTCCAACCGGTAGCGACCAGCGTCCAGGATCAACGGAACGCTACACAAATGTCGAGACGCGACTTTTTCCACCGTTGAGAAAAACGGCGGATAGACCGGCGGGTTGATGACGACGGTCGACCCCGGATCGGTGAGGTGGAGTAGCGATTGCCCGACCGAACTCATCACGTCAGCGAGCACCGTCACATGGCCCGAGTCGATCTGCCAGTTCCACTCGTCGCTGGCGAACTCGGCCAAAGCCGCGGGGACGTCGTCCGCCCACCGATACCCGGTGTCGGAGTTGTCCACGGCGCTGCGGAGAGCGTGGGCGATCGGCTCAGCCAGTGTGAAGTCCATCTCAGCCACCCACGCCGGCAGGACATCTGACGAATAGGTGCGCCACTTCGCACTGGAGCGGCGCCTCAACTCCTCGAGGGACACCTCGTCGATGGCCACAAGACAAGCATGCCAAGGGTAGTCGCGTTCGAACGACCCCTCACTATCTACGCCTCGAGGACACCCCTGACCACGCTGTCCGTGCTGTGCGTGACATCACCGTCGAATTGCTCAAGGGAGATGTCGACGACGGGGAACGTCTCCATGTCCATCCCGCCAGGAAGGGAGAACTCCTGCACATCGCCAGTTCCGAGAACACCGATGGACATCATGGAGTCGGCTTCGGGGGTGAGCATCCACACCTCGTAGTACCCGTCCGGTTCCGGCAGGTCGGGCACGTCGATGACCAGCGTGGGGCCGTCGGCCGTCTGAAGCACCTGCGCGACCCCGCTTGAGTCCTTCCCCGGAAGGGGTTCCAAGGTGGCCTGTGCGATGGCGGGAGCGGGCTCGGACTGGTTCATCACCACCGCAGTGCCCACGCTTCCTGCCAAGAGACCGACCGCGGCGGCCAGAGCGAACCAACCCATCCGAGCGCCACGCGGGGCGGCCGGCTTGCTCACCTGTTCGTCGGAGTCGATCTCCATGGCGATCCGATCCCACAGCTCACTCGGCGGCGCTACCGGCTTGTCCTCGTCAGTTACCGATCGAGCACTGTGGACGATGGCACCGAGTTGATCGACCTTCGCCTGACACGAAACGCACGACCGCACGTGATCGTCATCTCGCGCCAACACACTCTCCCCGAGGGCGAGGAGTGCGATCGTGTCTTCGTCCACGTGACTCATCTGCTCGTTGTCTCGGGCATTTCCATTGCCCTCATGCTGCGACACCGTCCACCTCCAATCGATCGCGAAGCCGGGCCAACGACCGGCGTATGTGACTCTTGACCGTGCCCAGCGGCAAGTCCAGCAAGCTGGCCACCTGGGCGTGGGTCATGTCCTGATAAAAGCAAAGTTCCAGAATGCGTTTCTGCGGCTCACCGAGGCGGGCGATCTCATCGGCAAGGAGTACACGGTCCACCGTTCCCTCCACCGCATAATCCTGCTGAATCTCCTCGGGGACCTCCTCGACCGGATCAGCAACGCGGCCACTGGCCCGGTAGTGATCCACGATCTTGTTCCGAGTGATCGCAAGCAGCCAGCCGGGGAGGCTTCCGGAGTTGGGGTCGAAACGCTGCCGGCCTTGCCATGCTGCCACGAAGGCGGCTTGAGTCACATCCGCGGCGTCGTCGTCGTTACGCAGGCTTCGCCGGGCAACCGAGTACACCAGCGGCGACCACCGGTCGTACACCTCCCGGAAGGACCCGTCGTCCCCACGCGTGAAAGCCGCCGCGATTTCCGCATCAGCTTCCGAGCGCACCGACCGGACCTCCGTTGCCTCTGCAGGCGAGGTGGCATCCGCCACGCCCGCCGTAGTCGTGGCTCTACTGTCGCTCACCGGTTCAACTCCGCCACCAGCAGGTCCCCCACGGGAGTGCACGACTCCCGGTGACGACTCTTGCTCATGGTCGGCTCCCCATACGAATTTTGGCACGCCCAGGAGGGCGGTTACTAAGGAGTACGCATTGTGCGCCCTCCATGGATGCACTGCGAGCCGAGAAATTTTCGACATGCGCCCGCCCGTAGGGGCAGGAAGCCCTGAGGTGCCGTTATGCCAGCGACAGGAACAGCTTTTCGAGCTCCTCCGGCGTCATGGGCGCCTTGTCACCGTCTTCCCAGCATTGCTTCAACCCAGTAGCAACGACCTTGAAGCCAGCCCGGTCCAGGGCCTTGGAAACGGCCGCCAATTGGGTGACGATCTCGCCGCAACTGCGGTCGTCTTCGATCATGTTGATGACGCCGTCAAGCTGCCCCCGCGCCCTCTTCAGGCGCAAGAGAACATCGCGGCTAATCGCTGGATCTATCTCCATAAGCGCATGCTACCCCAATACCCTCTGGGGTATTGTCTCGAACATGGAACACAACCACGGAACAGCCGTTCAAGAGCCCCTCGCGCCCCTGGCACGCAACCTGCGCCAGGCCATTCCGGACGTCTACGCGGGCTTCAAGGAACTGCACTCGAGTGCCATGGCAGACGGCGCCCTACCCCTGAAGGTCAAGGAACTGATCGCGTTGACCCTGTCGATTGGCTCCCAATGCGACGGCTGCATCGCGGCGCATGCTCGGAGCGCCTCTCGGGCCGGGGCCACCAAGGAGGAAGTCGCCGAGGCCATCGGCGTCACGTTCCTCATGCAGGGAGGGCCAGCAACGGTGTATGGGCCACGAGCCTACGACGCCTTCTGCGAGTACTACGACGCCCAACATCCCTCGTCAGGGGATGCGTCCTGAGCGGCTCCGTGCCCGGGAAGATCGCCCTTGTCGGTAGCGGCGAGTACCTGCCCGAGATGCAGGATCTCGAGGAGTGGCTCCTGACCGACAAGCCGCCCCGCTATGTGCAGTTAGCTACGGCAGCGTCCCTCGAGGGCGAAGAATCACTCCGCCGCTGGCACGATTTGGGAGCTCGGGCAGCTGAGCGGCTCGGTGTCGAGCAGGTCGTCATCGACGTGCGAACCCGACAGGACGCAGAGAACGCTGACTACTCCGAGGCGATCAGCGGAGCCGGCCTGATCTATCTGTCCGGAGGCAACCCCAAACATCTCGCCCGAACACTCATCGATACCCCGGTGTGGGAGGCCATCCATCGAGCCTGGAGGCAAGGAGCGTCTCTCGCGGGTTGCTCTGCCGGCGCCATGGCCCTCAGCGGCTACGTGCCGGATATTCGACACCCCCGCTCCGGAGGTCAAGACGGCCTCGGCCTCGTTCCCGAACTGCGGGTTCTTCCCCACTTCGACGTGTACGGCAAGTGGATTCCGGACATCGTCATGCGGCCCCTCTTGAGCGAGTCCACGACGGTCATCGGCATCGACGAGCAGACGGCGTTTCGTGCCGAACCTCCCGAGGACCTCGAGCAGCCGTGGTCCTTTCGTGGCGTGGGGCGGGGCTCGTGTTGGCGCATCGAAAGTGACCGCAAGTACCGCGTCAACTCACCCATGGAGCTATCGGTCGTGTAGTAAACGAATTACGTCGGCGACTTTCCACCCACAGCAAATCTGAGCCCTGTGGCGCATTTCCCCGAGCTTTGCGGCACCTACAACGCTTCCCGCCCTCCATCCACTACCCGGGCGAGCTGTGCGCACTGATCCCGCGCCACCGCCTGGGTGTACTTCGCGAAATCCCACTCGTCGTTCGGTACCGCCGCTATCTCCTCGGCACTCAGCGTCTCCAGCGTGGCAGCAAACGCCGCTGTTTCCGACAGGGCCTCAACAAGCGGGGCGAACCGATCGTCCGCCGCGAACACCCGCCGTGCGGCCCCAAGTCGGACCCGCGCCCGCTCGGCGTACTCCGCACGCTGATCGGGTGAGGCTTCGAGCGCCGACACCACCGGCTCGCCGTCCTCGTTCCATCCGCAGGCGAGAGCAGCATCTTCGTCGATCGATGCCGAGGAGCAGGCGCCGATGGCCAACGCAGACACCACTGCGAGAGCAATTGCTGTCCGACGCATGAAGCCACCGTAGGTTCCTTGGTCGTCATGGGCCACACTGACGACGTGTCGACCCCCATCCTGCGTCCGGGGATAAAGACGTTCAAACCACGACGCAGCCGAATCACGCCCCGCCAGCAGCAGGCGCTCGCCCACGCAGGCCCCTGCTTACTGACCGAGGAAACGCTCGACGACGCGTGGGCTTCCAACTCACCGGTCATTGTGGACATCGGATTCGGATCAGGTGAACCGGTTGCAGCCATGGCACGCACCTTCCCCGAGCAAATCATCCTGGCCGTCGACGTGCACACACCCGGCATCGGGGACCTGCTCGATCGCTGTCGAGTCGAGGACATCGACAACGTCTTCGTCATCGAAGCCGACGCCCTCGAGCTCTTGCCCACCCTTCCCGGCCCGGTATCGGGTGTGCGGACCTACTTCCCCGACCCCTGGCCGAAGTCCCGACACCACAAGAGACGCCTCGTGCAACCCCCGGTCATCGACGCCGTCGCCGAGCGTGTCATCGAAGGCGGCTTCTGGCACCTGGCGACGGATTGGGCCGAGTATGCGGAATCCATCTGCGCGGCATTTGACGAGCACACTGGATGGCAGGGCGGAGTGATCCCGCGCCCCGATTGGCGTCCGGTAACCCACTACGAGCGTCGAGCGATTCGTGAGGGAAGGGCCGTGGTCGACATGTGGTTCACCCGAATCTGACTTACCGTGCCTGTATGCGCGTCGTCTTTCCCCTCCTCGCAGCCGCCCTCCTCTCGGCATGCGTGACGGGCTCGACCACCGGTGGGCAGGAAAGCACGCAGACTTCAACGCCGACCCCCACGCAGACGCAAGAACCGTCGTCTACCCCATCACCATCCAACGAGCCCACGCCATCGCAGACCGGGCAACCCAGCCAGACGCCCAGCCAGACCCCTAGCCAGACCCCTAGCCAGCCCGACGTTCAAGTGGCTGAGTGCACACAGGAAACATTCGACGCGACCCGTCAAACAATCGAAGGCCAACAAGAGGCTTTTGCGACAGGTGACTTCGCGGCAGCACGGACCTTCTCGTCACAATCGTTCCAAAGTTACGTGAGCGTTGAACAGTTCCAGGAAATCATCGTCGGCACCTACCCCTTCTTGATCGACAGCCCGGAACTCGCTTTCCCTGAGTGCCAACGAGAAACAGACACCGTGCTGATGAGGGTGGAGGTGGACGGCTCACCATCAATCATCATGATTTATCGGCTCGTCCTCGAAGATGACGACTGGTTCATCGATGGAGCGTCCATCGCGGGAACCCGCGAAGACGTCGATGTCTAAGGCAATCCAGCCAAGTTGCGCCATCGCAGGCTCGGGCGCTTAGGTCTGCAGCGTTAACTCGATCGCCCGATGCGCCTGACGTAGTGCGGCTCGTTCATCGTCGGCGACCTCGGTGCTCACCGTCTGCGACCACCCGGTCGGGCTGAGTAGCACGGGGACAGCCAACGGTCCTCGAAGGTCGTCGAACTCGCCATCGAGGATCACCTGCGCGGGGATGGCCACCTGCTCTCCATGCACGAGAAAGCCCACGACATCCACCACCGCATGCGCCGTGGCGAGTTCTGTCGTGCGACCGGCGGTGAAGTGGGTGAAGAACGGCTTGACGGCTGCCCGAATGTCCGGAGGTTGCCCCTGGATGAACTCGAAGGCTCCGTGCACGTCGTGAGCATTCACCAACTCCAGTGCGCGCGATCGGACCTCGGGTATTTCACTATTCAGGTCCGCAAGTGACCGTCCTTCGCGCGCCCGCCCGATGATGTCGGCCAGCTTCTGCTCGCTCACCCCGCGGGCATGGATGCCCGACCACATCGGTACCAGGTGGTCCCCATGCTGCCCCCACATCTGGGCGGACACCATGGGCCGGCGTATCCCCAGGTCGGCGGCAAGCTCGCGCCGGAAGCGGAGGGAATCAGACCAGGCCGCGGCGCCGATCAATCGATGCCGTGGGACGACGGATGCGAACGACTGCACGGCGAGTTCGACGGGGTTCGATTGCACCACGACGGTGACGTCACCGGTCATTCGCCCAACACCGGTGGTGACGTCGTCGAAGATCCGGTGATTCGCCGCCGCCAAGGCAGCACGGTCGGTGGTCTCACGTGTAACCGTGGCGCCGGCCATCATGACGACAACGTCAGCACCCGTATTACCGACATCGGTGCCCACGTGAATCGTCGGAGCCGCGTCGGCGAACGCGTCGTACAGGTCCGCCCGCAATCCCCACAGTTCCGACTCGTGGGCGCCACCCGCGTGACCCACGAGGTGGAGGTTCGCGTCTTCGGACAGCAGGGAACGCTCGACCATCTGGGCAGCGACCTGGCGACCGCAACTGCCCGTCGCACCGACGATGGCGACCTTCATGCGCGCAGACTAAAGGTGAGTCGTCGGGCGGAGCGGAAGTCCGGCGGCGGTGTAGCAAGCGTCGATGAATTCCGCCTGCGCAACCGCGTCGTCCGCGTCGCTGAAGATGGGCGCCCCGTTTCGGAGGTAATCTGCAAAGGCTTCGAGTTGATAGGTGTAACTCGTCTTCGTCCCCAACTCCTCGACACGCTGGACTCCATCGACAGTGACCGTGATGCGGTCGTCGAAGGAGGCGACACAGAAGTTGTGGGCAAACGCCTCACCTGAGGTGCCGGTGATTCTCATGGTGAAGTCCATCTCCGAAACGACGAAGCTCGCCTCGAACCGCGCCGTAAGACCTGAGGGATACCTGATGGTGGCTTCTAGTTGCTCGTCCACGCCACCGGAGCCGGGGCGCTCGACGGCCGTCGCCGACACGAGTGATGGCTCTCCGCCACCCACGTCGCGCAGGCTTCTGAGCCCGTGGATCGCGTAACAGCCCACGTCCATCGTGGCCCCTCCGGCGAGGGCGAAATCCCAGCGAGGGTCGGTGGGATCGGTGTTCGGGAAGGACATGTGAACGTCGATGTTCGTAAGCTCACCCAATTCACCCGAGCTAGCCAACTCGAGCATGCGCTTCATGACGGGGTGGTATCGGTAGTGGAATGCCTCCATGAACTTCACACCGGAGGCGTTCACAGCGTCTCGAACATCACGGGCCTCGGCGGCGTTGCTGGCCGAGGGTTTTTCGCTCAAGACATGCTTGCCGGCAGCGATCGCTCGAAGGTTCCACGGCCCGTGCAGGCCGTTTGGAAGCGGGTTGTAGATCGCCTCGACCTCCGGGTCGTCGATCACTTCCTGATACGAGTCCAGGACCCGTTCGATGTTTCCGTCCTGGGCGAAGTGCTCGGCTCGGCTCCGATCGCGGGCGGCGACCGCCACCAATCGATGTCCGGTGTTGCGTGCGGGTTCGATGATGGCCTTGTCGCTGATTCGCGCGGCTCCCAGAACTCCGATTCGTAGTGGCTCCATGGGGTGAACCCTAAACTTGCCGCCACAGCGCACGATCGCGGGAGTTGTGATGTCGAACTACCGAGGCAGGTTTGCCAGCCTCGTCCGATTCGATCTCTCCAAGGCCGATTGGCCCGATGCTCTGCGCGCCGCGGCGGTCATCGCCATCGTGACGGCCATTCCTATTGTCAACGGTGACTGGACTCTCGCCATCCCGTTGCATATTGGGGCTGTTTTTGTTGCGGTGAGCGAAGCGGGGCAACCGTTCGGCCAGCGGTGGCGGACGATGCTGGGGACCACCGCGGCGCTGATGGTTGCTGCTTTCGTCGGCCATGCCGTCTCCGATTGGGCCATCGTCGCCATCGCTCTGACCGCCCCCATCGCATTCGCTTGCGGGGCCATCGGCACCAAGAGCGCACGAGCCGCTCTCGGTGGCATGTTTACCCTGGTGACGTTCACCATCTACATCGGAATGCCCGTTCCCGTCCAGGACGCGGGAGCTACGGTCCTCTTGATCGGTTTGGGCGGTTTCGCTCAGACCGTTGCCGCGGTGGCAATGGGTATCGCTCGCGGCCAACATCGGGGAACATGGACTATTGAGCGATGGGCATCGGGGTGGGACCGAGCCTTTGTTGTGCATGGGGTTCGCCTCGCGATCGTCATGGTCATCGCCACTGCGATATCAGAGGCGGCCGCGCTTCCCCATCCGTACTGGTTACCCATGACGGTCGCCTTCATGTGCAAGCCGGACCGCGACGGCACCGTGGACCGGGTCATCCACCGACTCGCAGGAACATGCGTCGGCCTTGTCATCATGTGGACTTTCGACGTTGCCCTGTCGCCGAGTTTCGGAGTATTCCTGTTCGCCAGCCTGCTCGGGGCCACCATTTTCGTCGCCTTCGTCCGAGTCAACTACGCGGTCGCCGTCATCGGAGTGACGATCTGGATCGTCGGCGTGCTTGGCGCTGTGGGGGACCCAGTCGCCAGCACGATGGACCTCCGGCTTCTTGCTACGGCGATGGCGGCCGTTCTCGTGCTGGCGGCCTTCTTCGCTCCATCACTTGTGTCGAACTCACGGGCTAGCCGAGTCGATCGATAGCACCGATCGGTGCAGCCACTCGGTATTTCATCCACCAACCTGAAGACGTTGCACACCGGTAGCTGTGACAATAAAGGCGGAGTTTCGTGAAGCGGCGATAGCTTCCGCCGCGCCCACAGATCCGGCCTGCTGCCACTTGCGACCGTCGAGTGTTCGATGAACGGAGCCGTCCGGATCCACCCGCCACATGGCCGATCCGTCATCGGCCGTGGCAAGCAGAACGCCTTCCTCCCCCACGGGCTCGATCGCATTCGCGTCGCGATTCCACATGGCGAGCCCCACGTCAGGAATGGCCAACCACAACTGCTCCATGAACAAGGACACCGAATACGCAGTCGTCACCGGACCGGGCAGCCAACTGTCTCCCTCGTCCTCCGACCACAACAGTGCGCCCGTAGTTGCCCACCCCGCAATAGCCGTCCCGTCCGCAGCCAAGGAGTGGAAATCGGCCTCTCCACCGAGTGATACTTCTGACCAGGCACGCCCAGCGTCGTCACTTCGAATGAGCCCCATCGGCTCGCCGAAGGGCGATCCGGGTCCCGCGTGACCGCTCGCGAACAAGGCTCCCGTCGGGTCCTGAGCAACAGCCATCAGATCATCGCGTGAGTCCCCCACCAACTCAGTTACCCCCGTAACAATGTCCACACTCGTCAAGCCGTCGTGGGTAGCAACGAGGAGACTCCGGTCGCGAAGCACTGCCCCGTGCACATGCGCCACAGCGGATTCGAAGGTCAGTGTGTCCGGCAGATCCACGGTCCAGTCCATCCCGTTCCGGGTGTCTGCAGTCTCTTGCGACGACACCGGCTCGCTCGACTCGACAGACTCGGACGAGTTAGCGACTTCCTCGGCGACGTCCGCCGGGGACTCACTGCTTGAGGGAGCATCAGCGGGTTGGGCTGCAGCACCGTCTTCCGTGTTTCCCGACGAGCAACCGACCAGGAAGGCCGCGGCAAGGACCGTCATCGCTGTGACGCAGGGGGACTTTCGCACGAATGCGCACCTTGCCTTTCCGCTTCACAGGCAGCAGTAACGAGTGCACGCAATCAGCCAGGCCATCTGACTACCAGCTTGTGCGTGCAGCGCCAATTGGTGGAGGTGCCGGGAATCGAACCCGGGTCCGTGCAGGATCTTTCCGTTCTTCTACGTGCGTAGCCGTGCTGTCGCTGTCTCGGCCCCCGCGCTTTGTACGGCACTTCGCGGTGGCGGCCCAGTCACTGTTTGGTTTTCCGCCCGCTCCCGTGACCGGAGCGATTGGTGAGTCCCCTAACGACGTCAGGCCCCAATTCGGGGACGCATTGGGCTGACGGCAGATTTAAAACTTAGGCCGCGAGGGCGTAAGCGTCTGCAGACTGCGTCTTTTTGGCAGTTATTTGTTTCCCAGGATGTTTAACGAGATCACCTGAGCTTCTCGGCACGCTTCTCCGGGCAGAGCGACTGTCCGTCGAAACCTGTCACCCCCTGTTGAGTTGTGCCCCCATTGTACGCGGTTTGCCACGCGCTCTTTCCTACGCCTTGTTCACCACATGGGACTCACCGGAAGCGTCCGGTTCACTGTGCTGCGGTAACCGGACGATGAAAGTCGCGACCATGACCGCCGCCGGAACGATGATGCTGACCACCAGAACCGTCGTGTAGTTGCCCGTGATGTCGTGAATCACAGAGAAGGCCAGGGGTCCGATGGCAGCACCGGCGATACCCACCGATGTCACCACGCCCCGGATTGCTCCGATGTGCAAGGTGCCGAAATAGCGGGGAAGTTCGGTTGCCTCGACTACCCGCATGGCCCCACCCGCGGCGCCGATGAGCATGCCGAAGGAGATCGCAACGAAACCTGGAGTTACCGCTGTGCCCAGGGCCAATCCCCCCGCCAACATGACCATGGACGTCGCCAAGACGACGCGGGGAGAGAACCGATCTGCCAGAGCGCCTATCCCAAGCGTGGCGATCAGGGTTGCAACGGTTTGTGGGATGAAGTTCGCCGCGGCTTCGGTCGGCGTCAGACCTCGACTTCCCAGCAGGTCAATTTGGTGAAACACCACGGCGGTGATGATCGCCGAGATGGTGGCGACCGCCGCGGTGACCAACCAGAAGAAGCCCGTCCGAAGAGCCTCACTGCGCTTGACGCCCCAGACATCGTCACTCCCGTCGACCGGGGCCGGGTCGCCGTCGACGTATTGACCCACATCACTCGGGCGATTGCGAATGCCGAAGATGGCTATCGGTAGAACCAGCGCCCACACGACGAGACCTTCGATCACCCATGTTTGACGCCAGCCGTAGTCGGCGATCAGGGATTCACCGAGGAGCGGCACCAGGGTCATGCCCACGGCGCCGACGGCGGTGACGATGCCCATCGCCAGTCCGCGCTTGCGGCTGAACCACAACGCCACCGATGTTGTCGCCGTCAGATTCAGAGCGCCCTGCCCCATCATGCGAATGCCGATGAAGCCTGCGGTCAGACCGACGATGCCGGACACGAAGGACATAGCGATCAAGAAGGCGCCGAAAAGCGCACCGACGATGATCATGACGCGACGCACTCCGTACCGATCGATCGCCTGCCCGATCCATGGCAACGCAAGCGCGCCCACCAGGGTGCCGATCAGGTACGACGTCGTCATCGCCGTTCGCGAGATGCCGAGATCGTCGATCATCGGATTCACAAAGACCGAGACGCCGAACGTTTGGCCGGGTCCGGTCAGGGCGAGAGCGATGGTGGCGTACAGAACCACGCGCCAGCCGTAGAAACCTTGATGAGGGGCGGGAATGAACCCGGTCCCCGACAGTCGTTTCACCCCCTACTCGATTCCCTTGTCTCGACGACCGATGGCTCGCTGCGCTTCACGCTTGGCTTCACGTTCGGCAATAGCCTGACGCTTGTCGTGACTCTTCCGACCACGAGCAACAGCCAACTCGACTTTCGCAAAGCCATCCTTGAAATACAGCGACAGCGGCACGAGTGTGATTCCGGTGTCCTTGACCTTCCCTGCGATGCGACGGATCTCTTCTTTGTGCAGGAGGAGTTTGCGCGACCGACGCGGCTCGTGATTGGTCCAGGTTCCGAGGTCGTATTCGGGAATGTGCACTCCCTTTAACCACAACTCGGTCCCATCGAAGTACCCGTACCCGTCCGTAATGGTGGCTCGACCCGCCCGCAGGCTCTTCACCTCGGTTCCCGTCAACTGGATTCCCGCCTCGTACACATCGTCGATCGAGTAGTCGTGCCGAGCTTTCCGGTTTTGGGCTATGACCTTCTTCCCTGTTTCGCGAGGCACGTCACGCGCCCGCGCTCTGGACACACGCGATGTCAGCAGTGACTACTGAAGTAGGGAAGCTTCGCATCGTCGCATCCCTTCTGTGAAGCCACCGCGGCAGCCGATGGGTTCTCTAGCAATACACCCGTGTTCGCGAGCCGCCGAACCAGCCGCGAGGATCATACGGCGCGCCATCAATCCTTACTTCGAAGTGCAGATGCGGTCCGGTCGACCATCCTGTGGAGCCGACCCCACCGACGGTCTGGCCCTTGGTCACGACTTGGCCGACCGAGACGTTCACCGACGACAGGTGTGCGTAGAAGGTCACCATGCCTCCGCCGTGCGCGAGCATCACGGCGTTGCCATACGCCCCACCTCTACTGATGGTGGCCACGGATCCGTTATCTGCCGCAACGACGGGGGTGCCCGTCGGAGCCGCCAGGTCCCAGCCGGTGTGGCAGGACTTGCGCTTGAAAATCGGGTGGATTCGCGGCCCGGGGTTAGACGATGGCCTCCCGGCGACGGGCATCATCAACGATCCTGTCGCCGTAAAGGTCGGTGAGGCCGGTGGAGGGGGCTCTTCTCCTCGTTGGCGGGCCTCCTCGGCAGCCTTGCGGGCTGCCTCTTCCGCCGCTTTACGTCGTCGCTCTTCCTCGGCCGCCGCCTTTCGTGCTGCCGCCGCCAGACGTTGCTGCTCGGCCAGCAGATTGTCATAGCGCTTCTTGACCTTCGACTTGAACGCTTGCGCCTGACCGAGCGCCGCGCGTCGTTCCTTGCGAAGGGCGCTGACCTTCTCTTGCTTGTCCCGAGCCTTGCGCAGCGCGACGCGCGCCTCGGCGAGGGCTCGCTCAGCTTTTGCGTCTTCGGCCTCAGCCTCCAGACGAAGTGCCTCCAGGCGCACGCCTTGCATCACGAGGTCGGCTTCGGTCTGTGTCAGCGATTGCTGCACCCCAGCCTGCATGCGGCTCACGGTGTCGACGCTGGCCAATCGCGCCTGGAAGTCGCCCGGACTGCTCGCGTCGAGGATGACCTCTATCTCAGCGAGAGGGCCACGGGTGTAGACGGCACGCGCCATGTCGTCCATCTGTCCGTGGATGTCGTCGAGCTTCCTTTCGACGATGACCTTCTGCTCCCGCGCGACTCTCAACGCCTGACGGGCGCGCATGGCCCGAGCTTCGGCTGCTTGCGCTTCTTCGCGAGCCGCGCGAGCCTCGTCCAGGGCTGCTCGTCGCGCCTC